>Ga0111538_10004851_pt1 | contig 18522 bp, 17 predicted proteins | sample SoiMethybrSBSTD1_FD_79669 | JGI IMG/M metagenome (GOLD analysis project Ga0111538, IMG submission 79669) | Bulk soil microbial communities from a Populus tree surrounding site in Tennessee, USA - Soil MetaG P. TD hybrid SBSTD1 (version 2)... | ecosystem: Environmental > Terrestrial > Soil >...
CGGATGTCATCGAACGGCTTGGTGTCGACGCGCATCGACAGGAACGTGCCCGACATGAAGAGCCATCTCGACCACTGCAGCTGCGGCGCGCTCTTCTTGAGCGGCTCGACATTCTGCCAGCGGATCGCCTCCAGCATGTCGAGCTTGCCGGTGCGCAGCGCGGTGATGAAGGTCGCCTCGTCCTTGATGGTGCGGTAGACGATTCTGTCGACGAACGGCAGCTTGTATTCGCTGCCGCCGATCTTGTCCTTGTCCCAATAGTTCGGATTCCGGGTATAGGTGTTCGAGTTGCCCTGCACGAAGTCGGTCAGCATGAACGGCCCGGTGCCGTTGACGTTCTTCCAGTTTCCGGCGCCGGCGGCGACCACCTCCTTGGGATAGATCGGCGAGTAGTAGCCGTAGCCGAAGCGGTAGTCCCACTCGGCATGGAAGTCCTTGAAGGTGAAGACCACGGTGTGGGTATCGGTTGCCTCGACCTTGTCGACGTGGTCGAAGTAGCTGGGGATCTTCTTCGGGCTCTTGTCGAGACGGTTGTAGCTGAAGACCACGTCCTCCGCGGTCAGCTCGCGCGCGGCCATCACCCCCGGCTTCTCCGGGAACATGATGCCTTTGCGCAGCTTGACCTCGACGCGCAGCGGGTTGTCCTTCCACTCCCAGCTCTCGGCGAGCTCGCCGCGGGTCGCATCCGGGGGCAGCCAGGCGTCGGCATAGAACGGATGCTTGCCCTTGTTGCGCTTCGATTTGCTCAGATCGGCCGCGAACAGCTGCTCGTAGAACTGGCCGGTGTCGTGGTTGAGCTTCCAGTTCCAGTCGGCCGGGTCCCAGGACAGTGCCGACAGCGTCACGTAGACGGTGCCGATCTCGAGCGTGCCGCCGTATTGCGGCTTCTCGGCCTGCGCAAGCGCCGCGCCGGCGCCGAGTGCCAGCGCGAGAGGGGCGGCCATCAGGCTCGCTCGCAAGCATGCTGCTATCATCGTGTCCTCCCTTCGGATGTTTCCGGGCTTCCATCCGGATTGCTTTGCTTCGCCTCGTTCGCCGTGACCGCAAAGGCCGTCACCGCGAGGAGCGTAAGCGACCAAGCAATCCGGGCCAAGCATTACGTCGACCCGCGCATGCGCGGATCGAGCAGGTCGCGCAGCGCGTCGCCGAACATGTTGGTGGCATAGACCACGACCGTGAGGCACAGGCCCGGCGCCAGCGCCAGCCACGGCCCCTGGAACATGAAGGTGCGGCCCGAGCCCGACAGCATGCCGCCCCAGGTCGGCAGCGGCGGCGGCACGCCGAGGCCGAGGAACGACAGACCGGACTCGGCGAGGATCACGGTGCCGACCCGGGTGGTGAACAGCACGATGATCGGCGGCATCACGTTCGGCAGGATGTGCCGCCACAGGATGCGCCGCGTCGACGCCCCGATCGACTGGGCGGCGTGCACGTACATGTTCTCGCGCACCGAGACGACCGCGCTGCGGATGATGCGCGAGCCGCCGATGCCGAGCAGCAGCCCCAGCGTGCCGATGATCTGCGGCATTCCGGGCCCGACCACCGACACGACGACGATGAGGATGACGAGATCCGGGAAGCTCATCCAGGCGTCGACGAAGCGCTGGCTGACGAGGTCGAACTTGCCGCCGAGGTAGCCGGTGACGATGCCGACGATCACCGAGATGACGGTCGCGAGCGCCGCCGCCGAAAAGCCGATGATGACCGAAAGCTGCGCACCGTAGAGGCAGCGCGAGAGCATGTCGCGGCCGAGATTGTCGGTGCCGAACGGGAACTGCCAGGACGGCGGCTTCAAACGGTTGATCGGGCTGATCTGGTTCATGCCGTAGGGCGCCAGCACGTCGGCGAAGATGCCGCACAAGAGGAACAGCACGAAGATCACGCCGCCGACCGCGCCGAGCGGCTTCTCACGGAACAACCGGCCGACAAAACGCACGACCTCGCCGCGGGCCGGCGCCGGCGCGGTATCGGTGATCGCGACCATCAGCGGTACCTCACGCGCGGATCGAGCACCGCGTAGCTCAGGTCGACCAGGAGGTTGATCAGCATCACGGCGACGCCGACGGTGAGGAACACCCCGGTGATGATCGGGTAATCGCGCTGATTGACGGCGTCGAGCAGCAGCAGGCCCATGCCGGGAATGACGAAGATCTGCTCGACGATCACCGCCCCGCCGATCAAGAGCGGCGCTTGCAGCCCGACCAGGGTGACGACCGGGATGAGGGCGTTGCGCAGCGCATGCCGCATCACCACCAGCTGCTCGCTCAAGCCCTTGGCCCAGGCGGTGCGGATGTAGTCCTGCCGCAGCACCTCCAGCATCATGGTGCGGGTGAGCCGCATGGTGATGGCGGAGAGCGCCATGCCCAGAACCGCCGCCGGCACGATCATCTGCTTGAGGTTCTGCAGCGGGTTCTCGCGAAACGGCACGTACCTGACCTCCGGCGACCAGCCCCACCAGATCGACGGGAACACCGTGATCATGGTTCCCATCCAGAAGCTCGGGATCGCCAGCAGCAGGATCGAGAACGAGCGCGCCACGTAGTCGCCGGCGGTATCCTGGCGGATCGCCGAATAGACGCCGATCGGCAGCGCCATGGTGAGCGCGACCATGAGCGCGAGCAGGCCGAGCTCGAACGTCACCGGCAGGCGCGCCAGCAGCTGCTCGGCGACGGGCGTGCCCTGCCACAGCGACTGGCCGAAATCGCCGCGCAGCAGGATGCCGGCGATCCAGCGGAAATATTGCTCCCACATCGGGCGGTCGAGCCCGAGCACGCTGACGAGCTGGTCGCGACTGAGCTTGCTGGCGCTGACGTCGTTCTGACTCAGCATCAGGTCGATGACGTTGCCGGGGATGAGGTGAACGGTGACGAAGACGATGACGCTCGCGAAGATCAGGGTCGGGATGAGCGCCAGCATGCGCCGGGCGATGTAGGCCTGCATGGCGCTACGGCTCCCTGCGCACGGTCATGCGCGTGCATGGACGCGGTGCCAAAGCGGTCATCGCGGCGGCGTTTCCCCCGAAGCCGGATCCTGCGTCTTCGCCGCGCAGTCGGCGGAGCCTAGCACCGCGGCATCGCGGTGCAACCGCGATCCGCCGACGTCCATTCCGCCGCGCGAAACGGCCGCCCTTTAGCCGTCCTTGTCATGGCTAGGAGCGTCAGCGACGAGGCAATCCGGCCCGACACGGCCGTCCCCGGATTGCTTCGGCTCGCAAATGACGACCTTAGCGGACGATACTATGATGCTCAGCCCAGTGGAGGTGCGAGCATGGACGTGCGTGGCAAGGTCGTGGTGGTGACCGGTGGGGCGGACGGGATCGGCAAGGCGCTGTGCGAGCGGTTTCACAAGGAGGGCGCAAAGACCGTAGTGGCGGCCGACCGCAACGCCGAGGGGGCGCGGCGGGTGGCCGCATCGGTTGCCGGCCTGGCATTCGCGTGCGACGTCGCCAAGGAGGACGACATCTCGCGCGTGGTCGCGGAGACCGAAGAGCGTGCGGGCCCGATCGCGCTGTTCTGCTCCAATGCCGGGATCGGCGATTTCAAGGGCACGCCGGAGAGCTCCGCCTCCTCGCCGAACGAGCAATGGGAACGCGGCTGGGCCGTCAATGTCATGGCGCACGTCTATGCGGCGCGCGCACTGGTGCCGCGCATGGCCGCGCGGGGTGGCGGTTATTTTCTCAACACCATCTCGGCCGCCGGACTGCTCAACCAGATCGGCAATGCGGTCTACGGCACCACCAAGCACGCCGCCGTCGGCTTTGCGGAAAACCTCGCCTTCACGCACCGCGATCAGGGAATCCGCGTTTCCATTCTGTGCCCGCAAGGCGTCGACACGGCGCTGCTGCGCGCCGGCGGGCGCGGACCGCAGCACCTCGACGGCGTGCTCACGCCCGAGCAGGTGGCCGACAGCGTGATGGAGGGATTGGCCCAGGAGCGCTTCTGCATCCTGCCGCATCCGCAGGTGCTGCAGTACATGCGCAACAAGACCGAGAACTACGACCGCTGGATCGCCGGCATGGCGAAGCTGCGTCGCTCGCTGGCGGCTCAGGCGGGGTGAGCATCGCGCGAAGCGCGATGGGGTGCCCGTAGCGCTGCCGATTTATCGCCGAACCAGGTTGCGCGCCCACTTGCCGACATCGATGGCGGCGCCGCGTAACCCTTCGAGGCCGCACGCGAGCTTGAAGCGGCCGCCGGCCCCGGGCTGGAGCGCGATCAGTTGATCGGCCAGCACCAGACGGGCGCGCCAGAGGTGATCGATCAGGCGATCGGGCGTGGCGCAGCAATCGACGCGGTCAATGGTCGGATCGGCGAGCAACGACTCGGTGAGCTCGAGCACGAGCTGCACCTCGGGCGAGGCGGGCGCGAACCCCTCGTCGTAGCTGATCTTCCAGAACCAGCCGGCCCAACCGCTGCGCAGCAGGATGGCGGCCGCGATCACGCGGTCGCCGAAGAAGAGGCGATCGATGCGCGCCTGGCCGGCGGCGGCGAGCGCACGGATAGCCCGACGCATGAACCGCTCGACGTCGGGGTTGAGCGCGGCCGCAGTCCGGGCGCGGCCCTTCCTGCCCTTCGACTCCAGCGCGACAAACGCATCGAGTGCTTCGACGATCCGCGAAGGCTCCGAGGCGGTCACCGTGCAAAGCTTGCCGTGCTCGACGAGGCGGCGCGCCTGGAGTCGCAGCTCCTCGTGCTTCTTTGCCGTCAGCGCACCGGCGGGATCGTTCGCCCGCGCGAGCGAAGGCGCGAGCAGCGCGCGCGCATGTTGCGCGAACCAGGCGATGCGGCCCTGGCGCTTGAACACGGCGAGCGCGAGCGCGTTCGCGAACTGACCGGCGGCCGGCGCGAACGGCAACAACAGCAGGTCCGGTAGGCCGGCGTCGGCGGCAACGAAGTCGAAAGCGGCGTCGATTGCACCCTCGGCACAGTCGCGATCGACCAGCGGCGTGCCCAACGGCGCATAAGGATGCGTCCATCCGATCACGAGGGGCAACCGCATGCCATAGCGTCGCCGTTCGACGCGGACCGGGAACAGCCCCTCGAGCCGGTTCGGCTCGCTGTCGGACCAGACCAGAATGACTCCGACCTCGCGCCCGAACGCGGGCGCGGCCGCGAGCGCGAACGCCGGCTCGTAGAAGATGTTGGGCTCGAGCGCGCGCGCCGCGAGCGCCCTCCATGCATCGGCGATATCGGCGAGCGACGCCAGCTCCCGCCATTCCGCATGCAGCCGGCGACCGGCCGATTGATGTGAAGGCGATGGCGCGTCGGCGCGCGCCCGATCGTCGAGCCCAGTCTCTGGATATAGCGTCGCGACACCCGTCATGACCACAGACCGTCAGCTTTGCCGATCAGCGCCGCCGCACCAGCCTCCACGTCCCTGCCTGGCGACCAGATCATGGTCAGGAAGCAATTAACGTTTTGTTGGGATGTCGATCGATAGTGACAAGTAATTGAAACAAAAAGGGAAATTGTGGCCCCCTGCACGCCGCTGCCGGATCGCCGCCGTCCGCCGCCTGCGGGATGACAGTGCGTGTCAGCCGGCGAAACCGCCGCCGTCGAGGAACGCCTGCTCGGCCGGCGTGGTGTCGCGGCCGAGGATCGCGTTGCGATGCGGAAAGCGGCCGAACCGGCGGATGATGTCGACGTGCTCCTGCGCGTACTTGATCAGCTCGGCGTCGCCGGTCGCCGTGAACAGGGCGAGGCCTCGTTCCTGGTCCTCGATGTCTTCGGAATGCTCGAACGGAAGGTAGAAGAACGTCTGCTCGGCCGGCGCAAACTTTTGATCGAACCCTCGCCCGACCGCGCGCGCCGCTACCTCGCGGGCGAGCGGATCGGCCGCATAGGTCCGCGCGTCACGACGGAATATGTTGCGCGGGAATTGGTCGAGCACGATCAGCAGTGCAAGCGCATCCTCGGGCGTTGCCTCCCACACCCCCAGGCGGCCGGCGGCGGCCGCCTCGTAGGTGGCGAGAAAACGCCACTTGATCTCATCGTCGAACGCGGCATCTTTCTTGAACCACTTGTCGGGACCCGCCGCCCGCCAGAACGCCAGCACGTCGGCCGCCGTCGCAACGGCACTTTGGGAGAGACCTTCAGCCATCGCGAGCTGCTCCGTCACTAGCCTCGGTCGCTGTGTCTTTACGCCTGCGGCAGCCTGGCCGGCTACGCGGCGGCAACGGCTTCGACCTCGAGCTTCCATCGAGGATCCAACAGCCGACAGCAGACAACGGTGGACGCCACGCGATGCGAGCCCAGCTGCTTTTCACGCATCCGCGCGTTTGCTTCGTCGTACTTCGGGTCGGCGAGATAGGTGCGTAGCGAGACGAGGTTGGTCACCTGCATGCCCGCCGCCGCCAGGATCGTGCGCAGGTGCTGCCAGATCAGCTCGGCCTGCTCTTCGAACGGATCAGGCATGGTCTTGCCGTCCTCCTCGAACCCGTTCAGGCCGCTGATGAAGAGCAGGCGCGTGCCCTGCACGACCTCGGCGGCATGCACGTAGCCGCGATAAGGCGGGAACACTCCAGCCGGTGTGTGGGGAACGATGGGCATGTAGCGGTATCCGAGTCGAACTCCATGTCGCCGGTCTATTTGCTATCGTATTGCCGCTTGCGCGCGTTCGCCGAACTCGCCATTCAGGCGGCAGTGGGTCAAACTGACAGCCGGACACCCTCGGCGACAAGGCGAGCGTAGCCGGACGGATCGAGGCGGACGAAGGCCTGCGCCTGCGGGTCGTCGAAGAAGATCGGGTCGCTGCAAGCCGCTGGATCAAAACCTTCGCGCGCGAGCTCACCCTTCTTGAGCTTGAACGTGCCGGTGACGTCGAGCCCTGCGGCAAGGCGCACGAACATCGGCCGCGCATAATCCGGCAGCTCCGCCCGCAGATGCCGGCGCAGCGCCGCAAGGTCGAGACCATCGTCGGCCACCACCGCCGCCATGCCGGCCTTGCCGTCATGGCCCGGCAGCGCCACGCCGTAGACGTTGGCCTCCTTGATGCCGGGGAAGGCGGTGATCGCCTCCGACACCTCCGATGTGGCGACGTTCTCGCCCTTCCAGCGAAAGGTATCGCCGACCCGGTCGACGAAGAAGAAATAGCCGTTGCGGTCCTTGCGCAGCAGATCGCCCGACCGGAACCAGGCATCGCCCGGCTCGAACACGTCGCGCAGGATCTTCCGCTCGGTCGCCGCTTTCTCGGCGTAACCCTCGAAGCGACTTCCGGGTTTGGCGGGATCGTTCAGGATCCTGCCGATGATCTCACCGGTCTCGTTCGGCTCGCATTCGACGCAAAACCCCTCGGCGTTGCGCACCGGCTGCTCGGTTTCGACGTCGAAGCGCACGACCTTGATCGGGAAGCGGCGGGCCAGAAACCACGGCAGACGCCCGACCGCACCCTCCCTGCTCTCGAAATTGAACAGCGTGCAGTTGCCTTCCGTCGCGGCGTAGAATTCCAGGATCTCCGGAATGCCGAAGCGCCGCCGGAACGCCGGCCACACGTCCGGCCGCAGGCCGTTGCCGCAGGCAAGCCGGACACGGTGCCGGCTCTCGCCGGGACTTGCCGGAGTGTTGACCAGGTAACGGCAGAGCTCGCCGATGTACTGGAACATCGTGCAGTCCCAGCGCACGATGTCGTCCCAGAACTCGCGCGCGGAGAACTTTTCGCGGATCACCGTGGCGCCGCCGCTCGACAGCATGGCGCCGGTCGCAACCACGCCGCCCACGGTGTGATACATCGGCAGGCAATCGTACATCCGGTCGGTCGGCTTGGCGTCCATGGCGCCGGCAAAACCTTGGCTCGCGAGCAGCAGCCGGTAGTGGTTGACGTTGGCGGCCTTGGGCAGGCCGGTGGTACCGGAGGTGTAGATGTAGAGCGCGCGGTCCTCGATGTTGAGCGGCCGTCGCTCGCTCGGCGACAGCGCGTCACCCGGCAACGCGCCGACCGCGCCGTCGATGCGCGGGAAGTCGCCCGCGCCCTCCCCATGCAGCCAGATGCGGGCGTTGGCGGCGAGGTGCGGTTGCGCACCCGCGAGCGCCGGCCACAGCTCGGCGGCCACGATGATGTGCCTGGGCTCGACGAGGTTGATGCAGTGGGCGAGCGAGCGGCCGGCGAGGTTGGTGTTGAGGAGCGCCATCACTCCGCCGACTCGCGTCACGCCGAGCCAGATCGCCATGTATTCCGGCCGGTTCGGCATCAGCAGGCAGACCGTGTCGCCCTTGCGGACGCCGTTCTCGAGCGCCCAGCGCGCGTAGCGGTTGGCGCGCGCGGCAAGCTCGCGATAGGTGAATCGCTCACGGTCCGAAAGCAGCGCCGGCGCATCGTTGAACTGATGGGCGACCCCCTCGATCACGACCGGCAGGACATGGTCGGGTTGCTCGACGACCGGCTTGACCTTCTTGAGTGTGCGCAACGCGCCTTTCAGGCACGTCACGTCGCCCTTGATCCGCTCGATCAACCCCATTGGCGTTCCGCCCCTCAGTCCGCCCTTTAGGATCGGCGGAGCAGCCGCGCTTGGCAATAGCTGACGGCTTCGACCGCTCCGTCACTGCGAGGAGCGTGAGCGACGAAGCAGTCCAGAAACCGCCCTGCCGCCTGGATTGATTCGCTTCACTCGCAATGACAACAGTGGCCGCGACGCGCCGTGTTAGCGATCGCGGCCGCCGAACGGGACCAGCGGATTGTCGGCGAGTGCCGCGGCGTCCGGCTGATCGACGCGGGCGACGCCGAGGAACGCGGCGAACAGACCCTCGATGACGTGCGGCGCGATATCGCGCGTGATGAACACCAGGCGCGTGCGGCGGTCGTGGTCCGGCCAAGCCGGCAGGCTCGCGGGCGGATGAAAGACATGCTGCACACCGTGGATGACCACAGGGCTCTCCGGCATCTCGGCGAGCCGCACGATGCCTTTGACCCGCAGCAGGTTGGGCCCGTGCATCGAGCGCAACAGGTCGAGGAACATTTCGAAGGTTCCGGCCGGTAACGCGTTCTCGGCCGTGAGCGTGAATGCGCGGATGCGATCGTCGTGCCGGTTCACGTCGTGATGATGATCGTGGGCGTGGCCGTGCGCGTGCGCCGCCTGGTAGGATTCCGCGGCGAGCCAGCGTCCGACATCGGGGATCTTTCCGCCCGGATCGTAAAGCCCGCAGTCGAGGAGTGCCGGCGCCGGCGCCTCGCCCGCCGCGGCATCGAGGATCGGCGCGGCCGGATTGAGCGCGCGCAGCCGCTCGCCGAGGCGCCGCATTTGCTCGGCGCGTTCGGGCGCCGCAAGCAGATCGGTCTTGCTCAACACCAGGCGGTCCGCGACCGCCGCCTGCTTCACCGATTCCGGATGCGCGTCGAGGGTGGCGAGGCCGTTCACGGCATCGACCAGCGTGACCACGCCGTCGAGCCGGTAGCGCAGGACCAGATACGGATGCACCATGATGGTGTGCAGCACCGGCGCCGGATCGGCGAGCCCGGTGGTCTCGACCATGACGCGACGGAACGAGACGCGGCCGTTGTCGAGGTCGCGCAGGAGCTTCTCGAGCGCGGTCACGAGCTCGCCGCGAACCGTACAGCACAGGCACCCGCTCGAGAGCAGCACCATGTCGTCCGCGACCGCCTCGACCAGCAGATGGTCGAGGCCGATGTCGCCGAACTCGTTGACCAGCACGGCGGTACCGGCGAGCGCCGGGTCGCGCAGCAGCCGGTTGAGCAGCGTGGTTTTGCCGGCGCCGAGGAAGCCGGTAAGGACGGTCAGCGGGATTGGCGCGGGCGGCAGACGCCGCGAGCTCGGCGACGTCATCTCTTTGTGCCGCTTGCGATCAGGGATTTGGCTTGGCGCCTGGTTTGGCGGCGTCGTTCGCGGCCGGCTTCTTCGCGGCCACCGCCGCCGGCTTGGGCTTGGCCGCAGCCGGTTTCGGCTCCGGCGCGATGATGGTGGTGCTGCTCGCCGCGGCGGGCTTCGGTTTGGCGGCTTTCGGTTCGGACGCGGCAGCGGTGCTGCTCGCCGCGGCAGGCTTCGGCTTGGCGGCAGGCTTGGGCTTGCCCGCAGGCGCGGCCGCCTTCGGCGTGGGCGCCGCGGCCGCGTTCGGCGCCGGCGTTGGATTCTCGGGCTTGGCGACGGCAATGACCGCGCTCTTGCGCGCGCCGCCCTTCAGTTTCGCGCGCGCCGGCGCCTCGAGCGCGGCAGCGGAAACACCCTTGGGCGGGATCGCCGAGACCTTGATCGGCGGCATCGAGGGCGGAAGCACGGTCAGTAGCGACCCGTTGCCGCTGGCGGCGCGGAAGTTCGGGAGCGTCATGGCGTAGGCGGCCGAGCCGGAGTCGGGCTGGGCACCCGCCGGCTGATTTTCCTCCTCCTCGCCGTGATCGGTGCGGACGCGGCGCCGATTCTTGCCGCACACTTCGTCGCGCAGGTTGGGCGGCGCGGCCGCGATCGGCTGCAGGGCGTCCACGCTGGCGAGCGAAGGCATGAGCCAGGACAGGCCGATACCGGCGCCGAATCCTCGCTCCAACAGGCGTGCGGTCTTCTCCGCCCGCTCGGTCGCCGACGGCGCGCCGAGCACCACGGCGATCAGGCGGCGGCCGTTGCGGCTCGCGGTGGCAACCAGATTGAAGCCGGACGCGCAGATGAAACCGGTCTTCATGCCGTCGGCGCCCGGGTAGCGATCGATCAGCTTGTTGTAGTTGCGCAGCACCCGGCGGCCGAACTTGATCGCCGGAATGCGCCAGTACAGCTCGTGCTCCGGAAACTCGCGGATCACCGCGCGGGCGAGAATCGCCATGTCGCGCGCCGACGTGATCTGGTTTTCCGCCGGCAGGCCGTTGGGATTGACCCAGCTCGATTGCGTCATGCCGATGCGCGCGCCGGCCCGGTTCATCTCATCGGCGAACTTCTCCACCGATCCGGAAACGCCCTCCGCCAGCACGACCGCGACGTCGTTTGCGGACTTCACCATCAGCATCTTCAGGGCATCGTCGACGGTGATCTGGGTCCCGACCGGGAAGCCCATCTTGGACGGCTGCTGCGCCATCGCGTTCTCGGACACCGTGAGCAGGGTATCGAGTCGCAGCCGGCCCTCCCTCACGGCCCGCAACGTGACGTAAGCTGTCATGATCTTGGTGATCGACGCGGGATACCACGGATAGGTGGCGTTCTCGGCGTGCAAAACCCGGCCGCTGTCCGCCTCGATCAGCAGCAACGCATCGGCCCCGGCGCGCGACACGCCAAAGGCCGCCATCGCCGTCACGATGACGAGCAAGCGGGCGAGGAGCGGCGCACCAAATCGAAGCAAGGGCTCGGTCCGCGGTTGGTTCGCCGTCCGGCGAAGCTTACAATTGGACGCAATGCAGGAGGCACACTATCTAGACCGAACCGGCCCAGAGACGCAAAGACGCCGTTTCTGATATGGTGAGCGCCGCCCTCATCGATCGGGATATTGATCCCCGGGAAAGCGTCGAAAGTTCGGCAGAGGAGAAGCGTTCATGACCGCTTGCATCGTGGGCTGGGCCCACACCCCGTTCGGCCGGCTCGATACCGAAACCGTAGAAAGCCTGATCGTGCGTGCGGCGACCGGGGCGCTGGCTGACGCCGGCATCGAGGCGAAGCAAGTGGACGAGATCGTGCTCGGGCATTTCAATGCCGGATTTTCGGCGCAGGATTTTACCGCCGCGCTGGTGCTGCAGGCCTCGCCCGACCTGCGGTTCAAGCGCGCGACCCGGGTCGAGAATGCCTGCGCGACCGGCTCGGCCGCGGTCCATCAGGGGCTCAAGGCGATCGAGGCCAAGGCCGCGCGCATCGTGCTTGTCGTCGGCGTCGAGCAGATGACGACCACGCCCGGCCCGGAGATCGGCCGCAAGCTGCTGAAAGCTTCCTATGTCCGCGAGGAAGCCGACATCGAGGGTGGATTCGCCGGAGTGTTCGGCAAGATTGCCGGTGCGTACTTTCAGCGTCACGGCGATCAGTCCGATGCGCTCGCGATGATCGCCGCCAAGAATCACAAGAACGGCGTCGGCAATCCCTATGCGCAGATGCGCAAGGATCTTGGCTACGAGTTCTGCCGCACCGAGAGCGAGAAGAACCCGTTCGTCGCCGGCCCATTGAAGCGCACCGACTGCTCGCTCGTCTCCGACGGCGCCGCCGCCCTGGTGCTGGCCGACGTCGAGACCGCGCTGCGGCTCAACAAGGCCGTCATCTTCCGCGCCGCGCAGCACGTGCAGGATTTCCTCCCCTTGTCGAAGCGCGACATCCTCAAGTTCGAAGGCTGCGCCGAGGCATGGCGGCGCGCGCTCGCGCAGGCGGGCATCACCGTGCGCGACCTGTCGCTGGTGGAGACGCACGATTGCTTCACGGTCGCCGAGTTGATCGAGTACGAGGCGATGGGGCTGGTGCCCGAAGGCCAGGGCGCGCGTGCCGTCAAGGAGGGGCTGACCATGAAGGACGGCGCGTTGCCGGTGAACCCGTCCGGCGGCCTCAAGGCCAAAGGCCATCCGATCGGCGCGACGGGCGTCTCGATGCACACCCTCGCCGCCATGCAGCTCACCGACACCGCTGGCGACATGCAGGTGAAGGATGCCAAACTCGCCGGCCTGTTCAACATGGGCGGGGCGGCGGTCGCCAACTACGTCAGCATTTTGGAGCGGATCCGGTAAGAGCCCGGAAACCCGCATACCGCTAGCCCCCGCAACCGCTGCATGGACCGCACCGGTCTCCTCATCGCACTTGCGATTGCTGCCGTTACGGGCGCCGTGTTCGGCTTCTTTCCCGAGCTCGACCTCGCGATCTCGCGAATGTTTTTCGAGCCCGGCAACGGCTTCGCGCTCCAATCGCACGGGCTGTGGAACTGGGTGCGCGACGGCATCATGGTGGCCGTGGGCGCGATGGTGGGAATCCCGGTCGGTGCGGTGGTCGCGCACCTGATCCGGCCGGGCGTGCGACTGGCAGTCCCGGGCCGCGTCGTGGTGTTTCTGCTGGCCACAATCCTGCTGGCGCCACTGCTGACCGTGAACGTGATCCTCAAGGACAACTGGGGTCGACCGCGCCCGCGCGACGTCGCGGCGTTCGGCGGGCCGGAGCAGTTCGTCGCGTGGTGGGACCCCCGTGGAACCTGTCAGGCCAATTGCTCGTTCGTCGCCGGCGAGGCGTCCGGCGCGTTCTGGACCATTGCACCCGCCGCGCTGGCGCCGCTGCCCTGGCGGCCGCTTGCGTACGCGGCTGCAATTGCCTTCGGTGCGGTCGCGGGCACGTTGCGCATGGCGTTCGGCGGCCATTTCTTCAGCGACGTGGTCTTCGCCGGCGTAATCACGTTCCTGGCCATCTGGCTGGTGCACGGCGCGCTCTATCGCCGGCGCGGCGGATTGCTGACCGACGAGGCGATCGAGCGCGCGCTGACGCGAGCGGCATGCTGGCCGCGCGGGATTTTCGGCCGACGAACCGCCGTGTCCTCCGATACCTCGCGAACCGCGCGTCCGAAAATCGCAAAGGAGCCGCAGTGCTGAAGGCGTGGACCTCACTGTGCCCGGATTGCTTCGCCGCCGGCTTGCAAGAATGACGGCGCGGGCCCTTATTCCGCCGCTTCCGACAGCAGCGTCTCGCCCGGCCGCACCCGCGTGAAAGCGACGGGCTTGCTCTCCACCGCCATCTGATCGTCGCGCAGACGCACCGCGACATAGCGCGACGTGCCGAGATCCGATGGGTTCGGAAAATCCTCGCGGAAATGCGCTCCGCGGCTATCGAGGCGCACGGCCGCGGCCGCGCAGATGGCGCGGCTCACGAGGATGAGGTTTTCCAGGTTGAGGCGGTCCATCCAGGTCAAGTTGTAGCGCCGGTCGGCGTCGGCGACGCCGATCGCGGCGAGCTCGTCCTGCATCGACTCGAGCGCAACGCGGCCGCGGCCGAGACTTGCGCCGGTGCGCAGGATGCCGACGTCGTTCCACATGGTATCGTGGAGCGCGCGGCGGATGCCTTCGAGATCGCCGCGCGGTTTTTCAAGCGGCGCGAACGCGCGCTCGGTCGCGCGGGCGAGTGCGGCCGTGTCCACGTCCGGTAGCGCCCCGGTCGGCTGGACCTGCGCCGCCATCGCGCTGCCGGCGAGCGCGCCGAATACGGTGGAGTTGGCGACCCCGTTACCGCCCAGCCGGTTGGCGCCGTGCACGCCGCCGGTATCCTCGCCCGCCGCATAGAGCCGCGGCAGCGGCGTGGTGCAGTCGGGCGCAAACACCACGCCGCCCATCATGTAATGGGCGGTGGGCACCACCTCGACGCGCCCGCCGGCGAGGTCGAAGCCGCAGTCGACGCAACGCTCCACCATGCCCTTGAACTCGCGCCTGACGCGGTCAGGGCCGAGATGGCTCATCTCGATCCACACACCGCCGTTGGGGCTGCCGTGGCCGCGCCGCAGCCGATCCATGATGGCGCGGCTGACGATGTCGCGCGTGGCGCGCTCGGCGCGCGGGTCGTATTCGAGCATAAAGCGCTCGCCGGTCGCATCGATTAGGTAGCCGCCGGAGCCGCGCAAGCCTTCCTCCAGCACCGTGCCGGTCATGCGCGTGTCGGGGCCAGCGAGCAGCCCGGTCGGATGGAACTGCACCATCTCCATGTCGCGCAGCGGCAGGCCGGCGCGCAGCGCCATCGCCATGCCGTCGCAGGTCTTGTCGCCGGACGGCGTGTGGTAGCGGTACATCGTTGGCCCGCCGCCGGTCGCCAGCAGGGTTACGCGCGCGCACACCAGCACCGGCTCCCCGGTCCGCATGTCGAGCATCAGGACGCCGGCGAGCCCTGAGCCGTCCGCGGCCGCGATGAAGTCGAGCGCGCGCACGTCCTCGAGGCGGCGGATGTCGCGGCGCCACACCTGCTCGGTCAGCCGGTTGATGATCTCGATGCCAGTAAGGTCGCCCTTGTGAACGGTGCGGTCAAACGTCTGGCCGGCGAATGCCTTTTGATGAATGGTGCCGTCCGGGTTGCGGTCGAAGAAGCAGCCGAGCTCGGTCTCGAGCTCACGGATGCGGATCGGCGCCTGCGTCACCAATAGCCACGCCAGCTCCTGGTCGTTGAGCCAGGCGCCGCCTTCGATCGTGTCCATGAAGTGCCGCTCGATGGAGTCGCCAGGCGCCAGCGCGACGTTGTAGCCGCCCTGCACCATGCGGGTGCAACCGCATTTGCCGAGCAGCCCCTTGACCGCGATGGTGACGTCGAGCTCGGGATTGCGCTTCTTGGCGTGCAGCGCCGCGAACAGCCCGGCGCCGCCGGCGCCGAGGATCAGGATGTCGGTGTCGAGCCGGTTCATCCAGTGCGCCCGCGCCCTGCGTCCGGTGCACCGCAGACCTGCGGATAGAGCATGATCACTCCGCCGCCCCGATGCTGGCGAGGACGGCGGCGCGCCGGGCCGCGGCGTCGTCGAGCACCCGCCGATGCAGCGAGTTGCCGTGCGAGTCCATCGTCACCAGTAGCGGCCCGAAGGCGCGGATGCGGAACTGCCACAGGCTTTCCGGATGCAGATCGTCAAGATCGACATCTTCGATCGCTTCGATCCAGGTGGTTTGCAGCGCCGCGGCGCCGCCCACCACCGCCAGATAGGCGCCGCCGCGATGGCCAAAGGCCTGCAGCGTCTGCGGCCCCATGCCGCCCTTGCCGATGATCAGCCGCACCCCCTCGCGCGCCATCAGCTGGTCGGTGAAGCGCTCCATGCGCGCCGAGGTGGTGGTGCCGATGCAAAGCGGCGCATAGCCCGTCGGATTCTCGGCCGAGGCGTCGACCTTGCGCACGTTCGGGGCGGTATGGACCACCGCATGGCCGGCAAGGTCGAGCCGCGTCGTGCGGCCGTGGTCGAACATGTGGATCAGCGTCGCGTCGCGGATACCGAACAGCCGCCGTTCGAGCGTGACGGTGTCGCCGACCTGGAGCGCACGCGCCTGCGCGTCGGTGATCGGCATGTCGAGCGGATGATGAGTCATGGTGCAGCTCCCGTGTCCCGCACGCGGTGCAGCACGAAGCGATGCGCCGCAGATGCGGGAGCCCGGTTGTTTAGGTCGTCGAGATCCATCACCGGAACGCGATGCCACCCGGCGTGATGACCGCATTGGCACGGCGCGCCGAATGGCACTGGATGTTCACCGCCACCGGGTTCATGGTGATGTGGGTAGCCGCCATCTCGACGTGCACGCGGAACGCGGTCGATCGCCCGCCGAGCCCCTGCGGCCCGATGCCGAGGGCATTCACGGCCACCGAAAGCTCCGCCTCGATCTTGGCGCACTCGGGATCGAAGCACGTGGTCCCGAGCGGCCGCGTCGCCGCGACCTTGGCGAGATGCATGCACAGATCCGACGTGCCGCCGATGCCGACGCCGACGATGGTCGGCGGGCATACGCGCCCGCCGCATTCGATCACGCGATCGATGACGTAGCGCTTGACCGCCTTGGTGCCGTCGGCCGGGATCAGCATCTGCAGGAACGATCCATTCTCGGAGCCCGATCCCTTCGGGATCATCTCGATCTCGACCGTCTCCTCGCGTCCGTCGAAGTCGACATGGATGATCGGCACCCCCGCGCCGCAGGACGTCTGCTCGTTCTTGCGGGTGATCGGGTGGACGACCGACGAGCGCAGCGGGTGCTCGCGCGTCGCCCGCTCGCAGCCGCGGCGAATCGCCTCCTTCATCGCCACGCCATCGAACTCGACATTGCGCCCGATGGTGACGTTGTAGATCGGGATCCCGGTGTCCTGGCACAGCAGGTTGCCGGTGCGCTCCGCGACCGCGATGTTGTCGACCATGGTGCCGAGGATGGTGCGGCCGGTCGTGTCGGTCTCGGCCGCCTGCAGCCGGGCAAAGCCGGCCTTGATGTCGGGCGGCAGCAGCTTCAGCGCGCGCACATAGAGCGTCTTGGCGAGCTCCTCGACTTCCTGCGGATCAAGCTGCATCGAGGTGCCTCCTAGCGCGTGATCCCGAAAAGTGGGAACCGGTTTTCGGCAGAGATCATGCGCAAAACCCCCTTAAGCCACCAGCACGGCGCCCGATGCGACCAGCAACGCAGCTAGCAACCGCCGGAAGCGGCGCTCGTCGAGCCGCCCGTAGATCAGCCAGCCGAGCAACCCGCCGGCGACGAGCGCCGGCAACGCCGCGATCAGCAGCACGACGGCCGTGAGGTCGACCGCAACGAAACCGACAAGGAGCAGCGTAGCGAGATGCGCGAACAGAATGAAGGGCTGATAGACCCCGCGCGCGACCTCCTTGGGCCAGCCGCGCAGCTGCGCCCACATCGCCGGCAGGAGGCCGGAATAGCCCCCCAGGCCGCCGAGCAGCCCGCTGACGAGGCCGATCACGGCATCGGCCGCGCGGCCGCCGACGCCGACGTAGGGCAGCCGCGGAGCCAGCAGGGCGTAGAGCCCGTAGGCGAGCAGGAACAGGCCGAGCGCGAGCTTCAGGCGCCCGGTGTCGCTTTGTACGAGCAGACCGACGCCGATCGGAATCCCGACGGCGCCGCCGAGGATGAACGGCAACAGCCGGCCGCGCTCGATGCTGCGCCGCGCCGGCCACAGCGTGCCGAGCTGCAGCAGCGCGCCGCACGAGACCACCAGGAAGGTGCTCTGCGCCGGGCTGAGCGCATGCAGCCAGATCGAGGATGCCACGACACCGAAGGCGAAGCCGGCAGCCCCCGCCGCCAGGCCGCCGAGAAACGTGCCTGCCCAAAGCAGGACCAGGCTCGGTGTGCCGAGCGCCGCCGCAATGGCTGGGTCACTGAACATTGAGGGCGAAGAGGAGACCGACCGCCGAAGCTGCTGCGACACAGACGGCGACGGCGAGCGCGGTGCGCTCGCGCAGGTTCAGGAACTCGATCGCCAGCACGCGCAGGCCGAGCGCCATGTGAAGCGCGAGCGCGACCACGATGGCGAGCTCCGCACCCTTGACGATCGGGGCGTGGGTGGCCGCGAAGAACCCGTCGAGCGCGTCGGCGCCCCTGAGCGCGGTGCCCAACGCCAGAAAATGGATGGGCAGAAAAACTGCAAGCGCGATGCCCGACAGTCGATGCAGCAGCGCCGCCAGGAAGCCGGACTGACCGTGCGAGGCGCGCATCATGCGAGATAGACCGCAGCCACGGCCCGCATCCCGAGCGCCAGCAACAGCAGCGCGAAGACGCCGGCGGCGAGGTCGGCGGCGCGGTCGCCGCAGCGGGTCCACTCGCGCAGAATGTTGCGCACCCCGATCGGCGCGTGCACGGCGACCGCGACCACGAACAGAGCGTAGAACGCCAGGAACCAGCCGTTGCCGCGGGTACGCCCGAGCACCTCCGCGGCGGTCAGGCCGCCGCGCACCGCATAGATGATGGTCGCCAGATGCACCGCGACCGCAAACGCCAGCACGCCGGCGCTCGCGCGCTGCGCAAGAAACAGGATCGCGCTCATGCCAGTGCGCCCTCAGCCGTCATTACGAGGGGCGAAGCGACGAAGACCGTATGTCCCTTTTCTTGCGGAGGCGACTCGCCCTCGATGCGAGTGCGAGGGTTGCCCGGATGGCCGGGCAGAGCCTCAAGCAAGGAGGGCGAGTCATGGAGCATGATAGC
>Ga0111538_10004855_pt1 | contig 18519 bp, 17 predicted proteins | sample SoiMethybrSBSTD1_FD_79669 | JGI IMG/M metagenome (GOLD analysis project Ga0111538, IMG submission 79669) | Bulk soil microbial communities from a Populus tree surrounding site in Tennessee, USA - Soil MetaG P. TD hybrid SBSTD1 (version 2)... | ecosystem: Environmental > Terrestrial > Soil >...
GAGCGAGAGTCTTGCGTTAGGCGAGCAGGCGCTGAAGGACATTCGCACTCTCAGTTACATTCTTCATCCACCGCTGTTGGACCAGGCCGGGCTGATAACCGCGCTCAAGTGGTATGTGAAAGGTTTTCATGAACGCAGCGGTGTGAAGGTCGAGTTCACCGAATCCGGCGACTCTGGCGATCGCATGCCTCCTGAAGTTGAGTACGCATTGTTTCGAGTGGTCCAGGAGTGTTTGACGAACATTCGGCGACACACAGACAGCGAGACCGCGGAGATCAGTCTGACGCGCACCCCGGAGATAATCAGCTTGAGCGTGCGCGATCACGGCAAAGGAAACAAACTGCAAATGCCGAGAAATGGCGACAGTGCGGAGTTCGTCGGTGTCGGCATTCCGGGTATGCGTCATCGACTCAAACAACTCGGCGGCGAATTACTCGTTGACTCTAATCTCAATGGCACGACGATAACGGCGACCGTGCCGGTAAAGCGGGGTGGTTTATGATTCGAATTCTTTTGGCTGACGATCACGCGCTGATGCGGCGTGGAATTCGCGACTTGTTGACGGCGGAGTCGGAGTTCGAAATCATCGGCGAGGCTGGTGATGGACGTGAAGCTGTGCGTCTGGCGGAACAGCTCAGACCGGACGTGATGATCATGGACCTCGCGATGCCGGAGTTGAATGGGTTGGACGCGATTCGCCAGATTCGCAAAGACGCTCCCGAGATCGAGTTGCTCGTGTTTTCCATGCACGACTCGGAGGAGTTGATCCGCGAAGTGTTCGCCGCCGGCGCGCGTGGTTATGTTTTGAAGTCTGACGTGGCGCTCTATCTGATCGAAGCGGTGAAATCATTAGCGCGGCACAAGCCGTTTTTCACGCCGCGTATCTCGGAGGCGATTCTGAATTCGCTCGTGAGCACAGCCACGCCCGGGCACGTTGAACCTGCGCGGCCTGGCCCGTTGAGCGCTCGTGAACGTGAGATCCTGCAACTGCTCGCTGAAAACAAGAGCAACAAGGACATTGCCAAAGCGCTCGGTATCAGCGTGCGTACCGTCGAAACACACCGGCGGTCCGTCATGCAGAAACTGGATGCGAACTCGATTGTCGAGCTGGTTCACTACGCGATCCGTAACGGAATCGTTCAGACCACCAGGGCCTCCGATCTACTCTGACCGCCGGGGTTTTGACTATCTACTATCGCCTACCATAGAACCCTGATCCGGCTACCGGAAACGTGCAGGCACGCCGCAGGTTCATCACCGGAAAATACCAAATCGAGGTGATTTACCCCGCTATGCAAACTATCTATCGTTTGCTGAATTTAGGAGAGGACCATGGAGCTGATCGTAGTCGGCTTTCAGGGCCGTTATCGTGCCGCCCAGGTTTTGACGGATTTGCGGCAACGAGGAGTAAATCTCTTCGATCTGGACCAGGCAATAACCGTCTCCTGGGAGGACCGCCGCAATTTTGTCGTCCAGCAAAGCATCAACCTTTCGCGTGAAGAGAGTTCGCGGTGGGCGCGGCTTTGGGGTGCCTTCATCAAAATCACATTGTTTCAGCCGTTTACCGAACGATTGACTTCGGCAGCGGCGAAGATGACCGGTAATGGAGAGGTTGCGAGTACAAACGGCGATTCTTTGGGACGCGATTGGTGGGTGGGTGACGTCGGCATACCTGAGAATTTCGTGAGAGACGTTGGCGCGTTGGTCCAACCCGGTGAATCGGCGATTATCACGCTGGCCGAGAAGTTGGAACCGCAGCGCGCCGAGAGTATCTTGCGCGACTGCGGTGGTTCGTTGATCTACACCTCACTTTCGGGCGATCAGGTGAATAAAGTCCGGCGCGAACTTACGACGAGCGATTCATGAATGATTGAAACGCTCGACAAAGACGTTACACCAAATACTTCGACGATACTGGCAGTCGATCGGACTCGGCTGGCGCACGATCGTACGTTGATGGCGTGGGTGCGGACATCGACTTCGCTGATCAGTTTCGGTTTCACGATCTACAAGTTCTTTCAATACTTGCACGAGCAACAGGGTACTCAGAGTCGAGGACGGTTTGGTCCGCGCCAGTTTGCGACGCTGATGATCGTTATCGGGATCGTGGCGCTCATGCTTGCGACATTTCAGCATCGACGCGACATGAAAGCGCTGCGCGCCCATCACCCCGAGGTACCTTATTCGCTGGCGACGATATTGGCAGGCTTGATCTCGATCCTCGGAGTCCTGGCCCTGCTGGCCGTAGTTTTTCGGCAGTGATTGATGCGACTCATGTAGCGCCCTACCAGATAACACTGACCTTGCCTACCACGAATGTGCGAGGTGCTACGTGACGACACTTAGAAATTACCGGATTCACGCGATTTACTGCGCCCGCCTCACTCAATAATCTGCAACCCTCCTACAAACAGCATAGAGATCAGTCGGAATGACGATGGGGACAAGTGTCAAAAGACTCGTGTTTGGTTTGATTCTTACGCTGGCATTCGCCTGCTCAACAGCGAGTCAACCCTCGACCACCAGTGCCTCTTTCCCTGCGGACACTGACTCGCAGGGGCAACCGCAAACCGGCACGACCGACGCGCACGAGCTGGCGAAGAAACTCTCTAACCCCGTCGCTTCGCTGATCAGTTTTCCTTTCCAATCGAACTTCGACTTCGGCATGGGCACAGGTTCAGGTTGGCGTTACACATTGAACATCCAACCAGTCGTTCCTTTTCGCCTGACACCGAAGTGGAACTTGATCTCGCGAACGATTCTTCCCGTCATTCATCAACACAACGTTGCGAACATCGGCACGCAAAGCGGACTCGGCGATATCACGCAGAGTTTCTTCTTCTCTCCGGCCGAAGAGAAGAACCTGATTTGGGCGGTTGGCCCGGCACTGTTGATTCCGACTGCAACTGACGATCTTCTCGGCAGCGGAAGATTCGGTGTCGGGCCAACTTTTCTTGCGCTGAGGCAGCAAGGCGGTTGGACGTACGGCGCCCTGACGAATCATGTCTGGTCCGTCGCCGGCGATGACGATCGCGCGAAAGTAAACTCGACGTTCCTGCAACCGTTCCTCGCCTACAACACCAAAGACGCCTGGACTTACACGATCAATACCGAATCGAGTTACGACTGGGTCGGAAACAACTGGAGCGTTCCGATCAATTTCACGATCAGCAGGCTGACGAAGTTCGGCGTACATCCGGTAAGCCTCGGCGGTGGGATCAAGTGTTGGGCGCATAGTGGTCCGGGTGGACCAGAGAACTGTGGCGTGCGCATCGTCGTGACGCCCCTATTTCCAAGGTAATTATAAGCGGCAAGATGAGGAAATTAATTTTGCAGCCGGCTGAAACACTTCGAAACACACACGGGCCGGCCTTTGCGCCGGTCGCCGGAACATCGCTGCTCTGGGTCAGCAACGCAGACGACGATTGCTTCCGCGAGGCGACCGGCGCTTCTTACTATCTCGTTACTGCACGTTGGCTTTCGAAAGAACAGTCTGCGCTCCCGCGCATTGACTTCATTACAACTTCGCAGAATCCCGACTACGGCGCCTTCGGGCGAGGCGCCGTTGTGTATGGTCCATAAGGTGGCGCAGGAGGCTTCGCGGCGTACGACCCCCGCACGGGCACTTACGCACGCGGTGGCGCCGCCTTTGGACCGTACGTCTCGCAGCATCGTGGCAACTGTCGAGACGGCCTTTGTCACGAGCATTTAGCGAGCATGGTCCAAGGGGAGAATTAGAGTAAGCATGGCATCGATCATACTGCTGGTCCTGAAGGCGAGCATCATCCTCAGCGTGTTCGCTATTGGATTGAAAGCCTCGTTCAGGGACGTGACCTACTTCGCCCGCTGGCCGGGACAGCTTGGTCGTGCTTTTTTGTCGATGGGTGTCCTGATGCCGCTGTTTGCGTTGGCACTCATTCTGCTCTTCGATCTCCATCCCGCGGTGCAGATTGCTCTATTTGCGATCTCGGTATCGCCGATTCCTCCGATATTCCCAAACAAAGCGCTGAAAGCAGGCGGCCGGGAGAACTATACGATCGGTCTACTAGTAACGAGCGCCGCTTGCTCGGTGATCGTGATACCGCTCGCGGTCGAGATGCTTGAACGCATCGTCCACATACCGATGCAGATGCGAGCGCGTACCGTCGCCGGGGTGGTTGCGACGACCATTTTTCTTCCGCTGGTGATTGGAATTTGCGTCCGCACCTGGGCGCCGAAACTTGCGGAACGACTGGTTAAACCGATGGCGGTGATTGCACTGGTGCTGCTCGTTCTATGTGCATTGCCCGTTCTGGGCGGCGCGACCGGGGCGATGTTGTCGCTCATCGGCGATGGCACACTCCTTAGCATTAGCGCTTTCTCTGTTTTCGGTTTCATCGTCGGACACTTGCTCGGTGGACCAGCACAGGAGAACCGCCCGACACTCGCGCTCGCAACCTCGACCCGCCATCCAGCCGTTGCCCTGGCGATTGCCCATGCGAATTTCCCGAATCAACGACTCGCCATGCCTGCTGTCCTTTTGTACCTGATGGTCTGCGGAGTGCTCTCAGCAATCTATCTCAAGTGGGTGAAGCGTCACGAAGTGCAACATACGCCGGCGGAAACAAACCACGCAGTGAAGGCTTGATTCATCGCATGAGACGCTCCAGACAAACAGTCTTAACCCTGACACTCCTCTTAACGGTCGCGTCTGTCGCACGCGCTCAATCCGATCCATTGCCGTCATAGAACGAATAAGCGAGGAGTAGAACATGAGTAAAACCGAGGCGAATGAATTCAAAGGAACTATCAAACTCGATCTACGAGATTCGAAGCCTGACTGGAACGCCTTCCTCTACAAGAAGGCGCCGAAGGACGCTCCCAATGTCCTTGTCATTCTTTACGACGATACAGGTTGTGCTGCCTGGTCGTCTTACGGTGGGCGCATCAGTATGCCGACGATGGACCGTCTCGCCGCGAATGGTCTCACTTACACGCAGTGGCATACGACTGCTGTCTGTTCGCCGACGCGCTCGTGTTTTCTGACGGGTCGCAATCATCACGCCAACGGCTTCGGATCGATTTCCGAAATGGCTGTCGGTTTTCCGGGATACTGCGGGCACATTCCTCCCGAGAACGGGACCATCGCGCAGGTGCTGCGCGACGCAGGCTGGACCACTCTCTGGATCGGCAAGAACCACAACGTCCCGGTTGACGCCTTCAGCGTCGGCGCCACAAAAAAGAAGTGGCCGCTAGGGCTCGGCTACGATCGCTTTTACGGTTTTATCGGCGGCGAAACAAATCAATGGTATCCCACGCTGATCGAAGACAATCATTTCATCGACCAACCTTATCAACCCGAAGATGGTTATCACTTGTCGAAAGATCTGGCAGACAAGGCTATCAACTTCATTCGCGACACCAAACAGTCGGAGCCTGACAAGCCCTGGTACATGTGGTACTGCCCGGGCGCGAATCATGCGCCTCATCACGCGCCGCAGGAATACATCGACAAGTACAAAGGCAAGTTTGACGACGGTTATGAAGCCTATCGCGAATGGGTGCTGGCACGAATAATCGATCGCGGCATCGTTCCCGCTGATACTGAACTCACGCCGATCAATCCGCTGCCCGCCGGAATTCTTCCGGAAGCCGACAGCGTCAGACCCTGGAACACACTGTCTGCTGACGAGAAGAAACTCTTCGTGCACATGGCTGAAGTTTATGCCGGATTTTCCGAGTACACCGACGTTCAGATAGGCCGCGTGATCGATTATCTCGAAGAGTCGGGCCAGCTCGACAACACCGTGATCTTCTACTGCGCCGATAACGGAGCATCAGGCGAGGGAAGTCCCAGTGGATCAGTCAACGAGAATCGATTCTTCAATGGTTATCCGGACGACATCGCGAGCAACATGGCGATGATCGACAAGCTGGGAGGCCCGGATACCTACAACCATTACCCGACCGGCTGGGCCGTCGCGTTTTCCACTCCTTACAAGATGTTCAAGCGTTATTCGTCCTTTGCCGGTGGCACCTGCGATCCACTCGTTATCCATTGGCCCAACGGAATCAAGGCGAAAGGTCAACTACGGCACCAGTATCACCATTGCACCGACATCTTTCCCACGATCCTCGAGTGTTGCGGTATCGAGATGCCGGAAACGATCGATAGCGTGAAGCAGTCGCCACTCGCAGGCGTGTCGATGGCCTACAGCTTCGATAGGGCAAATGTTCCGACCAGAAAAGAAACCCAGTATTACGAGATGGTCGGCACACGCGGCATCTGGCACAAGGGATGGAAGGCGGCGACCTTGCACGCACCGGTGCCATCAAACCAGGGGAACTTCGACAAGGATGTGTGGCAGCTATTCAACGTCGAAGAAGACCGCGCCGAAGCCCATGACCTCGCGGCTAAACACCCGGACAAGGTGAAGCAGTTACAAGATCTATGGTTCGCCGAGGCCGAGAAGAACAATGTCCTTCCGCTAATCGATGTTAGCGTCGACGTGATCCATCAGCTTGAGTTTCATGCTGCGCCGCCCGCATCTGGACGATACGTCTTCTATCCCGGAACGACCGAGGTTCCGGAAGCAACGGCACCGCGAACGCTCGGTTCGTCATTCAAAGCACTCGCCGAAGTAGAGTTCACTGGTGACACTCAAGGCGTCATCTTCGCGCAGGGTTCGCGGTTCGGCGGTTATTCGCTGTTCGTCAAGAACGGCAAGCTGACCTTTGTTTACAACTTCCTCGGTATCCCACCCGAACAGCGTCTGGCTACAGATGCACCTGCGCTCGGCAAGCACATAGTCGGCGTCGAGTTCGAAAAACAAACGATTAGCAAGAACCTGGAAACGCTCGGACAGATGAAGTTGTACGTCGACGACAAAGTCGTAACCGAAGCGCCCTTCCGAACCCAAAGCGGCCACTACGCGCTCTGCGGTGAGGGTTTGAGTATCGGCATCGATACCGGCGACTCAGTGAGCAGCGAGTACAAACCGAACTTCGAGTTCAAAGGTGGCCGCATAGTGAAGGTGATCTTCGACGTGGCGAAGGACGCCTACGTGAACGTCGAAAAGGCGATGGCCGCATCGATGGCGCGAGACTAAGGGAGATACCAATGGCTACACCAAGAAAACATGCACAAGCAAAGGCGATCGCGCCTGGACCAACGCCCGGTACCCGATTCACAGAACAGTACGCCCGTCTGGTCGCGCGAGACACCTACTTCTGGGCGTGGACTCTATCGAATGTGTACAACCGGCGCAGACTCTTCGCGAGCTTCAAAGAGCCAGGCAGGCTCGGCGGTGTCCTTCCAGCCGCCCCAGCAAATCGCATCACAATGCTGCGCGACTACATCAAGCCTGAACAACGCGATGTTTGCTGTCCGAACCAGGATGTAGTTTACGGCGCCGGTCCGCTGGCTCTCGATCTCGAGCCTGCCGTGGTCCAGGTTCCCGACATGGGTGACCGTTTCTTCGTTTACCAGATCGTCGATCTGCGCACGGACAGCTTCGCCAATGTGGGCAGCATGTACGGAACGAAACCCGGCTTTTACTTACTCGTTGGACCAAATTGGAAAGGCAAGACGCCAAAGGGTATCAACGATGTGTTCCGCTCGTCGACAAATACAGGTTTCATTTGCCCGCGTTTTTTCCTTGACGACACGGACGCAGACCGCAACGCAATCCAAGCGCTCATTAGTCAGGTCGACGTCTATCCGCTGTCCGAGTTTGACGGCACGATGAAAGTGCGCGACTGGTCGAAGGTCCCCGATTTTCCAGCTCCGCCGCCAACTCCAAGCGGAGGTGAGGCGCCGAAGGTACATCCGAAAACATTCTTCGATGATCTGCTGGCGTTGTTTCAGGACGCTCCGCCGCTTCCCGGCGAAGAAGTCCGTTACGCCGAGGCCTTGGCGTTGGTGGATGCGGCGGCGAAAGATCCGAAACTAAAAGCCGCCATCATCGACGAAGCAACACAGACCCAGGAAGAAATAATCGAACCGCTGCTTCAGTTCCGGAACTACGGTATCCCTTTGCAGTGGAACTGGACCACTATCGTTAACGGCGCCGCTTTCGGCACTGATTACTTCACCCGCACCGCCGTAGCCAGATCAAACATCTTCGTCAACAAGCCGAATGAAGCAAAGTACTTCTATCAGGATCTTGATTCCTCAGATAAACGACTGAACGGAAGCAACCGTTACGCTGTGACCTTCGCCAAAGGCGAACCGCCGGTGAATGGCTTCTGGTCCCTCACTCTCTACGACGACCAACACTTCTTCGCGCCGAACGAGATCAATCGCTACTCCGTCGGCACCAAGAACAAAGACATGAAGCTGAATGCAGACGGCTCGGTGACGATCTACGTGCAGTCGGACGCGCCCGCTGAGCGAACGAACTGGCTGCCTGCGCCGAAGGACGCCGATTTCTCGCTCTTCATCCGCGCCTATTGGCCCAAGCCGGCAGCAATTGATGGTTCATGGAATCCCCCGCCTGTTGAAAAACAGACATAACACCCCCTGTTAACACTTAAGGAGTGAAAACCAATGGCAGATAAGAAACCAAACATTCTGATCATCTGGGGCGACGACATCGGCTGGTTCAATGTCAGCGCCTACAACCTCGGCATCATGGGCTACCGCACCCCCAACATCGATCGGGTCGCGAAAGAAGGATGCCTTTTCACTGATTGGTACGGACAGCAAAGCTGCACCGCCGGCCGCGCAGCATTCATCACCGGTCAGTCGCCGATAAGAACAGGCTTAACAAAAGTTGGATTGCCCGGAGCGGATCTTGGTCTTCAGCCAGAAGATCCGACGATAGCGGATGTGCTGAAACCACTCGGTTATACATGCGGCCAATTCGGCAAAAACCATCTCGGCGATCGCGACGAATTCCTGCCGACTGTACATGGCTTCGACGAGTTCTTCGGCAATCTCTATCACCTGAATGCGGAAGAAGAACCGGAGAACCCGGACTATCCGAAAGATCCTGAGTTCAAGAAGAGGTTTGGACCACGCGGTGTTCTCCACTGCTTCGCAAACCCCGACGGTACGCAAAAGATCGAGGACACCGGACCGTTGACCAAGAAACGAATGGAAACGGTGGACCAGGAGTTTCTCGATGCGAGTCTGAAGTTCATCGAGAAAGCGGTGGCGGACGACAAGCCCTTCTTTGTTTGGTGGAACTCGACCCGCATGCACATCTGGACGCACCTGAAACCTGAGTCACAAGGAAAGACCGGCTTGGGTGTCTATCCGGACGGAATGGTCGAACACGATGGACACGTTGGTGTATTGCTCGACAAGCTCGATGAACTCGGCATAACCGACAACACGATCGTGATGTATTCGACCGACAACGGCGCCGAATGCATGAGCTGGCCAGACGGTGGAACGACGCCATTCCGCGGCGAGAAGGACACCAACTACGAAGGTGGCTGGCGCGTGCCGTGTGCGATTCGTTGGCCCGGCCAGATCAAACCCGGAACAGTCTCGAACGAGATTATCTCGCACACCGACATGCTGCCGACTCTCGCGGCAGTCGCTGGCGAACCGGATGTCGTGGCGAAACTGAAGAAGGGATACAAGTCCGGCAAGAAGAACTTCAAAGTCCACATCGACGGCTTCAACATGATTCCGTTCATGAAGGGCGAAGTAAAAGAGAACCCGCGCAAGGGCTTCCTTTACTGGAGCGACGACGGGGACTTGATGGCCATCCGCGTCGGCAACTGGAAGGGCGAGTTCCTGCAACAACGGGCTAAGGGCTTCGACGTATGGCGAGAGCCGATGACGGCTCTTCGGGCGCCTAATCTTTACAACCTGCGGGCCGATCCGTTCGAAAGAGCGACGGAAGATGCCACGCTGTTCTATGGCAAATGGATGGCGGACCACACGTTCATGCTGGTGCCGATGCAAGCCATTGTGGGTGAGTTTCTGAAGACGTTCCAGGAATTCCCGCCGCGGCAGCGGCCGTCGAGCTTCAGCATCGATCAGGCGGTCGAGAAAGCGCGGCAGCAGGAAAAGGCAATGGGGAAGGCGGCAGGCGCTTCGCAATAGCAGATCGCGCACACCGGAATCGATCGTCGTTCCGGTGTGCGGTTACTTCGCTGAAAACCTGAAGGCGCGATTGCACTGTCAAAACTGACAGTAATTTCGGCTGGGCCAGAGGTTTAGTGTGAAGCCGAAGTTTGTCATTTATCTGCCCGTGTAAAGGACTCAAGACGATGACCAGAATAATGCTCGTGATCAGTTGTTGGACGTTACTCCTGGTAACGTCTGCCCACGCTCAATCAGAACCGACTGACACACCAAAAACGCCCGATGAGGCGCCGGCTGCGCAGTCGAGCCCCGCGCCCGGCTGGCAAGTCTCAGTCTCACCCTATTTCTTTCTCGCGAGCCTCGACGGCACGGTTGGCGTAGTCGGACAGAGAGCGGAAGTGAGCGCCAGCTTCCGCGATCTGTTCCGCAACCTCGACTTTGCGATCATGGGCCAGGTTGAAGCGCGCAAAGGAAACTGGTCCATTCTTGGCGATGCGATGTACATGTCGCTATCGGCGAAGAAGGTCACACCCAGTCCTTTCTTCGGCGACATCGAGGTCGAAGTAAAGGAAACGATCATCGAGCCGGCGGTTGCTTATCGCGTCTTCAAAGGTGAACACAGCTCGATCGATCTGGTTGGCGGTGTTCGTTTCTGGCACGTCAAGCCACACCTTACGTTTCAGCCGCGCATCCTGCCGTTAGTTGACGTGGAAGAGAGCAGGAATTGGGCTGACCCGATCGTCGGCGCACGCGGATCGGTAAGTATTTCGCCGCGAGTTTTTCTACTGGGCCGGTTCGATATGGGCGGCTTCGGCGCGCAGTCGGATTTCACCGGACAAGCATTCGGCGGTGCAGGTTTTCAAGTGAAACCTCGCGTCGCGTTGATCGGAGGTTATCGCTATCTGCGAGTCGACTACGTCAATGAAGGATTTATTTTCAGGACCACCATGAACGGAATCCTGTTGGGAGCGAAGTTCAGGCTGTAAAGGAGCGCAAGACAGTGTCTACTCCAGGCAAAGCAACAGTGACGCCTGAGACGCTAAAGGTCACGCCTGACAACTTCGCGCGTGCGGAAACTGATTGGTACTTCGCGCAGTTTGCGGCCCGTGGTGAGCTTGGCACGTTCTATCACTATCGTAGTCTGCCGCCGATCGACCTCCCCGCCGTGAGGCTTAATCGCGATACGCTTTATTCACAGATCTTGTTGGACCTCGATGCCGGGCCAGTGACACTCACGCTGCCCAATCCCGGAAAACGTTACATGTCACTGGCAATCATCGACGAGAATCATTATGCCAGAGACCTTATCTACCAACCTGGTGAACATACCTTCACGAGGAACGACGTCGGTACGCGTTACATGTTCGCGGCCGTGCGCACGCTCGTGGATCCAGCCGATCCGAAAGACCTCGACCACGTCCATGGTCTACAGGATGCGTTGGAAATGAAACAGCCGGGAGGCCCGGGCCGTTTCGAAACTCCAAACTGGGACGAAACCAGCAGAAAAAAAGTCAAAGCGGCGCTTCAATCTCTCGGCGACACCATTCCCGATTTGAAACGCGCGTTCGGTCCTCGAGACCGAGTCGATCCGATCCGTCATTTGATCGGTACGGCTACTGGTTGGGGCGGCAATCCTGACGAAGACGCGATCTATCTCAACATCACTCCAGAAGCGAACGACGGCACGGGTGTTTACAAGTTGACGGTGAAGGAAGTGCCAGTCGATGGGTTCTGGTCCATCAGCGTCTATGACGCCCAAGGACACTTCGTCAAAAATAAGTTCGACAGTTACACGCTCAACAACATCACTGCGAAACATGGCGTGGATGGATCGGTGACGGTGCAGTTTGGTGCGTGTGACGGCGGTGCAGGGAACTGTCTGCCAATCTTTCCTGGATGGAATTACATGGTGCGCCTCTATCGCCCCCGAAAAGAAATTCTCGACGGTACCTGGAGGTTTCCTGAGACCGTTCGCGTGAGTTAGGTTGCGAGGAGAAAGTTATGTATTTCGCGGTACGCGCTTTTGTCGTTGCCTCGATCCTCGTGCTTGTTTTCTCGATTCGTGTGGCTAACGCGCAGGACCCCGCACCGTCACCCTCTCCGCAATCAGCAGCCGGCACCAACGTCGCGGCGACGAAGCCTGCACCGGAGCCGCTTACTGACTTCTGGACACAGGAAACGATGACCGGCGACTGGGGCGGAACGCGATCGCGCTGGAAAGAGAAGGGCATCGAACTCGAATTCAAGTTGTCGAACTTCGTTCAGGGCCTCGCGAGTGGTGGGGACGGAAGTAACGAAACGGAATACACCGGCAAGTTTGAAATGAACTGGAAATTCGATCTGGGTAAGGTTGCCGGTTGGAAATACTGGTCCAGCGAGATCAAAACGGAGTTTCGTTTCAGTGGTCCTTTGCTGTTGAGCACCGGCGCGATCAACCCGGTGAACACCGCCGCGATCAGCCCGGCAGCCGACGGCGAGAGCGTCGCCATCACCGCGCTGAACTTCACGCGCCTCATTCCGATCGACTTGAAGAAAGGCGATCTGTGGGCCATCTCGTTCGGCCGCTTTAACTTGTTGGATCTTGTCGACGAAGACTTCTTCGGTGGCGCCGGCACGGAAAGGTTTTTCAATCTCGCGGAGATTGGACCATTGACGGTGGTGCGCGAGGTCCCACTGGTTACAAATGGTTTCAGCGCTGCTTACGTCAAAGGCGGTGAACCGCGATTTACGCTGGCCATACTCGATCCCAACGATCACACGCTTGATTCGGGACTCGACGATCTGTTCGCCGACGGCGTCACGTTCTCGCCCGGCGTTCATTTTCCCGCGAAGTACTGGAACAAAAGCGCCAAACACTCGCTTAGCGCCGCTATCACCACCAAGAAGTTCACGCCATTCGACATTATCCGGCAGAACATCATTCCGGGTCCGGCGCTCAATCCAGTCGAACCAAAGCGTGGTTCGTGGTCGGTGAGTTATGTCTTCCGTCAGTATCTCGTCGAACGCGGTCACCGTGATGGTTGGGGTTTCTTCGGGCAACTCTCGTTTGCGAACAAGGACACGAGTCCGATTACCAAGTTCGTCAACGTCGGCCTCGGCGGCAATGGATTGTTTAAGAGCAGGAACCGCGATGAATTCGGTGTTGCTTACGCCTTCAGCGATCTCAGCAGCGTCTTGAAGGACAACATCGATCTGCTGACGATCGGCGATCGCACGTTGCAAGCCGAGCACCAGTTCGAAGCCTTCTACAACCTCCACGTCACGCCCTGGCTGCGCCTCACCGGCGATATCCAAATCATCCGCGGCGTCCGTCCGCGCTTTGACACCGCTGTCGTCCCGGGCGCTCGGCTGGTGATGATTTTTTGATCCGCGTTTGGAAGCAGGAGGTTAGTTATGTCGGGTGATCCGTTGCCTTCGTGGAATGAGGGGAAGATTAAGGACACGATTATTGATTTCGTGGCGCGTACTTCGACTGCCGGAAGCAGTGATTACGTGCCGGTGAATGAACGGATCGCGGTGTTTGATAACGATGGGACGCTTTGGTGCGAGATGCCCGTGCCGGTGCAGGCGTTCTTCGTCAATGATCGGCTCAAAGCACTCGCGCCGCTGCATCCCGAGTGGCAGAGGACGGAGCCGTTCAAGTCGATGCTCGCCGGAGATATCAAGACGGCGATGGCGACTGGAATCAAGGGACTCGCCGATCTCGGCATGGCGACGCACACGGGAATGACCACCGACGAGTTCGTCCTGATCGTGCGCGCGTGGTTAGCGAAGGCGCGTCACCCGAGTCTTAACCGTCCATTCACCGAAGCAATCTATCAACCGATGTTGGAAGTGCTCGCGTTGCTCCGTGCGCGCGGCTTCTCAACGTTCATCGTCTCCGGCGGCGGCGTCGAATTCATGCGCGTGTTTGCCGAAGAAGTTTACGGTGTCCCGACGCACCAGGTGATCGGTTCAAGCATCAAGACCCACTTCGAAATGCGCGGCGGCAAGCCGGTGCTGACGCGCGAGCCAGTGCTCGACTTCTTCGACGACAAAGCCAATAAGCCCGTCAACATCAACAAGTGCATTGGCCGTCGCCCGATCGCGTGTTTCGGAAACTCGGACGGCGACCGCGAGATGTTGATCTGGACCACGGTGGGCCGAACCGATGAGCGCCCGTCACTTGGCCTGCTCGTCCACCACACCGACGCCGATCGAGAATTTGCCTATGACCGGCAGCACCTGATGAGCGGCCAGCTCGACAAAGCGCTCGACGAAGCTGAGCGGCAGGGCTGGCTACTGGCAGACATGAAGAACGATTGGAAAACCGTGTTTCCGGCAGCGGCGCGAACCGCGCAAGTACATTAACGAGGCAACCTCATGAAGAGATTATTGACTTGCACTGTTCTCTTGCTCGCACTCGCTTTTCAAATATCAGCCGATCAGATCACGTTGAAGAATGGCGATCGCGTCACCGGCAAGATCGTGAAGACCGACGGCGGCAAACTCGTCGTCACCACGGATCTGCTCGGCGATGTGAGTGTCGATCTGGCGGCGGTGACAATCATCACCACCGATCAGCCGATCTACGTCACGCTCGCAGACGGTCGCACTGTTTCCGGAACGATGACCGCGTCGGCAGACAAAGTCGAGTTACGCGCCGCCAGCGCGAACGTGGTTTCAGTCGATCGTTCCGCGATCAAAGTAATCAGATCGGAAGCAGAGCACGTCGCCTATGAGGGCTCCCTCAATCCCGGTTTGCTCGAAGGATGGAGCGGCGGCGCCGACGTCGGGTTCGCACTGACCTCAGGCAACTCCGACACGATCAACCTCGCGATCGGCCTGGCTGCGGAACGCCAAACCAGCAACGACAAGACGACCATCTACGCCGCATCGATCTACAACCGCGACAGCACCAGCGGCGAGTCGAACACTATCGCCAACACCATCCGCGGCGGCATCCGTTACGACCGCGACCTCAATCGCAAGTTGTTCGCCTACGGCTTCACCGATCTCGAACACAACGGCCTGCAGGATCTGACGCTGCGCTTCGTAGTCGGCGGCGGACTCGGCTATCACGCGATTCGCAACGAGCGAACACAACTCGATCTACTTGGCGGTCTCGACTGGAACCGCGAGTTTTTTAGAGGCGACTTCAACGATCGCAGCACGGCTGAGGCACAACTCGGCCAAACGCTTTCGCACCGGTTCAGTTCCCGCGTCTCGCTCAAGGAACAATTGTTCTTCTTTCCCAACCTGACAGACGGCGGCACTTACCGCATCAACTTCGACGCCTCGCTCGTGACTGACATCTCGCGGCGCATCGGCTGGCAGTTGACGTTGAGCGATCGTTACCTTTCCGATCCGCCGCCGGGACTTCAGCAGAACGATCTGCTGTTGACGACTGGATTGAAAATCAAGCTGGGCAAGTTGAAGTGATTCATGCTGACCACAAGCAACAAGATCGCCAAATGGCTGCCGGGCATTGATCTTGTGCGCAACTATCATCGCGAATGGTTCTCCAGCGATCTTGTTGCGGGCCTCTCCATCGCGGCGGTCGCGCTGCCGATCGGCATCGCTTACGCACAACTCGCCGGTTTTCCGCCCGTTGTCGGCATCTACTCGTGCATCATCCCGCCCGTCGCTTACGCACTGGTCGGTTCGTCACGCCAGTTGGTCGTGAATCCGGACGCAGCCGCGTGCGCGATCGTGGCGGCGACAGTTGGACCACTCGCCGCCGGGGATGCGATCCGCTACGGTGAACTCTCGATCGTCCTCACGTTTTTAACCGGCGTGCTGTGCATCGTCGGTGGCATTGCCGGTCTCGGCGTGATCGCCAACTTCCTTTCGCGTCCAATCCTCACCGGTTATCTCAACGGCATCGCGCTGACGATCATCGCGGGCCAGCTCGGCGCATTGCTTGGTTTCAAAGTCTCGCCGGGCGGGTTTTTTCGCACCGTCCTCGAGGCGATCTCGCGCGTCAGCGAAACGCATGTCGCGACGTTAAGCGTCGGCGTGGCACTGCTGGTTCTGATACTGTTGCTAAAGCGTTTCTTGCCGCGAATACCCGCTCCGCTCGTCGCGGCCGCGCTGGGTTGCGCAGTTGTTTTCGCACTGAGTCTGAGCGCGAAAGGCGTTGCCGTCGTCGGCGCAGTTCCCGCCGGCTTTCCCACGCCGACGATTCCTAACCTCAACACTTCCGAGGTGTGGCCGCTGTTGTTCGGCGCCGCGGGCATTTCGCTCGTCAGTTTTTGCAGCATGATGACGACCGCGCGCGGTTTCGCTGCCAAGAACGGTTATCGCATCGACGTCAATCAGGACCTGTTTGCGCTCGGCGTTTCCGACATCGCCTCCGCGTTGAATCGCGGATTCGTCGTCAGCGGCGCAGACTCGCGCACTGCCGTTGCCGACTCAGCCGGTGGCAAGACGCAAATGGCTTCGCTGGTTGCGGCGTTGGTGATGGCGATCGTCTTGATCTTCTTGACTGGGCCACTCGCCTACGTTCCCACCTCCGCACTCGCTGCGATACTGATCTCCTCCGCGCTCGGTTTGTTCGACTGGGCTTCACTCAGACGCTATTACCGCTTGAGCAAACCCGAGTTTCGTCAGTCGCTAGCGGCAATGATCGGCGTGATGACTCTCGGTGTGTTGCAAGGCGTCCTGATCGCGGTGGCGCTTGCAATGCTCAAACTTCTGCAGCAAGCATCTCGTCCGCGCGATGCGTTGCTCGGCATGGTCGACGGCGACGACGAGACTTACGCGGCAACACTGGAAGACGGCGGAACGACGATCGACGGTTTGATCATCTATCGCTTCGAAGCGTCGCTCGTTTTCTTCAATGCCGACTATTTCACCGAACGCGTACGCACGATGATTGTAAACGCCGACGCTAAGCCGCGACGGTTCTTGTTCGACGCCGAGTCAGTGCCGATGCTTGACGTCTCCGGAGCTTACGCACTCGACGCATTGCGATCGGAGTTAGCGGAGCAGGGAATCGTCTTCGGCATTGCGCGTGCGCGCGGTTTGTTTCGCATCATGCTCGAGCGCGCGGGCGTGGCCGAGCGAATCGGCGCCGAGAACCTTTTCCACACCGTCCACGCGGGTGCAATGGCCTATCAGCTACCCGAAGGCCGTAGCTAAACATGATTCGGGCTTTGTCGATCGTTACGTTACTGTTTTGTATAAGCGCCGGCGTGCGAGCGCAGCAGGAGGCGGACACGCGGCATGAGCTGTGGACTGAATTCAATGTTTTTGTGCCGCTGGACGAGAAGTTCCGTCTCTACTTTATGGCGACCGGCAATCGTGCTGAGGAGACGAGGAAGAGTTTCGAAACAACGCTAGGTGCTCACGTCGACTACACGGGAAACAAGCACTGGTTGTTGCGCGGTGGCTATCGCTACAGCTTCGCGCCCGGTGACGATCCGTTCGTGGAGCATCGCATCGTCACCGAGCAGACGTTTCGCCAGGATCTGCCGCTGGCGATTCTGTTAAGCGATCGCAATCGCCAGGACTGGCGTTTCGTGAACGGCGATTTCTCGTTTCGCTATCGTAATCGACTGCGGTTGGAGCGCGAGTTCCGCGTGTGGGGACGCTCCTTCACGCCGTACGGTTCTGCCGAAGTTTATTACGACACGCGCTTCGACGTTTGGAACCGAAATCGACTCACGGCCGGCGGGGAGTTTCAGTTGAAGCGAGGTTTTCCTTTGTTGCGCGAGCTTTCCCCTCGCAAGCAAGTAATCTTGGATCTCTACTACACGAAGCAGAACGACAGTCGCTCGCAACCTCATCATATTCACGCTGCCGGCGTGTCTCTCACGCTTCATTTTTGAGACCAGAAATTCCCCTACCATAGAACACTGATGTGCCTACGTGAAAGATGCAGTGCGACTCCTGCAAAGTCCGCACAAAATACCAAATCAAGGCGATTTACGGTGCTTGGAGACGCTGGTTATTTTCTACTTCCGATTTAAAAGCAGTCCGTTTCCGGCGAGCGTGGCCACGCCGGGTTTTTGGGAGGTACCTCATGAGTGCGTACGAGCAGTTACTGCACCCGACCGTACGAGAACGGGCGCAGGACAAGATAAGTGTCTGGCAGATACTCCATTGGTTCTTTGTACCGTTCTTTGTGATTTCGAAAATTTGGACGTGCTGGCACCGTCGTATGTCGCGGCCTTTCACGCGCGACGGCGAAACATATCGCGTTTGTTTGCGTTGCGGCGTGCATCGACGCTTCGACCTGGAGCAATGGAAAACGAAGGGCAGTTACTACCGCGAGAAGAAAGTGATGGAACCGATTAGCTCGCAAACAACTGCGGTTCCGACACGCGCGAAACTCCGGTTGATTGCGTAACGCGAACAGCAATCCCGACATACATCATGAAACACGCAATTCGAAGCTTGACGGCGATCTCGCTGCTTCTTCTATTCGCCACTCTCGTCGTGGCGCAAACGAAGAAGCGGACGATCAAATATTACCGCATCAACACGAACCAGACGTTTCATGTTCGATTGAACGA
>Ga0111538_10004856_pt1 | contig 18518 bp, 5 predicted proteins | sample SoiMethybrSBSTD1_FD_79669 | JGI IMG/M metagenome (GOLD analysis project Ga0111538, IMG submission 79669) | Bulk soil microbial communities from a Populus tree surrounding site in Tennessee, USA - Soil MetaG P. TD hybrid SBSTD1 (version 2)... | ecosystem: Environmental > Terrestrial > Soil > Tree...
CTCGCCAGCGCACCCCACACGCCGGCGACCGCAAAGTTCACTTCCTCGTTGCAGTAGAGCGGCGTGCGATACACCGGCGTCCGGTGATCCTCACCACCCATCGCGCTCGTGTCGATGAGCCAGATGCGGCATTCCTTGCTCGATTGCGCGAGGTATTCCTTGCCCTTGTACTCGAACACCGGACCCGACACGTTCATGTCGAGGTCGCGTTTGCGCAGCCACTCAGCGTTCGAGGGCGCGTACCAGTCCTTCAGCGCGAGGGCCTTCGTGTTCGGGTCCTGCTTCACGCCGATGATCGATTGGCCGTAGATCTGCTGCTCGGGACGGTAATCACCGTCGCCGGTTCCCGCGTACACGGTGCCGTCTTTGCCGACCGACGGTCCCGAGCGCGGCCACATGCCGCCGCTGCCGGGCATGTACTGGCCGACTTTCTTGGTCGCGAGGTCGTATCCGTACACGGTGTTCGGATTGCCGCCGCACCCCTGCGCCGTCGTCGTGTAGATGACGCCGTTTACGAGGTTCAAGCCGTACGGCTTGCCGTTGGCGGGCATCCACAACTCCGGCGGCGCGATCTCCTTGCCGGTCGCGACGTCGATCTGTCGCAGCCGGCCGTCCCACGAGGCCGCGTAGATCACGTACTTGCCCGGCGTTGATGTGGGCGCGATGACCGGCGTCGCGGTCAGGCCGCCCGGGCAGAGCGTGCTGGTGCTCGGCGCGGGCGGTGTCCCCGAGAAATCGAAGTGCAGCTTCCAGATCTGCGTGCCCTTCTCGACGTCGATCCCGTAGAGGTTGTCGGAGACGCCGGCGAGGACGGCGATCTCCCGCGTCGATCCATCGGGCATTGCGACATTGCCGACGATAAGCGGCGGGAAGAGGTTGTGAAGCTGACGCGGCTCGTTGTCGGTCTTGACCTTCCACAAGAGCTTCATGTCCTTCGCCGTCGCGGGCGAGAGAATTGTTTCGTTCTTCTGCCAGGCCGTCCGTTGCGGATCGCCGCCGTCGGTCAGCCAGTCAGCTTTTTTCTGCGCCTGCGCGTGCAGCGAGGACACCACCACAGCGGCGGCGCCGACCGCCAAGACCAATCTTTTCATCTGAAGGCTCCATGACGCGAACGAACTGGCGGAGAAATCGGGGCAATCGAGGAATCCCCGATTGCCCGATTCCCCGATTGCCTAAAACACGAATCTGACGCCGAGCTGAATCACCCGCGATGAATTTCCACGCGATGCGGTCACGCGCCCGAAGTTCGGATCCGTCTGATTCCCTGTAGCGAAATCGAACTGCGCGCTGGTGTCGACCGAACCGTACTGCAGCGTGTCGAACGCGTTGTACAGCTCGATGCGGATCTGCAGCGTTCTGCGGTTCGCCATCGCAAAGTTCTTGAACACCGAGATGTCGTGGTTCGAGTAGCCGAGCCCGACGTACTCGTCGTTCAACGCATTGCCTAGGTAGTAGATGTCCGCCGGGTCCGTCAGCGGGCCCGGGGCCTTGACGCACTCGGTGCGGAACTGGCGATCGAACGTCCGCTCACCGCGCGGAAGGTTCGGGTCGCAGACGAGCGACACGCGCGATCCGCCGGGGCCGCCGGTCATGTCCGTGAATGGTGCCCCCGTGAACGCGTAGCTGAAGCCGCCGCGCGTGCCACTCTGGAATGTCGACACGCCCGTGATCTGCCAGCCGTCGCCGATGCCGCGCGCGAACATGTTGTTCCACACCTTGCTCAGCCCCGGCACGACGTAGTTGTAATTCACCACGAGATTGTGCGGCCGGCTGCCGTTGCGAGTGTAGTTGCGCGCGGTGCTCTGCGCCGCGGGCAGGAACGTGTCAGGGCTGCCCATCTCGCGGCGGATCGATCCGGTGTAGGACAGTCCCCACGCAAACCCGCTCGACAGCCGCCGATTCAGCGAGAACTGGATGGAGTGGTAGTTGTTGTACCCGGTCCAGGTCTGCGCCGTGACGCCGGCCAGCCCGCGATAGGGACGCAGGTAGTCCGTGTCCTTCGCCTGCGTGTTGTTCTTGGTCGGATCGGCGTTCTGCGGGTTGAGATCCACGCGCGTCGTCCCGTATCCGAAATCGTTGAGCGGGATCGACGTGGAGTTGTTGCGGCCCGCGTTGCCGACGTACGCGAGGTCTCCGGTCATCTTCCAGAACAGCTCGCGCTGCACGCCGACGCTCCAGTTGTAGACGGTCGGCGGCTTGAACGGGTCGACGAACCCCCGCGCGCCGCTCACCGTGCTCGCGACGAGCGGCGACGAGAGCAGCTGCGTCAGCGTCGTGAAGTTCGTCGTGCGCGTGTCGACGAGCGGCGACGGCTCGATGAGCCGAAGGACCGTGTCGTCACTGTAGCGATCGTAGAACACGCCGACGCCGCCGCGAATAGCAGTCCTGCCGTCGCCGGTCACGTCCCACGCGAAGCCGACGCGCGGCGCCGGCCGGAAGACGCCCTTGTACGGCGTCTGATCGGCGACGACCATCCCCGGCGTGAAAGAGCCCGTGCCGGGCACGAGCTTGCCGATATAGGTGGCGTTGAGCAGTTGGCCGTTGCGCGGATCCCGCGCCACGCGCGTCGTGCCGGAGCAGGTCGTCGCGCCGTTCGAGCACACGTAGTCGTAGAGCAGAGCCGCCGTCGCGGGATTGTAGGTGTTGGGAACGAACGTGGCGATCTGCTGCTTGGCGACGAACGTCGGGCCGATGTAGTAGAACCGGCTGCCGTAATCCAGCGTGAAGTTGCGCGTCACCCGCCAGTTGTCCTGAATGAAGAACTCCGACTGGTGGTAACGGCCCTGCGCGTACGGATGTGCCGTCGACTCAGTGTACTGATTCACCGATCCGAGCAGCGCGTTCGCATAGCCGAAGTTCGTGTCGAACGTGTTCGCCGCGGCGCTATTGAAGCTCACCGTGCCGTTGAACGACGACGCGCGGGACGCCGGACGCCGCGTCATCTCGACGAAGATGCCGGCCTTCAGGTTGTGCGATCCCGCGAGCTTCGTCAGGTTCGCCGAGACATTGTAGATGTCGTCGCGCGCGGTGAACGGAAACCGATTCTCGAACTGGAAGTTCGGCATGTTCGGCAGCGCGTTCGTGCCGGCGAATGTCATGTTCGGAATCAGGTGCAGCGGGTTGGCATCGGGGAAGAACTGCGTGAGACCCGGCAGCACCTTCGTGCGATCGTTGAGCGCCAGGCTCCCGAGGCTGTCGAGCCCGCCGTCCGGGTTGATCATGAGCGTCGACTGTTTCGCCCAGTTCGTCCCGAACGTGATCTCCATCACCGTTGTGGGCGTGAACGTGTGCAGCAGCGTGTTCACGAGGCCGACCGTGTTGTTCTCACGCGACGTATGGAACTGCGGCCAGCCGCCGTTGCCGGAGCTGCCCAGCGAGACCGAGTAGCCCCTCTGCACGACCTCGTGGCCGAACTGCAACCGCGAGTAGAACGTCGTGCCCGGCGAGACGTTCCAGTCCACGCGCAGGACCTGATCGTTGCGCGGCTGCTCGAACACGTTCTGGTACGTGTAGTTGAACTGCCGGCCGCCGGTCGGATCGACCGCGTTCGGCATCGGCAGCAGGTTCAGGATCGACTTGCCGATGGAGTTGAGCCGCTCGGCCGGGATGATGTTGTTGGCGAAGCACCCGCCGCCGGCGCCGGTCACCACGTTGCACGCGAGGTTGGTCGCGGGGTCGCGAATCCAGATCCGGCGCCCCTGCGTGTCGACGGTCTGCGAGAAGTCGCCGTTCCGCTCGAGCGCCGTCGGCATCGACATCTGCATCAGCTGGTTCGGATTGGTCTTCGGCAGGAGATCCTGCGACCAGAAGAAGAACAGCTTGTCGCGGTTCTTGTTGAAGTCCAGACCGGGCATGATCACCGGTCCGCCGATCGTGTACGTCGTGTTGTTGTAGTCGTACGGCGGCTTCGAGCAACTCGACGTCTGGCCCGCATCACACTGGCGGCGGCGATCCCAGCTGTTCGAGTTGAACGCCTCGTCGCGCCGGAAGTACGCCACGCTGCCGCGGAAGTTCCGGCTGCCGCTCTTGGTGACGACGACGATCGTCGCGCCGGAGCTGCGGCCGTACTCGGCCTGGAAGTTCGACGACTGGACCTTAATCTGCGCGATCGAATCGAGCGCCGGCGCGGCGAAGTTGCCGCTGTTGGAACCCGTGTCCTTGCTCGTCACGCCGTCATACGAGAAGTTGATCGACGTCTGGCCGTTGATCGTGAGCCCGCCGACCGACCCGGCAGCGGGCGCATCACGATTGCGGGTGTCCACAATGCCCGGCAGCACGTTGAGAGTGCCGAACGGGTCGCGGCCCTTGAGGCCGCGGTCTGCGAGATCTTCGGTCGTGATGACCGCGGAACGCTCACCGCTGCGGGTCTGAATCGCCGCAGCTTCCGCCTGAACGGACACGGTCTCTTCCAGGCCGCCCAGCTCGAGCGAAATGAGCGGCAGCGCGAGACGTTCGGTCGCCGTCAGCACGACGCCCTTCTGCTCGAACGTCTTGAAGCTGTTGAGCGTGACCCGGATGTCGTACGTGCCCGCGAGCAAGTTGGTCACAACGAAGGCGCCGGTACCGTCCGAGACGGCCTCGCGCGTCACCTGCGTCGCACTGTTCTTCACGGTGACCGTGGCGCCAGGCAGCACGGCCTTGGTGTTGTCCACGACGGTCCCGGAAATCTGTCCGGTCAATCCCTGACCGAACGCCCGGCTCGTGGCCGATGAGGCCAAAGCGAGCGCCAGCGCCGCGACTGTCAACCACCGATGACGATAGTTCAAGTGTCCTCCTCGAGTCCCGCCGCGACGGATGCCGCACAGGCTCCGCGCACCCAGGTGGCGGACCGTCGTGCCCAGACTCAGAGCTTTCTCGAGGAGTATGGGTGGGCGTTCTGTGGCGCCCTAGCGTTAAACGCCATGTCTCTACGCGTTCCTCTACACGAAACTCGGCTGTCGACACCATTTGGCCGGGTGTAACCGATTAACACGTAAGAACTGGCGCAAAACAGGCGATTATCTTGGCCAGACGAAGGCCACATGACAAATCAGAATGTTATGTAGAACGGAACGTGATGAGTACTGGCGGGGAGAGTCAAAACGGAGGGTGGGGCCGAAACCCCACCCTCCCATGCGGCCGAACGCGCCCTAGAACGTAAACCGCGCGCCCAGCTGAATCACGCGAGACGAGTTCGCGCGGCCCTGCGTCACCTTGCCAAACTGCCCGTCGGTCTGCTCGCCGGTCGCGAAGTTGAACACCGCGCTCGTGTCCACCGTGCCGTACTGCACGGAGTTGAACGCGTTGTAGAGCTCGACGCGGATCTGCAGGTTCCGGCGGTGCGCCATCGCGAAGTTCTTGAACAGCGTGATGTCGTGGTTGATGTAGCCCAGCCCGATGTACTCGTCGGCCGTCGAGGTCCCCAGGTAGTACGGGTCGCTCGCGCCGCCGCTGCTGGGCTTCACGCACTCGGTCTTGAACTGGCGATCGACCGTCCGCTCGCCGCGCGGCAGGTTCGGATCGCACGAGAGCACCACCCGCATCGTCCCGCCGTTGCCCGTCATGTCGCTGAAGGGCGCGCCCGAGAACGCATAGGTGAAGCCGCTGTGCTGCCCGCTCTGCATCGTCGTGATGCCGGAGACCTGCCAGCCGTCCAGCGCGCCGCGCACGATCACGTTGTCCCACAGCTTGCTCGCGTTGGGCACGAGGTAGTTGTAGTTGACGACGACGTTGTGCGGGCGGCTGTTGTTGAACTGGTAGTTCCGCGCCTTGTTCGCGTCCGCCGACAGGAACGGATCGAACGTGGTGAGCTGCTTGCGCTGGGCGCCCGTGTAGGCGACGCCGAACGCAAAGCCGTTCGACATGCGGCGGTTCACCGAAAGCTGGACCGAGTGGTAGTTGGCATAGCCCAGCCAGTCGCGAATGCCGATGGCGCCGTATCCGCGATAGGACCGCAGATAGTCGGTGTCCTTGGCCTGCGTGTTGTTCTTCGTCGGATCGGCGTTCTGCGGGTTGAGGTCGATGCGCGTCGCGCCGTACGGCAGGTCGTTGATCTGCCGCGTGACGGACAAGTTGCGGCTCGCGTTGCCCACATACGCCGCGTCCACCACGAACTTCCACGGCAGCTCGCGCTGCACGCCCACGCTCCAGTTGTAGACGGTCGGCACTTCGAACGCCGAGAAGCCGTTGACGCCGCGCGGGCTCTGGATGAGCTGCGAGTTCAACAGGTCCGGAATCGTCGTGAAGTTCGTCGTGCGCGTGTCCATGAGCGGCGGCTGTTCGACGAGCGCCAGGACCAGGTCGTCCTGGTACCGGTCGTAGAACACGCCAAAGCCGCCCCGGACGGCAGTACGACCGTCGCCCGTCACGTCCCACGCGAAGCCGGCGCGCGGCGCGACCTTGAACTTCGTGTTGTACACGGTGTCCTGCACGACGTTCATGCCGTTGTAGAAGTCGCCGGTGCCCTCGACGAGCTTGCCGATGTACGTGTTGTTCAGGACCTCACCGGTGATCGGGTTCTTCGCCACGCGGTTCGCACCGGAGCAGGTGGCGGCCCCGTTGAGGCAGACCGGCGTGTAGAGCTGCGGCGCCGCCCCGGACGACCAGAGCGCCGTGTCGAAGTACGACACGTTCTGGTTGTTCACGAACGTCGGACCGACGTGATAGAAGCGCACGCCGGCGTCAACGGTGAACGTCCGCTTCAGACGCCAGTTGTCCTGCACGAAGTACTCGAGCTGGTTGTACCGGCCCTGCGCGAACGGCTTGGCCGTGGACTCCGTGTAGTTGTTGATGGACCCGAGCAGCGCGTTGGCAAACCCGAAGTTCGAGTCGAACGGGTTGCCCGAATTGGCGTTGAAGTTGTACGTGCCGTTGAAGGTGGATGCGCGCGGCGCCGGCCGTTTGGTCGTCTCCAGGAACACGCCGCCCTTGATGTTGTGCGCGCCGTAGACCTTCGTCAGGTTGAAGTTGTAGTTCCAGATGATGTTCTTCGCGTTGAAGGGGAACCGATCCGAGATGCCGATGCCGCGCGTGTTCGACAAGGCGTTGTCGCCCGCGAAGCTCATGTTCGGAATCAGGTTCATCGGGTTCGCCTGCGGGAAGAACTGCGTCAGGTTGTTGAGCGCCGTCGCCCGCGTGTTCTCCGCGAGGGTCTGGTCCGACCGCCAGCCCACCGACTGCTGCGCCCAGTTCACGCCGATCGTGACCTCGGCCACCGTCGTCGGATTGAAGGTGTGCAGCAGCGTGTTCACGACGCTGAGCGTGTCGATTTCGTACGACGTGTCGAACTGCGGCCAGCCGGCGTTGCCGCCGTTGTTCGTGCCCGCGCCGAGGAATGCATTGAGACCGCGCGAGTTCACCTCGTTGCCGAACTGGAAGCGCGTGTAGAACGTGGTGCCCGGCGTGATGTTCCAGTCCACGCGGGCCACCTGGTCGTTCTTCGGTTTGTAGAGCACGTTCTGGTACGTGTAGTTGTAGGCGCGGGCCCCGGTCGGGTCCGTCGCGTTCGGCATCGGGAACAGGTTCAGCATCATCTGGCCGAACGCGTTGATGCGGTCCGCCGGAATGATGTTGTTCGCGAAGCAACCAGGACCGCCGGTGTTGACGTTGCAGGCAAGGTTTTGCGCCGCCAGCAACGGGTCCTTGATGAACCGAAGCTGTCCGGTCCCGTTGAACGTCTGCGAGAAATTGCCGGCGCGCTCGAGCGCCGTGGGCATCGAGCTGAGCTGCAAATCGCCAGGATCGGTGCGCGGCAGCAGGTCCTGCGAGAAGAAGAAGAACAGCTTGTCGCGGTTCTTGTTGAACTCGAGACCCGGGATCAGCACGGGGCCGCCCACCGTCCACGCGGTGTTGTCGAAGCGGTACGGCGCCTTGCTGCAGCTGGCCGTCTGGCCCGCCGCACACTGGCGTTCACGGTCCCACGTGTTCGCGTTGAACTTCTCGCTGCGCTTGTAGTACGCGCCGCTGCCGTGGAAGGCGCTGCTGCCGCTCTTCGTGATGACGGTGATGCTCGCGCCGGAGCTGCGGCCGTACTCGGCCTGGAAATTCGAGGCCTGCACCTTGACTTCGGCGATCGAATCGAGCGCGGGCGCCGCGTAGTTGCCCGAATTCGATCCGGTGTCCTTGCTGACGATGCCGTCGTACGAGAAGTTGAAGGACGTCTGGCCGTTGATCGACATGTTGCCGACCGAGCCCCAGCCGGGCGCGTCGCGGGCGGACGTGTCGATGACACCCGGCAGCGTCTTCAGCGTGCCCATGAAGTCGCGTCCGCGCAGGCCGATGTCCTGAATCTGATCGGCCGTGATCGTCGCCGACCGCTCGCCGCTCGTCGTCTGGATCTTCAGCGCTTCGGCCTGGACCGAGACACTCTGCTCGAGCGTGCCGACCTCGAGGGTAATCGGGGGCAGCGACAGGCGCTCAGTGGCAGACAGCGCCACGCCCTTCTGCTCGTACGTCTTGAACGCCTGCAGCGTGATCTTCACATCGTAGGTGCCTGCGAGCAGGTTGGTGATCACGAACGCACCGGTCGCATCCGTCACGGCCTCTCTCGTGACGAGCGTCGCGGTGTTCTTGACGATGACAGTCGCGCCAGGCACGACCGCCTTGGAGTTGTCGATGACCGTGCCGGCAATCTGTCCGGTCAGGGTTTGTGCTGATGATGCGCGTGCCAGGCCGACGAGAGCGGCCACGAGTGCCAGAGCAACGATTCCGAGTCGAGCCACACGTTTCACGTACGCCTCCTCCACCGACACAGACCACCCAGGCAGGAGGGGCGCTGCCCTGGCGGTGCGTCAGATCGGACTCCCCAGTCTGGACCCTTTTCGACAAGTGGAACAAGCCGCCGCCGGTCGACCGATGTAGTTTCGGGGACCGTAACGTCGCGCGACCGGCTGGAGCCGGCGCCCGACGCCTTGACCGCGAAGTCCGGATGAGCAGTAGCGGAGAAGGGTCCGAACGTCGAAGAAGCTCAGGAAATCTGACGAAGGAAGCGGTTCGTGACGCCGGCGGATGGATGACGCCTTCGCATGCAGTTCCTGCGTCGAGGGAATGAGCCGCGAGTCAAAGACCTGGGGCCGAAAAAGAAACCCGGGGTTGGGGACGCCTGTTTCGCGTCCCCAAACCCGGGTGTGTGTGACGGACCTTCAGACCCTCAGGCCTTCAAGCCCTCAGGCCTTCAAGCCCTCAAGCCTTCTCAGAACGTAAACCGCCCGCCGAGCTGGATCACGCGGTTCGAGTTGCCGCGCACACCGGTCACGTTGCCGAAGGCCGTGTTCGTCTGTGCGCCCGTGGCGAAGTCGAACGTCGCACTCGTGTTGACGCCCGAGTACTGGGTCGTGTTGAACGCGTTGTACATCTCCACGCGGATCTGGAGATTCCGGTGGCTCGGCATCGCGAAGTTCTTGAACAGCGTGATGTCGTGGTTCACGTAACCCAGGCCAATACGCTCGTCACCGAGCGCGTGCCCCTGATAAAGGACGTCGTTGGCGTCGGTCAGCGGTCCCGGCGGTCGGATGCACTCGGTGCGGAACTGCCGATCGAACGTGCGCTCGCTGCGCGGCAGGTTCGGGTCGCAGACCAGCGTCACGCGGCTGTCGCCGAGGCCGCCCGTCAGGTCGCCGGTCGGCGCGCCCGAGAACGAGTAGCTGAAGCCCCCGCGCGTGCCGCCCTGCATCGTCGTCACACCGGAGAGCTGCCAGCCGTCGAGCACGCCCGCTGCGATGACGTTGTGATTCAGGAACCTGCTTGCGCCGGGGATCAGGTAGTTGTAGCTGAACACCAGGTTGTGCGGTCGGCTGCCGGATGCGCTGCTGAACCGCGCTTCGTTTTCAGCCACCGTCCGGTACCAATCCCAGTCGCGCAGCCCGTAGCTGCGCGAACCGGTGTAGGCCACGCTGCCCGCGAAGCCGTTCGACAGCCGCCGCGAGATGCCGATCTGGATCGAGTTGTAGTGCACGCCCTTGTCGAAGTACGTGCGCCGGTTGATGCCGCCAAGACCCTGGTACGGACGCAGGTAGTTCGTGTCCTTGCGCTGCGTCAACACGCCCTGTGCGTTCGCGTTCGTCGGATCGAGGTTGGCCGGATCGATCAGCTGAGCCGGCGTGAGATCGTTGATCGGGATGTTGCGGGCGACGTTGCGCTGCGTGTTGCCGACGTAAGCGACGTCGGCCGTGAACTTCCACGGCAGTGCGCGCTGTACGCCAACGCTCCAGTTGTAGACCGTCGACGGCTTGAAGTCCTCGAAGGCCGTCACGCTACGGGGCGCCGACAGCAGCGTCGAGTTCAGGAGCGTCGGCAGCAGCAACCACTGCGTACTCAGCGTGTCGAGCAGCGGCGGCTGCTCGACGAGCGACAGCACCGTGTCGTCGTTGTAGCGATCGTAGTTGACGCCGAAGCCGCCGCGGACGGCGGTCTTGCCGTCGCCCGTCACGTCCCACGCGAAGCCGACACGCGGGCTCGGGTAGTACGCGTTGTTCTCGAACTGCGGCGGCGTGCCGTCCACGACGACCATGCCGTTGGCGTAATCCCCGCTGCCGGGCACGAACTTGCCGATGTAGGTGCTGTTGAACACCTCACCCGTGAGGGGGTTCTTCGCCACACGGGTCGTGCCGGTGCAGGTCGTCGCGGTGCCCTGGCAGGCCGGCTGGTAGAGCACCGGCGCCTTCGACGCGACGTACTTGGCCGGGTCGAAGTAGGCAACCTGCTGGTCCGCGACGTAGGTCGGTCCGATGTGCACGAACCGGACGCCCGCGTCGAGGGTGAACTTGCGCCCGAGGCGCCAGTTGTCCTGCGCGAAGAACTCGATCTGGTTGAACCGTCCCTGAGCGAACGGATGAGCCGTTGCCTCGGTGTAGCTGTTGACCACGCCCAACATCGCATTGGCCATCCCGAAGTTCGAGTCGAACGGGTTGCTGGAGCTCGATCCGAAATCGAGGTCGCCGTTGAATGCCGACGCGCGCGACGCCGGACGTTTCACGCGTTCGACGAACAGGCCGAGCTTGAAGTTGTGCGCGCCCTTCAGCTTCGTCAGGTTGGCCGTGACATCCAACGTGGGGTTTCGGCCCTCGAACGGGTAGCGATTCTCGAACCCGCCGAAGGTTCGCGTGCTCGGCAGCGCGTTCGATCCGGCGATGGTGATGTCCGGAATGAGGTTCATCGGGTTCGCGCTCGGGTAGAACTGCGGAATCCCGACGATGGAGCGCTGCACCTTGTCCAGCTCGGCGCTGTTCAGCGGATAGGTGATCTGGTGCGAGTTGTTGACGCCCGCGCTCACCTCGAGCACCGTCGTCGCGTTGAACGTGTGGATCAGGTTGTTGACGATGCTGAACGTGTTGATGTCGTACGAGTTCTGCATCTGCGGCCAGTTGCCCTGCAGGAACAGGCCCGCGCACGCGCCCGTGTAGCCGCGGCTGCACACTTCATGGCCGAACTGCACGCGGCTGTAGAACGTCGTGCCCGGCATCATGTTCCAGTCCATGCGCAACACCTGGTCCGTGCGCAGCTTCTCCACGATGCCTTCCCACTCGTAGTTGTACTGACGCCGGCCGGTCGGATCCGTCGCGTTCGGCAGCGGGTACATGTTCAGGATCCTGGCGCTGATCGGGTTGATGAGCGGCGACGGGATCACGTTGCCCGAGAAGCACCCGGCGCCGCCGGTGTTCACGTTGCAGGTCGCATTCGTGCGCCAGTCGCGGATGAACCGCAGCTGACCGGTGCTGTTGACCGTCTGCGAGAAGTCGCCCAGCCGCTCGAGCGCCGTCGGCATCGTGCTGCGCTGCAGCCCGCCTGGGTCCTTGCGCGGCAGCACGTCCTGCGACCAGAAGAAGAACAGCTTGTCGCGCTTCCGGTTGAAGTCGGATCCCGGCAGGAGCACCGGGCCGCCAAACGTGTACGCCGTGTTGTCGTATCGGTAGAACGGCTTTTGGCAGTTCGCGTTCGGCGCACCGTTCACGATCGGGTTCGCGTCGCAGCTGCGGCGCCGATCCCAGGTGTTCGCGTTGAACGCCTCGTTGCGCTTGAAATACGCCAGCGATCCGTGGAACTGCGCGCTGCCGCTCTTGGTGACGACGACGATCGTCGCGCCGGAGGTGCGGCCGTACTCGGCCTGGAAGTTCGAGGCCTGCAGCTTCACTTCGGCGATGGAGTCGAGGGCGGGCGCCGCGTAGTTGCCGCTGTTCGAGCCGGTGTCTTTGTTGGTGACGCCGTCGTACGAGAAGTTGAACGACGTCTGCTCGTTGACGCACATGCCGCCCACCGAGCCCCAGCCTGGTGCGTCGCGCGCGGACGTGTCCACGACGCCCGGGAGGATCTTCAGGGTGCCCATGAAGTCGCGGCCGCGCAGACCGACGTCCGCGATCTGATCCGCCGTGATGACGGCCGAGCGCTCGCCGCTCGTCGTCTGAATCTTCGCCGCTTCCGCCTGCACCGTCACGCTCTGCTCGAGCGTGCCGACTTCGAGCGTGATGGGCGGCAGGGAAACGCGCTCAGTGGCCGAGAGCAGAATGTTCTTCTGCTCGTAGGTCTTGAAACTCGCCAGAGTCACCTTGATGTCGTAGGTGCCGGCAATGACGTTGGTGATGATGAACGAGCCATTGGCGTCGGTCACGGTTTCGCGCGTGACTTGCGTGGCGGTGTTCTTGACGGTGACGGTGGCGCCCGGAAGGACGCCCTTGGAGCTGTCAACGACCGAACCGCCAATCTGCCCCGTCAACCCCTGCGCGAACGCGGGGAGGGGGAACGCACAGACGGCGAGCAGGAACAATGGAAGACACAGGGAACGACACACCCTCACAGAGCCTCCTTCAGCGAAACCAACGCTGAGGCGCGCACCGCTCGATGCGCACGAAGAGCCGCGGAGAGCCGGCCTGGCCGGCCTACACTGAACGATTGATCGGGGGCAGTATCGACGTGGCGGAGGCGCGCCGCAAGGGCCCGTGGCAAACAGCGTTGAGTTTCAAAGGATGGAACGGCGATTCAGAGGCGTTTCCTGCGCCAGTGCCCGGCCGAACCGGTTCAACGGCGGCATGCACGCAAGAACGGGCGCGCGCACGGATCCCCCGGAAGGCCGGCGCCTCAGGGCCTCAGAAAGCGTGACGGTTCCGGGGCCCGAAACGGACAGGCGCGTGGAGAGAAGACCGTCAAAGAAAAACGGCGGCCGGGAATCCCGGCCGCCGTCGTGTGTTCGTCCCGCGAACGCAGCTTAGAACTTGAACCGCGCGCCGAGCTGAATGACGCGGTTGGAGTTGCCGCGCACACCAGTCACCTTGCCGAAGTTCACGTCCGTCTGCTCACCGGTGACGAAGTTGAACTGCGCGCTCGTGTCCACGCCGGAGTACTGCGTGGTGTTGAACGCGTTGTACAGCTCGATCCGGAACTCGAAGCTGCGGCCATGGCCGAGCCCGAAGTTCTTGAACAGCGTGATGTCGTGGTTGACGTAGCCCAGGCTGACCCACTCGTCGCCGAGCGCGCTGCCCTGGTAGAGCGTGTCGCTGGCGTTCGTGAGCGGCCCGGGCGGGCGGACGCACTCGGTGCGGAACTGGCGATCGAACGTCCGCTCGCTGCGCGGCAGGTTGGGATCGCAGACCAGCACCACGCGCGAGCCACCGAGCCCCTGCGTCAGGTCGCCGCTCGGCGCGCCTGTGAAGCCGTAGGTGAAGTCGTTACGCGTGCCGCCCTGCATCGTCGTCACACCCGAGACTTGCCAGCCGTCGAGCACGCCGGCCGCGATCGGGTTGTGTCCGAGGAACTTGCTGGCGCCCGGCACCAGGTAGTTGTAGCTGAACACCAGGTTGTGCGGACGGCTGCCGGCGGCGGTCCGGAAACGCGCCTCGTTGTCCGCATCGGTGCGGAACCAGTCCCAGCCCCTGAGCCCGAAGCTGCGGGCGCCGGTGTACGCCATGGAGAAGGCGAAGCCGTTCGACAGCCGCCGGGAGACGCTCACCTGGATCGAGTTGTAGCGCACGCCCTCGTCGAAGTACCGGCGCTCGTTGATGGTGTTGAACCCGTAGTAACGCCGCAGGTAGTCCTGGTTCTTGAGCTGCGTGTTGTTCTGCGTCGGGTCGAGGTTCGCCGGATCCACCAGCTGCGCCGGGGTGAGGCTGTTGATCGCGATGTTACGCGCCACGTTCGTGTTCGAGTTGCCGACGTACGACACGTCCGCCATGAACTTCCACGGCAGCTCCCGCTGCACGCCGACGCTCCAGTTGTAGACCGTCAACGGCTTGTACTTGGTGAACGCGTTCACCGAGCGCGGGTTCTGCGTCAGCTGCGAGCTGAGCAGCTGCGGCAACGTCGTCCAGTTGGTCGTCATCGTGAGGAGGAGCGGCGGCTGCTGGACCAGCGACAGCACGTCGTCGTCGCTGTAGCGGTCGTAGTTGATGCCCCACCCTCCGCGAATCGCGGTCTTGCCATCGCCGGTCACATCCCACGCGAAGCCGACGCGCGGCGAGGCGTAGAAGGTGTTGTTCTTATACGTCGGCACCGTGCCGTCCACGACCTGCATGCCGTTGTAGAAGTCACCGCTGCCCGGCACGAGCCGGCCGATGTAGGTGTTGTTGAGGATCTCGCCGGTGAGCGGGTTGCGCGCCTGGCGCGCTGTGCCCGCGCAGGTCGCCGCGTTATTCGGACAGACCGCTTCGTAGAGCTTCGGCGCCTTTGCCGGGTCGTACTTCGCCGGATCGAAGTACGCGACCTGTTGGCCAGCGACGTACGTCGGCCCGATGTGGACGAAGCGCGCGCCGATATCCAGCGTGAAGTTGCGCTTGATACGCCAGTTGTCCTGTGCGAAGAACTCGATCTGGTTGAAGCGGCCTTCGGCGATCGGGTGCGTCGTCGATTCCTGGTACTGATTGACCGACCCGAGCAAGGCGTTGGCGAAGCCGAAGTTCGTGTCGAACGGATTGCTCGTGTTCGCGTTGAACTGGAAGTCGCCGTTGAACGTGGACTGCCGCGCCGCCGGACGCTTGACGCGCTCGATGAACAAGCCCGCCTTGAAGTTGTGGGCGCCCATCAGCTTGGTCAGGTTCGTCGAGACGTCGAGCGTCGGATTTCGGCCGTAGAACGGGTAGCGCGACTCGAATCCCCCGATGGATCGCGTGTTCGGCAACGCGTTGCTCCCGCCGAACGAGAAGTTCGGGATCAGATTCAGCGGATTCGCGGCCGGGAAGAACTGCTGCGGCAGGATCGGCAGCACGAGCGACCGGTTGACCTTGGCCAGTTCCCCGTCGTTCAGCGGGTAGGTGTACTGATGCGAGTTGTTCAGGCCGACGGTGAGTTCGAGCACCGTCGTCGGATTGAACGTGTGCAGCAGCGTGTTGACCGTGCTGATGGTGTCGATGTCGTACGAGTTCTGCATCTGCGGCCAGTTGCCCTGCAGGAACAGGCCGGCGCACGCGCCGGTGTACCCGCGGCTGCAGACTTCATGGCCGAATTGCAGCCGGCTGTAGAACGTCGTCCCCGGGCGCATGTTCCAGTCCACGCGCGCCACCTGATCGGTGCGCAGCTTATCGACCGTGCCTTCCCACTGGTAGTTGTACTGACGATTACCGGTCGGATCGCTCGTGGTCGGCATCGGGAACATGTTCAGGATGGCGGCCCCGAGTGGGTTGATCCGGTTCGAAGGAATCACGTTGTTCGAGAAGCATCCGGCGCCGCCAGCGGTCGGGCTGCACGCGAGACCCTGAGCGAACAACACGGGATCCTTGATCCAGATGCGGGTGCCATTGGTGGCGACGGTCTGCGAAAAATCACCCGCGCGCTCGAGCGCCGTCGGCATCGTGCTGTTCTGCAGGCCGCCCGGATCGTGCCGCGGCAGGATGTCCTGCGACCAGAAGAAGAACAGCTTGTCGCGACCGCGGTTGAAGTCGAGCCCGGGAATCAGGACGGGACCACCGATCGTGTAGGCCGTGTTGTCGTAGCGGTAGAACGGCTTGGCGCAGTTGCTCGAGACGTTGCCGAGCGCCTTTGCCGCGTCGCAACTGCGGCGACGATCCCAGGTGTTCGCGTTGAACGCCTCGTTGCGCTTGTAGTACGCCGCCGAGCCCTTGAACGACTTGCCGCCGCTCTTGGTGACGACGACGATCGTCGCGCCGGAGGTGCGGCCGTACTCGGCCTGGAAGTTCGAGGCCTGCACCTTCACTTCGGCGATGGAGTCGAGCGCCGGCGCCGCGTAGTTGCCGGAGTTCGAGCCGGTGTCCTTGTTGGTGACGCCGTCGTACGAGAAGTTGAAGTTCGTCTGGCCGTTGATCGTCATGCCACCGACCGAACCCCAGCCTGGCGCATCGCGCGCCGACGTATCCACGACGCCCGGGAGCACCTTGAGGGTGCCCATGAAGTCGCGGCCGCGCAGGCCGACGTCTTCGATCTGGTCTGCGCTGATGACCGCAGAGCGTTCGCCGCTCTGCGTCTGAATCTTCGCGGCCTCGGCCTGCACGGAAATGGTTTCCGTCACGCCGCCGACTTCGAGCGTGATCGGCGGAAGCGAGACGCGCTCGGTCGCCGACAGGACCACGCCTTTCTGTTCGTACGTCTTGAAGCTGGGCAGGGTCACCCGTACGTCGTAGGTGCCTGCGAGCAGGTTCGTGATGACGAACGCGCCGTTCGCGTCGGTCACGGATGTGCCGGTGGCCGCCGTGGCCACGTTCTTGGCTGTCACGGTGGCGCCCGGCAGAACAGCCTTCGAGCTGTCCACGACCGAGCCACCGATCTGACCGGTCAGGCCCTGGGCGGCTGACAAGTCTGGGGAGAGACACACGCTAACGAACAACGTCAGCGGTAGAGCAAGCCTTCGAAACAACCCTCTCACTAGTTCCTCCTTCAACGAGGCCCTCGGGCTGTGCGAAGACACACACGCAGCGACGGGGGGCCTTTTTGCGCCGGCCATAGGGCCGGCCAGGTGCGAGTGGAACGGGAAACAGTGTGTGCCGGTACCGGACGGGCTGCAACTCTCCTGGGCGGTGAGGGGCCCGTTCCGGGCCATGGAACGTCAGGATCCGTCATATGTCAGCATCGATCGCAAAAACCACCGTAAATACACTTGACGGACGGTGTCCGCCGCCGGGCATTGACCTGGATCAAACCGGGAGTCCGTCTTACAGGCCGGAACAGGCCGTGCGATTATCGGAGCGCCTTCTGACGTGCAGCGAAAAAGCGGGGGAGGAAACCCTAGCTCGAGCGGGGGCTGCTGGCGCCCAGAATGGCGTCGTTCGGGTAGAAATGGTCGAGATTGGCGGCCGTGATCACCTGGTGCCGCACGAACTTCGCCGGCGGCGTCGGCCGGTGCGCCAGGATGTCGAGCGAGAGCGAGATCAGCTCCTCGCCGTACCGCTCAGGGAAATACCCGACGGATCCGATGAGCGGCGTTCGCGGCTCGCGCAGCTCGGTGCGCGCGTCCGACTCGGCGTTCTGTCCGATGATCGCGCACGTGGAGGCGCGGCCGGCTTCCTGAAATGCGCGCGCCGCGCCGAGCGCGCTCGAATCGTTCGCCGTGCCCACGAGCACGTACTTCGCGCGCGAGTGGCGCAGGTGCTTGCGCACCCGCTCGAGCGAGACGCTGAACTGCCCGTCGCCGTCGAGCGAAATCACCGGGCACGTGTCCATCGCCTCGCGCAGCGTCTCCTTCAGTCCCGCGAGCACCCCGGCGATGCGTCCGTGCACGAGCGAGCCCGCGCGTGCGACATCGATGAGCAGCACTTCATCGACCTTGCCGTTCCACTTGCTCTTCGCCCAGCGGCCCAGGTAGTGGCCGGCGAGCAGCCCCGCCTGGTAGTTGTTCGCGCCGTAGTACGTCGCGCCCGGATGCGGCACGTGCACGGCAATGAACGGAATGCCGGCCTGCAGGTACCGCGCAGAAATCGCGGCGGCGATCGACTCGTCGGTCTGGTACTCGATCACCAGATCGACCTTCTCGCGAATCAGGTGATCGGCATTGCGCAGCGCGATCTTGGGGCTGCGGCGGTTGTCGAGCACGATCAACTCGACGTCCTCGTTCTTGGCCGCCCACACGAGGCTGGCCTGCACCTCGCGCTGAAACGAGCTGTCGTGCCCGAGCGCCGCGTAACCGATGCGATAGCGCTTGCGCGGCTGCACTTCCGACGTCAGCCGGTACCGTGTCTCGTCAACTTTTTCCACGAGCCCGCAGTGCCGCAGCGTGTGCAGCAACCGGAAACACAAGCCCTTCGTAAAGCCCGTCCGCTGGACGACATCACGCAGCCGCAGCGTTTCACCGCGGGATTGAAAGGCACGCAGAATCTGCGTCGCATGCACGACCGATTGCACGACGTACGGGGTCGAACGCTCAGGTTTCTCGTCCATGCCGTTTCGCAGAATGCAACATATCGTACCGAGGCATGAAACGTCGAGGGCAGGTCTAGCTCAAAAGGCCTTGGTCGAAGTTCCAAGCGCTTGTCCGTTCAACATGAAGACATGAAGCGATAAACGGATGCCCAGTCATGGCGGCGATCACCGGCGATGAGCGCGGCGGACCTGAAAGGTCCGGCGGCCGCTCCGCGGCCGCTAACGGAAGAAGCGAGACCACATCCGAAGAG
>Ga0111538_10004857_pt1 | contig 18510 bp, 21 predicted proteins | sample SoiMethybrSBSTD1_FD_79669 | JGI IMG/M metagenome (GOLD analysis project Ga0111538, IMG submission 79669) | Bulk soil microbial communities from a Populus tree surrounding site in Tennessee, USA - Soil MetaG P. TD hybrid SBSTD1 (version 2)... | ecosystem: Environmental > Terrestrial > Soil >...
GGCCTCAAACCATTCTCAATTAGTACCTTATAAATTTCCGGCACTGCAAAACAAAACCCAATATGTAAACAATCAGTTTTCTGACAAAAATCGCATTGTAGCTCTTTCTTTTTTGAATTTATATATATTGTAACAAGTCTATTCATGGTATTATCTTTAATAGCTATATGATTATCTATAGCAGAAGTAAATTCCAGAAATGGACCATATTCGGTTATCTGTTTATTGAAGGCTATAGTATTTTTTAAAATGAGATCTAAATAAGCTGTAAATTTTTGATTAGAGGGTCTTTTTTTATCATTATTATATAATTCTAATAATTTGTTTTTGACATCTTCTCTAATTTGTACTGTTAACCAGCCTTTCTTTTGTGGCATATTCTCAATGTATTTATTTAGGTTAAAGTATGATATAACCTTTATTTTATTAAAGTAATTTTTATATATTAAAATTTAGGTTAAATTAACATAAAGGTTAAGTACTACTATTATGTTAAATTAGGTTAATGGCTCAAGATTTAATAGTAAGAACTGTATATAATATGCTTAAAAAAGTAATAACTCATAAAGTCAAAGAATTTGTAAAAAGAATAGTGTTGTTGCAATCTTTCACTTCAGTAGGTCAAATATGCAAATCATTATTGTTATTAAAAAGCTAAGAGACATTGAAATGTTTTATAAGATTGAGAATCCATTTTTTGTATCAGCCCATGAATATCTACTAAAGTCATTTAAAATAAATATACAAAAAAATCAATCAATTAACTTAACAATTGGTTTACCTACTTTTTTTCTAAATCTTTATAATTTGATTCCTAAATTGGCCATTAAAGCATTATTGCCAAGAAATCATGGTGGTATAGAATCTCCTACTGTTATGATCATTGATGGTAGTATTAGAGGCCAATCCACTCATTTAGATTTTTACAGCTTTGTAGACTATGCTATTCAATACGGTATGAATGTTAATTCAGTTTTAGAAAGAATTATAGTAATGAGATCTTTTACTGCCCACCAACTTGCAGATACAATAATTTGTAATTTAACAAAGATGACTCAAAAGTACAAGCCAAATGTTGTAATAATCACAGATTTATTTGCTACAGACGAACAATTACATCTTTCTGAAAGAAAATGGCTTTTGAATCATATGATCAAGTCTATAAATAGTATTTCAGAATTAATAATTGCTGCTGTTTTCTCTCCAGTAATAATAGATGGATTTCAAAAAGTTATCAGTATTAATACACAAAGATCAAAAAAACTAACAACAAATAAAAAAGTGTAGAATAAATGGGTAGAACAATTCCATCCTTTAGAATAGCTGCCTTAATGGAAGAAAAAAGATGGAAGATATATAGACAATATTTAGATAAACAGGAGCAAAAAATTTTTAAACACATGTTTTCAATTGCGTATCTTTTTAATTCTGCGTCATCATATGCTGCAAATCCAATAAGAATAAATCCAATTATGTTTTCGATTGCTTTGTATCATCAAAAAAAGATATCTTCATTAAAAAAGAAATTTAATAAATTTTTTTTCAATCATCGTTGTTATCTACTACTACTACTATTACTACTAAAGAGATGAAAAAAGAGATTTCTTCTTCTTCTTCTTCTTCTTCTTCTTCTTCTAATCTTTTTCCATATGATGATATTGTTACAAAAGAAATAGAATCATGGAAAAGTTATGCAGATTGCCTAAGAAAACAAGATAGAGAATTGTTTTATGAAATGCTTAATAGCTGTTACAAATACTCTTCAGCAATCAATCTAAAAGAAAAAGAAAATTCTACTACTTCAACCCTTATGACAATCTTATTAGAACATCATAAAAATTTACTACTATTAACAAAGAAAATTGAAAATGATATAGCAATAAAAGATAGGAGCGAATAATAAAATTACCATTATTGGTTGGCTATTTGATGCATATCAATCTCAAGATAATAGTAAGATGGTATTTTGGATAAGATTAAAAAATTCAGATTTTAATGATACAAATAATTATAGATATATTAGGATTGAGGAGAAATGGCAAAATTATTTTTATGTTGCTTCTAACACTAAATCTAAACTGGAACAATTAGTTCAAAATGACAGTATTTCATCTTTAATTAGCTCATGGGAATTTGTTAACAAATCTGAAACAATAACAGATATAAAAAAAACTACTGTCTTGAAACTTGTCACTTTATGTAAAAATTTGAAATTAATAAATATGATTGAAAAAATGGATGGATATAAAGATTTTAGATTATACAATGTAGATTTACTACCTGAACAACAATATTTTTTCGAACATGATATTTTTCCATTAGGATTTTTTGAGATAATTGATAATGATGATAATTCAGATTTGGTTTGGAACGCTACAGATGACACCGTTAATTCTACCATTTATTCTCTGCCGTATTTTGAAAAGATTCATATCAAGCTTAACTTTCCAAAAGGTAAAATTGTAAAACCAACAGATGAATTAAACTCTATTAGCATTGTACATTATGATGATAATAACACAAGTCGTATTATAGATATTACAGACAAATCAGAAAATAAACTATTAAAAGAATTAATAAAAATTGTTCAAAATATAGATCCAGATTTTATTTTTACTGACGATGGTGACTCCTTTACGTTTCCTTATCTTATTCATAGAGCAAGAATAAATGAAGTTGAATTATGCCTTAGTAGAGACAACAATAGACTCCTAACAAGTCCTAAAAGAAAAGGAAATTCCTTTGTTTCTTATGGTAGAACCTATTTTAAGCCATCAACTATTAAATTATTTGGACGCATTCATGTTGACAAAAGTAATTCCTTTACAATTAGAACTGGTTCAGATTTAGAAGGTTTATTTGAAATTTCAAGACTTTGTAGAATACCACTACATGAAGTATCAAGAGCTTCTATTGGGAGATGTCTGACTAGTTTACATCTTTATAATGCAACAAAAAAAGATTTACTGATACCATGGAAACCATTGTTAAATGAACATCCTAAAAATATGATGGAACTATTTTTAGCTGATAGAGGTGGTCTAATATTAGAGCCACAAATAGGTCTTCATGAAAAAGTAGCAGAATTTGATTTTGTATCTCTTTATCCCAATATAATGTTAAAGAGAAATATTTCAGCAGAGACCATATCCTGTGAATGTTGTTTTAACAATCCTCAATTTACAGTACCAGAACTAAATTATCATATTTGCAATAAAAAAGGATTGATCCCAGAATCATTAGAAATAGTATTAGAAAAAAGATTGAGATACAAAGATTTAAAAAATAAAACCTCCGATCCGATACTAAAAAGTATTTATGATAAAAGACAATCAGCTCTAAAATGGATACTTGTAACCTCTTTTGGATATCTTGGGTTTAGTAATGCAAAGTTTGGACGAATAGATGCTCATATTGCTGTTTGTGCATTTGCAAGAAATATTCTTTCTCAAGCTATGCATATTGCTGAAGATATGGATTTTGCTGTCTTACATGGAATAGTAGACTCAATTTGGGTAAAGAAAAAGAAAAATGGTAATATTACTGCGAAAGATGATTATTCTAAATTAAAAGAAACTATAAAAAGTAATACAGAATTTGACATTTCATTTGAAGGAATATACAAATGGATTGCCTTTCTTCCTTCTGAAATAAACTCTCATCTTCCAGTATTAAACCGATACTTTGGAGTATTCGAAGATGGAACATTAAAAATTAGAGGAATTGAAACAAGAAGACATGACACACCTCCATTTTTGTCACAATGTCAAAATGAAATATTAGAAATATTGGCTCAAGGTAATTCAATTTCTGATATCAAACAAAATAAAATATCTTTGATAATTAAAAAAGTCAAAGATTATCTTTCCCTATTGAAAAGTCGTAAAGTATGCTCTGAAAACCTATTATTTACCAAGTTGCTTTCAAAAGATTATGATAAATATGATAAAAAAAGAAATACATTAGAAAATAATGCTATAAGACAACTTGAATTAAATGGAGAATATTTAAAAGCTGGTCAAGTTTTACAATATATTATATTAGACTATAACGGACCTAAATCAAAAAGAGTACTTCCTTTTCAATTATTAGAAGATAATAAAACTAATTATGATGTTAAAAGATATTCTAAATTATTGATTGATACGTGTAATACTATATTAGAACCATTTGGAGTAGTATTTGATAAAAATCTACAATCAATCTACAAATTAGACAATTATTATTGATTTCTTACAAATTGGATGTTACGTTTGACTATTATAAGATTGAGAAGCGTATTATGAAAAAAATTTTGATAAAAATAAAAAGAATCTGATGATATAAATATAATGACAAAATTGTTATTTGTTAATGATAAAAATTTCGAATGGCTATATGAAAGAGGGGAGGGGGAAAAAATTCGCATTCATTCATTTAAAACCATTGCATTAAATTATTATCTATTCATATTGGACTATGACTTGTTAAATTTCAAACACTGATAGAGATCTGAATATCTCGCTGAATAATTTTCTTCTAATGATGATAAAGCAATATTAAGTATAATTACCTTAGATATTACATATGTCTTCAAATTTTTCATCAACACAAAAGATTCCTGAAGAGGCAACCCAACATAATAAATTAACAAAAGTTACTTCTGGCTATATGGAAATTGAGGAGTTTAGAGATACAGATACTCATAAAGGCTATTTCTGTTATAACTGTGACTATTTTATAAAGCCTGAACATTGTATGATTGTCACGGATGAGGGTCAAGATTTAGGTGGTAATATATCTGGCAAAATACTCCCATATGCTGTATGCTCTTTATGGTCTCCAAATGAAAAGGAGATAAAGTGATGATAAAATGTCTGATAAAAATTTTATTGACAAAACAAAAGACACTGTGGGAGATATAATTGACAAAACAAAAGACACCATGGGAGATGTTACAGAAAAAGCATCAGATACTATGGATAAACTAGGAAAATTTCAAAAACAAAGTAAACTCAAAGCAGGTTATATTGAACGTGATGAGTTTAAGAATTCGAATTTTCAAAAAGGATTTTTCTGTTATAATTGTATTTATTGGATAGATATGTCTGGGGGAAAATGTATGATCGTAGATGATAAAGGACCAGACTTATTTGGAAAGGTTTCAGACGTAATTGCACCACATGGCTGTTGTAGTCTATATTCACCAGATTTTGATGAAATTAACAAACGAAAAGTAGTAATGGTAGATTAATAATAAAATTCTTTTTGAGGTGAAAAAACTAATCTATTGTTCTATCTCCATATTGTGCGTATAATTAGAAGAAGAATTATGTTTTTTCGTTCTTCATAAACAATTTACTTCTAATTTCTAAATAAAATTTTGATTTTTTATAAAGAGACAGATTAAAAAATGGTCATAGCCTATCTATTATTAATCATTGCTCCTGTCGTATCTATGCAATCTCCTTTAAATTTTATAAAGTGTAATTATTAGTTTTTTATTTGATATTATGGGTCCATTTTAGAATCAATATTACAACGGAAACCGAAGTCCGAGACATATTTGTATGTTTCTATTGGATTTAGCCAACATATAATAGCTTCATGGAATAATAAAATAGATTGAGTCATGTTATATTAGAAATTTAATACAGAAAAATGTAACTAAAAAATTTTTATAGTAAAAAACCATATAGTAATGACTAATAGGATAATGAAGAAGTCTTTAATAGAATTAATAGTACTAGCATTTACTAGTATAATTTTAACAACTAGCTCGTTATTTCACGTAGCAAGTAATGTTGTTGCGAATAATGGACTTTTATATATCAAAAATCTAGGACTGCAAGTTTACGGCGTCAATGAAGACTACGAAGATATCGAAGGAGTATAATAAAAAAAGTAGGCAAGCGACAGAATTAGGAAGAAAGTGAACGTGAGTAAGGTAATAAATCGTTAATACCACACTTATTTAAGAAATTTATCTTCTCTCTATTTGTATCCGTTACATTTTTGATTAAATTATAGTGTTTTATTATTACAAGAACAAAATATATAGAAGATGGGGTGTTAGATGTGGCACTAACAACCTAATGATATTTTAACAAAAATTGCTTTTTTTATTAGTGTACTACAGTTTAGAAAAAAAAGATTTTTTTATGATAGAAAGATCTTCATTTCGAAGAATGTATTAGAATAATTATATAGAACAAGATACAGTATAAAGTTAATGATGTTGTCTACAATAACTAAAAAAAGGTCTATTAAAAAAGTATTCAAATGGGCATTTAGTGGTTTCGGTATTTTTTTTATTGGTATGTTAGTTTTCATTACAGTTCATGATTTAATGACTGGAGCATCTTCTGAAACATCAGCAGAATATTGTGCAAGGTATAGTTTTTTAGCATCTCCTGCTTGCTGGTAAAGTAAATGAGATTATAGGGATAGATATCTCTGATACCCATGTAATTGAAGCAGAAGCTAAGATAAAGCAAATACCATATGAGAAAGAAAAATAAAATGCAGTGAGGTTAATTGTTATAGAATATTTTAAAAAAATCTTGCTTTTTATTTTATGGGGAAATTTTAGAAATTTAAAATATTTAATGTATAAAAGTTTCTATTGTAAAAGTTAAATAAAGTCACTATAAAGAGAATTCTAATATACAAAGATTAAACAAATAATGTTATTTTAATGTATGTTAAGTATTAATCACTCCATTGTTTATTCTTAGTTAAATGCTGTAAAATACAAATATAGAACATGTCAACTAAAAATCAAAATAGAAAAGACGATAAGGATGATTTTGCAGAGACACGTTCAACAACCGAACAACAATTTCAAAGAGAACAACAGCAAGCAGTCGATAAAGCATTAGAAGAGACTAGAGATAATATTAAGAAAACCACTAATGAAGCCAGAAAAGAAATTCCACGTTATACACAAATTGTTACCGATTATCAGGAAAATACATTACAAGCCATTAGAGAAATTACAGACAACTATGTAGATTCTCAAAAGGATATTATAGTTAATTCGTTCAGACTGTGGTCAGATTGGATTCCTTCTCCAAGACAGATGGCTGAAAACTATGGAAAGATAGTCAGTAGCTTTGCGGACAATGCCGTAGCAGCAACTAGAGTAGTAAATAATACTGTATTTGCAAACTTAGATTCGGTCAATACATCTGTACAACATACAAAAGAGAATGTAAAAGAGCTATCAACAATAGGAGCGAATACTGTAAAAACGTTCCAACAAGTTTCAAGCGATAATATTCATAATACAAGAACAACACATTCTTCTAATAAATAATAAGGTCATCAAACAAACCACAAATAAAATTATACCAATTAGTAGTAATATAATACTACAGAATCCATTTTTTTACATTTTATTTTTAAAATTTTTTACTTTAGATGAAGATGATATTCTTCACATTTTCTATTAGTATTTACAATCTGCAGGTTATAAAATAACTTTCTTTTGATAACATCATTAAGGCGTAAAATTAGCTTGATAAGAGGATAATATATCAAACAGCTTGGAGAATTGATAAAATAATTGAAAAACCTATCTACCGTAAAAAAACTTACAAGAAAAAGAAATGAATACACTTTTATCAAATTAATAATTAATCAATAATACAGAGAATAAACCAGATTAAAAAAGTAAAAGAGAAATTATCCTTGTTAATCATCTTCTTCTCTCATACTTAAATTAAAATCAAATTAATTATTATTATTATTATGATATCTAACTCTAATAAAGTATATTGAATAATAAATCAGAGAATTGGTATAGTGTCTACTCCTAAAAATATTAAAAGAATAATGATAATAGATGATGATAAAGACATCACTAATTTATTTTCAATATTTTTAGAATACAACGGATACATTGTAAATGCATATAACAATCCTGTTGAAGGATTCAATAACTTTGGCAAAAATAGTTACGATTTGATTATACTTGACTTGAAAATGCCAAAGATAGAGGGAATGACATTATATCACAAAATTAAGGAAATTGATAATAACGTAATATTTTGCTTTACTACTGCAGATATAAACTATATTGAAGACTTGCGCAAAGGCATTATAGATATTGAAAAAATTGTATTATATAAACCAGTATTATTAAAAGATTTGAAAAATAAGATTGACTGGTTATTATCTCATCATGAAGAAATAAATTCTAATAAACCAACAACTATGATGATTCTTTGACATCAATTATCAATCGTATGCTATGGCAATTAAATTATCTCAAATTCTTAAATATTATTATTAACAGTATTACCTAATTTACCCAGAAAAGTCCAAAGAACTATCATACCATAGCCTTCTAGATTTATACTTGGCTCCTACTATGAGGGCTATGGCTTTGAATAAAAAAAATTTGTAGGATTATAACAATTTCTATATTATTCCAGCGAGGAGTATCAATAACAAATTAATCTTCATAAAATGCAACGACATACAATATCCCATTTACCTGGTTTTTCACTATTATATTGAATTTTTGTTAAAGAACTGGATAAAAAACATCATGTACCTATTAAATTCGTACTAAAACTATATTCTATTACTATTATATAGTTATACTCATTTCGGGTATGGAATTTCTAAACATAAGGAAAAAGATAATTATTATATAAATGCTAAATAAAATGTTGAATTATTAAATCAAAATGTTCTTCAAATTCTTCTACTGAACCAAAAGATTGTCCACATCGGCAATAATATTCTTTTTTATTAAAATCTTCAAATGACATATATAATTATTAAAAACAAATTATTTATAGGCTATATGACATATTATTTTTTAAATAGTTTTCTATATTTTAATATTAATAAAATTGTTTTATAGGAAAATATACCAAAATTTATTAGATAATATAATTAACAGTATTTTAAATTATTATATATATCAATGAAGATAAGGATCTAACTCAATTACTGCAATAACAATTTATTTACACGAATTATTGAAACAACTTTTAAGATGTAAAGTTATCTATTAAATCGCCTTTTACTGTATAAGTATTTTTTATTGCATCATAAATTCCAATAGAATCATAATACCAGGCTTTTGAATCAGAAATTCTGCTCATAACATTTGTTGTGTCATTACAGAAATAAATTTCTCGTCCTTTATCATTGATAATATCATATATTATACAAGATTTCATACTTTCGCTAAATTTTTCTGAATATTCTTTGTTTATAGGATCTGAATCAAAATCTGTGTTATTATATAATAAATTAAAATCGATCGTATGAGCAATGGACATATTGTTAAGTTTTGGAGGAATAAATGAAGTATTAGTAAACTCTAATTCGCATTTACTCGTTGGACATATTTCTTGAATCTTTTCACTTTCTATTTCTAAGTTGGAGACTGTGGGAGACTTATTTACATTTGTTAATTCAAGAATAAAGTCTGAATCAGCAAAAATAGAATCCATTGATATAGTAAGAATAAGTATTAAAATAAGAATTCCAAAATATTTTTTTATTTTCATTGAGAAAAATTTTAGAATGAATTTAATAAAGTTATTCCTTCAAAATGCAATTCTTGAGCATTTAATTTTATGTTGATATATAATACAATTAGAAAAATGTATTTTCTTGTATAGGATTAGGATAAAAAAGATTAATGGTAGTTGATATTTAGAAGTAATTGCAAGAATTATTACCTATATTATCTGTATAATCATTTTTGAATTATTTCATGGAATGAATCCATCTATTCTATGGATGGAAAATAGCAATTCTATATGAACTTCAAAGCATAAGGCCACTACTAAATGGTATTTTAAGTCTCAGTATGCTTTGCTTCTGTTCAATTCTTTCTTCTATAATACAATATTATAAATGTCTTATATAAGGCAACAATGAACTAATTATATCATATATGTAAGGTCGTTTTTAAAAAGATCTTGATAAGCAATCAAAATTACCTATATGATCTACTTCTAAGAATTAGAAATATAAAATTTAATTCTCTAAATTATCTATTTATTTCCACGTACGCAATCAATATACCAACCTAAAGGTTTTGGTATTCCATTAACATTTATTCTTACTTCCATCCAAACAGATAGATTCGTCCCACATTTTTTACATGTGCCATCATAACTTGTTGCTGCCATATTTTCAATAATATTTGTATTAATGTAATGTAAAATTGAAAATAAAATAAAGACATGCAGAAGTAAGAGGAATTATTTATTATTAACGTGTTTTGTGGTTGTAATCATTCAATTTTCTACGGAACCAAAAGATTCTATTAAATAATATGATTGATATTATAAATTAAGTAATCAAAAGAGTCTCAAAGGAGGTTGCCTTAACATCCAAATCTTTTTACTATCTGAAAGAATTGCTTGTTCTAAATTTACTAAATCCGGATCATATTGGAAATACAAACTTATTGTTATAGGAGATTTTGATAATCTAGATTCATCAGGTGTAGAATAGATCAAGGATTGACCTAAATTGCCATACACAAGATCTCCTATATTAGATTTCCAAAATATCCTTGGTTGAACCGGGATACCATGAAGGAAATATTTTTTGTATTTTGCTCCAGTTAAAATTATAGAATTATAATCATTTGTAATACTCTCTTTGGTATTTTTTTCTGCAGATATTTTGATAATATCAGATGTTATCAAATAACTTTTCAAGCCGTTGATAGAAAAAAGATAAGGAGTATTATTTTTTATATTAATTACAAGTGATAAATTACAAATTTTGCAACTGTTGTTTGATTTAAATGATACTTGATAATTTTTTCCTTTTTCTTCTTTTTTCTTAGTAGTGGTTGCAAAACTCAGCTTTGATTTATCAGAATCATAAACATTCGACTTTGGAATATAATTGTCTATTTTATTATTATTATTATTATTATTAGAATCTTCTTGCTTATATACAAACATCTTCGCTCGAAAAGTTTTTCTTGGAAATTTTTTTGCAATCATAATATTTACATTAACAAAGAAGTGATATTCTAGTTCTTTAAAGACACTCGAGCCTAGTTGTCTTACGGTTAATTCAATACAAATATTTTTATAGGTTAGATTTTTACTGCCCCTTTGCAACTGTGGATAAAAAATTACAGAATCACCTGAATCTCGAGGGAAAAATTCTGCATCCATTCCCTTTCCTATTTTGAAAGCACCATTGGTTATCCCACCCTGTATTTTCCATTTAATTTCGCTCCTTACAGGTATTTTAAAAATATGAAGAATACCATGTATACAATGTGTTTTAATAAAATTAAAACTTTCTAAATTCAAGGAAATAGGTATTGGCTCTTTAATATCAAACTCCCGTTTAGATAAATTAGAATTTGAGATGGTTACATCAAGAGATCTGTGAATCTCAATACATAATGATATTTCATTAGTCTCATTTTTATTTTCTAATTCGTTTATCATTATATTCTAATACTAAAATACATATTAAAGTTTAGATCTAAAGTATGAAAAACTAAAATTGAGACTAGAGTCATTAATATGCATTATAAAATTTTAGTTAATGAGAGGAAACTAACAGATACAAATATTGTAGTCTACTGCGATAATCCCTCATTGATATTTGACTTGGTTATTGTGTATTTTAGTTAAATTATCTGTTCTCTTAATTCTGATAGAGTTAATAATTTCTCATAAAAGCTAGAAAATTGAAGAATAATATTACTATTTCCAGAATAAGCAGCCAAAAAACTATTTTCACTATTATCTTGTTTCAAATCCATAAAAAGTAAATGTTGGTAATCTATAATAAAAATAATCAGATCAGATTCAAATATTTTAGCTATTTTTCCATATTGTATGTCTGCATTAATAGACTCATTTGGAAACAAAAGTTTTACATTAAATATATTATCTGATAAAATTCTCATCTTAACATGTTTACTAATTTTGGAATCAGTCAATAATAAATTTAAGTTGAGGATTAAATTTTGATTATATTTGTTCTGGATGAATATCAATAACGAAATTTCAGTTTTTGCATTAGTTATCAAATTACATATTGTATCTTTTATATTTACTCCATCTATATATGAAAACGATTTATTTACTATTATTTCATCTTGCCTATGTTTTTCCAATAAAAAATAAAATTGCTTTTTAATTGATATCAAACTTTGTCCTATCATTCTATTTAAAATGTGTAGTAAATTATCATACCAGAATAATGCTCCAGCAAGAATGATATAAGAAAGATTATATATTACATCCCACATCCATGCATCCTCTATAATACTATTTATTCCTGTATTAAAAGTGAAAATATATCCTACATTTGCAAATGTATTCAATATTACAAATAAGGATATCAAAGATCTATGAATATATAAAAATTTTTCATGACGTAAGTTCCATAACAAAACAAGTGCTGGTATTAATATTATACCGTCTGCTAGGTGATATAATATAGCAACTAATATTAAAAAAATATCATTAGAATATGTTAGGGCACTTGACTGAATCATAAAAAGAATTAGTAGTGCTGAAAAAATAGTGATTATAAATACGGAACTTTCACTAACTTTCTTCTTTTTATTCCAATAGTAAAAAGATGAATACAAGTGATAGCCCATAAAAATATATCCTAACAACCATAAACTATCTGCATAAGAGGGATAAGGTACATCAATTCTTAATATGCTCTGATAATAAGTATATATAATTTCAGCTGAAAACCAAAGTAATATTGCAATAAAAAGTGATACATAGTTTTGTCCACTGCTTTTACGATTTCTCTCCCTTACTATAAGTATGACTGAAAATATTAATGCTAAGCCTGAACTAATATCGATTATCCAATTACTATAACTAAACTGTAGCTCAAGATTAAAAGTAGAGGTTAAAAAATAAACTAAAATTGATGAAATAATTGAGGAGAGAGCTAATACAAATACCAGTATTTTTAAATTATGAATTGAAACCTTTATAATATCTGAGAGTTTACTCAATTTAATACCATTTTTATCTCTAAAATCGATATAAATAGTTAATAAGAATTTGTCCTATGATTAATTACCAATATAACTTTATAGAATTTTTAACTTTTTTTAGCAAATAAATACTCATCAGTAATATTACAACCTGCATGAAATATACTTAATTTTCCTAACATAAGAAATTAAATGTTAGCTAAAACTATTTCTTTATTAAATTTCTTCCGTATCTCATATTTCACATACTATAGATAATTCATATATTTGGATTTGATAATACTATCTATTGTAGCAGAAGATGGAGAAGCTGGTAAATATACTATTGATGATATTTAACGATTGTAAAATATTACTAATTGTAATTATACAATCGTGAAAGTACAACAGAATTTTTTCCATATTATTTTGATAAATTACATACTATTAGATTAAACAAAAAAAATTTGACAACTAAACCTTTGACGTTAGAAGCATTTAAAAAATCATTTTAATAATGTAACTGCGTTGCATTTTGAAAGTTTAATTAGACTAAAATGTCAAGAATACATAAAGTAAAAAAAATTGGTATAAAATAACTATTGTTTATAATAATTTGATCATAAATGCAATTGATTCTTAAACTAATTTTTAATATTTTGTTTCCTTTGAATCATTTTTAATAGCTCCTCTTCACAAATTTTTCGTATTAATTTTCTATGACAATTTGACTCATCTTTTTCATAACATAATAACGTACATTCTTTTCCATTAAATACCTCTTTTGCTATATTATGACAGATATCTATTACATGATTATTTTTTGTTATTTCATTTTTAAATAACGTCTCAAATAACTGAAAATCTATCTCTCCGTTTTTGTAATCCTTCAATAGATTCTTTGAAGGTGATAAATCTTTATACCATTTATCAAACTTTTCTTTTTTAATTCCTCTGGGCCAGTACCTAGAAATTAAAATTCTGATTCCATCTGAATTCTCAATTGAGTCGTAAATTGATTTCGTTTTAATCATAATTATTATTTTCCCTTAATAGAACGTAATATGAATTACTAAATAATATGATTTCTAAAAAGATTGTGAATCCTTACTCATTAGCAGTTAAACCATTTACACTAATTCTTGCTCCAAAAGATAAAGGCTTTCATGATAAATAAAATATATCAAAGACTCGAAAAACAGGAGAATACGTTGTACGTCTAAATACTTTATTATTTCATTTTTAACGTTAAAAGTCTCTTGATAATTAATTAATCCCTATCTTAAAATCATTGTAGTGGAAAATAGTAAGATATTGCTTTGGATATAAACAAAAAAGGTTGTTCAACCTTTCTATTATTTAGATTTATTGGAATTTTTTAATTTTTATTAGTGAAAATAAACGTTTATTCTGCAATCTACACTTGTTTATTTCCATAATAATCTAAAACATTTTCAAAGAATGAAGGTATACTCCATTCTAATTTATGGTAAATTATAAAATTACAATATCTCCTTAATCAAAGGTGAAAGAATCCTTGAAAATATTTTTTAAATCCTCTTTCTCGTTCTCGTTTAAAGTATCTAGATTTTTTCTAACTTCTTTCAATAGCTTTTCCACTCTTTCAGGACCTATTATTTTCAAAAGTTTTTCTTCTGAACTTGTACCTTCCCATGTATTCAATAATTTATATACATCATCTTTAGCATCAGGTTGCAGATCTTTCATTGAATTATCGATAATCTTTTTGTAATTGCTCCCAAAATCTTTAGCCCTAAATACTGCTCCCATAATACTTTATAGTAATTTAAAATAATAAATTTTTTGTATATAAAGAAATAATTTCAATCTGAATATCTATAAATCAATAACGATTCTTGAATAGCATGAAAATCTCTTTTCAATAATGTTGTTGAAAGTAATGATTTAGGAAATTCAGATTAAAAGAAGAAAACTACCATTAATACTTTTTAACGTCAAAAACTTGAGAGATAGGCAATGAAAAATCTTTAATCAAATTTGTTTAGTGCCTGGTATTAAAATAAACTAACCATCTATTCCTCTATTAAGATAAGAACAATTGCATAATAGGAATATTCAAAAGTACTAATCTTTATTCTATCGAAATCCTCCGTCCTACCATTCTTCTCAAATTTTTTCTCATCTGTTTCTATTTGTTTATCTAATACTTCCATTATCGAAACATCAAAGATATTTCCTACACTATATTGCTTTGTAAACTCATTTATTTTATCCAATAATTCGGGAACAGTCTTTCCATAAAAATAAAACCTTTTATGATATTGTTTCATTTTATCTTAATAGATGTTTGTATATAATAAGCCTTGGACATTATAGATATTTTACAGGACCAATATTTTTATTAATAACAATATAATAGCTTTCCTCCCCGAAGAGACAAAAAAGGCTATGGATGTTTTTGCTTTTGTATACTGTTTTTTATAATTATATTATACTATTGATAATTTGAAATAATTTTGTCTTGTTTAGTGATCAATTGCCATAGCATACCATTATAATGAATCAATAGATACAGAGAGTAGGGCTTTGGCTTGATGCGTTGGACACTTCTTTGAGAGATTCTATGGTAGATAGATTATATGTCCAATATAAAATTTAATAATTATCGATTATTTGCTTCCAAGTAATTATAAAAATAGCCATAGCCCGGGATAAACCAATAGAAATCATCAAACATTGGTTATTGACTATGGCTATTCTAATGTTTCTCAAGGTAGGTGGATTTTGAAGAATAGTGCAATATTGAGTAGATTTTAAAATATTTAAAAATTGGTAAACCACGTTAAGGGATTCCTCATAATAAGTAATAGCCATATTCTGTAGATGTATATCTGAGACTAATGCATTATGAAATAATACAGAATTATTACAGTGATATGTTGATCCCTTTTACAAATATTGTGTATTTGGTATGTTTTGGTTCTCTTTTGATATACAAAATATTTAAATCAGTAAACTAGGTTACAATGAATTTTTTATTTGAATTGGCCTATTTATAATAATAAGGCTTAATTTAGCAGGATTTAATCCTTAATTGTAATTTATAAACAAAATATATAATCATCTATATTCATCGCCACAATCTCCAATTATCTCAAACAAGTCATTTGACTTTGTACATACAGCATCGATATCATAATAATCTGATTTATCTAAACAAAAGTTGAATACCTGTGCATTATTGTTTATGTGCTCAGCTATTCCAAGTCTAACACCGATAATAACGCCTGCTACTGCTGACCTGTCAAGAATATACCGCGTTGCGACATTTGCAATGCTTACATTATATTTTTGTGCAATTCTCTTTAGAGTTGATAAAAGTTCTTGAAACAAATTCCATCCTCCCCAAGCCTGTATCATTTTCATATACTTTCGTAAGCTTAAGGTATTTAACTCAGTAATTGCTGGAGCTTGTGTTCTTCCTAGATAGTGCTCTGATATCAGCCCCCCACAAATGCTTCCATATGCCAGTAAATCGATATTATGTTTTAAGCAAAATGGTATCATCTTGACTTCTGATCTACGATCTATAATTGAATATTGAACTTGATTTGATACAACTTGTATATCTGAATCTATCATGATCTGTATACGTTCAGTATCAAAATTTGTTAGGCCTATATGTCTGATTCTTCCTTCATCACGTAAGTTAGATAGGTATTTGAGAGCATCAATGTAATACGGATTATTATAATCCCACCAGTGGAATTGAAGTAAATCAAGAGAGCTAACACTCATTCTGCGAAGCGATCTTTCTATGTTTTCATTAACAAGAGAACGTGTAATTTTTGTTGGTTGTGGGACCCATTTTGTTATTGCCTGCATTCTTTCAAGTTCTTCTTTTCCTTTTTGTGTCAATAACCTACGTCTGAATTCTCCAATGAAATCTTCTGCTGGACCATAAATATCTGCTAGATCCCAACTAGTAAAGCCAGCATCATGATATTTCATCATCTCTGAGATTGCTAACTCATGGTTGATATATCCATGTCCACCTGCAACCTGCCACATGCCATTGACGATTCGGCATATTGTCAAATCAGGAGCCAGTTGAGAGTACCATTTCTTAGTCATATCATTCATTTATGTTTTCTCTATATTTATGTCACAAGTACGAGTACAAAAATTTGATGCTTTGTGTCTAATTAAAAACTTTTTAAGTCTGAATTTCTAATTTCTTTTAAATTTATTAATTAATTAAATTGAAACTCTCCATTTTTATTGTGTTGGTTATCGGCATTTCAAATGTTACTATTATAGTTTTACCATCAAATGATTCTAGACTCTTTAGGATATAATTTGTAATTGAGTCTAGGATGAATTTATTCCCTTCTTTTTTACCATGTACCACAAATTTTAACTGCCCGTTCATATTTAGGTATTATAAAGGATTCCGCGTATATTATTATAGTTTATGGTAATAATAATTATAATAAGGTTGATGGTAATAATAATTATAATAAGGTTGATGTCTGGAAGATACTCCCCGTACTATTAGTTTATCTTTATCCTGCTTGGTTTTCCTCATTTTATTAAATATAGAAATTTCTATTGTATCATTTTAATTGCGTATTGATCAAATTATTATACGTCACTTTGAGAATTTGTTATATATATGATACAAAGAGTAGCTTATCTAAAATGAAAAGTTTATTTGTCTAGATTGAGAGAAAATTTAGAGCAAATAACAATTATAGTTTAATTATATTTTACAAAATCTTTTTGATATAGTGCTAATTACTATAAAAATTATTATTATCATTAAAGTGATAAATTATAGAGTAAAAAAATAAACTAATGAATATTAGGAAAAAAATTTCGAAATTTCTTATAGAATCTACTTATATATTTAAAAAAATTTTATTTATTAATAAGGAGATTAATATCATTATTATGAACTTCAGATGGTTAATGAATAATCCTGGAGAAAAACGTTTTGTTCCATTCCAAAGGACTACATTATTATTTATTGGATTTATAGCATTGATATCATTTTCAGCTTTATCTTTTAATAATCATTTTTTATTAACTGCTCAGGGAAGGAGTGATAGTGATGATGATTGTAGTTCCAAAGATTCGAACATTATAGTAGGAACTCGTCCTTTTACCTTGGGGACCAAATGTAATGATGTAATTGTTGCATGCCCTACAACTGCAAGTGCAACAGGTTTGGGTTCAGCATGTGGCAATGGAGATATAGTTAGAGGATTTGAGAAAAATGATGTTATTCAAGGTTCTGTAGGTAATGACGAACTTTACGGTGATGAAGGAAATGATAGAATTTTGGGATCTCAAGGAAGCGACAAACTTTATGGTGGACCAGATACGGATATAATTCAAGCTGGTGAGGGAGCTGACTTACTAGTAGGAGGAAATGGAGATGACGAACTTTATGGAGGTGTAGGTGATGATGTTTCAATAGGAGGAAAAGGTGTAAACTTTTTTGATTGTGGTGATGGAAGTGATATACTTGTAGATTTTGATCCTGATAAAGGTGATACTCAATCCGGTAATTGTGAAGTAATCTTAAACAA
>Ga0111538_10004858_pt1 | contig 18507 bp, 17 predicted proteins | sample SoiMethybrSBSTD1_FD_79669 | JGI IMG/M metagenome (GOLD analysis project Ga0111538, IMG submission 79669) | Bulk soil microbial communities from a Populus tree surrounding site in Tennessee, USA - Soil MetaG P. TD hybrid SBSTD1 (version 2)... | ecosystem: Environmental > Terrestrial > Soil >...
AAGTGCAGAAGATCTACTCGGCCGTGCGCAAGCGGACCGGCAGCTCGCCGGGCGCCGAGCGCGTCGTGACGACAGCGAAAGTCAAAAAGAAGGCGTGGGGCGCGGGCGGCGCACCGCGGCGTCGCGAGGAAAGCAACCGGGCGCCGCGCCGTGCCGGCATGGATCCGACGCAGCTCTGGATGGAGATCGGCGGCATCGTCGCGACGGTCGCGATCCTCGGCATCATGCTCTACATCTTCACGCCGCATGAGCGCCCGGCGGCGTCGACGGCCAAGGACACCGGGGCCGCCCCCGGGACGATCAATGCGCCGGCTCCGTCGCAGGTCGAGGAACCGAAGCCCGCGCCCGCGATCGCGGAGCCGAAAGAGCCGTCCCGCGAGCAGCTGCACACAATCCAGACCATCATCCAGGATCAGCGGTCCCTGAATTCCGAGCAGCCCGCTGTCGCCTTGAAAGTGCTCCGCGAAAATAAGAAATTGTTGGAGGATCGGAATTTCAAGATTCCGCCGAAGCTGAACGAGGCGATCCAGGAGTTCGAGGAGAAAGCCAAGCAGGCGGGCAGCAACGGCACCGGGCAGGCCACAGAAAAAGAAGGCGCCTCCGCCGCCGGCGAGTCGAAGCCCTCGGACGCGGCGCCTGCGGCCGGAGCGGACGCGAAGAGCGCGAGCGAGGAAAAGCCCGCTGCGGAATCGGCCGACAGCAAGAGCGACTCCGAGCCGGACACACTCCTCGAAGAGACGAAGTAGCGAAGGTCGAAACCCGGCTCAGCGGCGGCCCTTGGCCGCGCCTCGCCGCGGCGGATCCTGGGCCCGGCGGGGGAAAGGACGGCCCCCGGAGCCGGTGGGAGCGTCGCCGACGAGCAGGACGACCTCGCCCGCGTCCAGCTCCCTCCACTGCCCTTCGGGCAGATCTCCGAGCCGCAGGCCACCCACGCGGACGCGGCGCAGGGAGATGACGGGATGCCCGATGGCCTCGAGCATCCGACGGACCTGTCGCTTCCGCCCTTCGTGGATGATGAGGCGGATGCGCGACGAGCTCCCTTCCGGCGACACCGACGCCACCCGCGCCGGAGCCGTCATTTCGCCGTCGATCCGCAACCCGGTCTCGAGCCTTCGAACGCCTTCCTGTGACGGTAGCCCCGGGACGAGGGCCTCGTATTCCTTCTCGAGCTCGAAGCTGGGATGCGTGATGCGGTGGCTGAGGTCGCCCACGTTGGTGAGGATCAGCAGCCCCTGCGTGTCCTGGTCGAGCCGTCCGACGGGCAGGACGCCGCGATCGCGCAGGCTTCTCGGTAGGACGTCCATCACGGTGAGACGCTCGTGGGTGTCGTGCGTGGAAGTGATCACGCCCGCGGGCTTGTTGAAAACGATGGTGAGAGGCTCGGGCGGACGGATCTCTTCGCCGTTGACGAGGATCGTGTCGCGAGCTGGATCGATCGTCGTGCCCAGGCTCGTGAGCACTTTGTTGTTCACCTGGACCCGCCCTGCCTGGATCAGCAGCTCAGCGCGCCGCCGCGAGGTGTAACCGCAGTTGGCGATGTATTTGTGGAGGCGCATGGGGGGGATTATAGCCGCGGACGCCGCAGCGCCGGCTCGCCGTGGTGCCGAGAGCTGTGCCGGATCCGAACGCGAGTGACCGCTGCCGGCCGAATCCGTACACGGCGCGGAGCTCCTGAGCCGCCACCTCGCGGCGTTCGAGGCGCGCTGCGGGCGCAAATCGCGCTTGTCCACGGGCCGGCGCCACGGCGCGCAGTCCATCCCGCTTGGCACCCCTTGTGCTCTTCGTCGCGTGTCCTTCGCCGGTGTCCGTCGCAACGAAAACTGGAGGAGATGATGAAGAGACTCCCTACTGCTCGCCGCAGGTCCCTCGCGGCGGTTCTTTCGCTACTCGCAGGCTTTTCCGCGATCGGGCCGTTGCGGGCAGCCGGCCTGCCCGGCTCGCTCTACGTCTGTGATTCGAACGGCGACCGGGTCGTTCGGTTCACGGACCTCGACGGCTCCGGGTTCGTCGAGCCGGAGGTCTTCGGCGAGATCCTGGTGTACTACGATGATGCGAGCCCCGGACCGGACCTGTCGACGCCCACGCACATGGCGCGAGGGCCATCGGACTCTTTCCTCCTCCTCGACGGCGGCACGAAGGACGCGGTCCTGGCCCTGCGGGACTCGAATGGAGATGGGGACGCCAACGACGAGGGCGAGGTCTGGGTCTTCTACGACGCATCTGCCGGGGGACCGAAGCTCTCGACGCCGAACACACTCGTGCGGCGGGCGGACGGGAGCTATGCCATCGCCGACGACGGCAGCGCGACGCAGAGGATCCTTGAAATCCGCGACCTGAACGGAGACGGGGACGCCCTGGATACGGACGAGAACCGTATCCTCTACGACTCCACCGCGCTTTCCGTGCCGCTCATTACGGATATGGAAGCGCTCGCCGCCGGCAGCGACGGGCGCCTGTACGTCGCCGACAACACTCTCGGCGGGGTTTTCGTCCTCGCCGACGGCAATCACGACGGCGACTACCTCGACGAGGGGGAGCAGACGCTTTTCTACCAGAGCGGCGGCGACCTGGTCCTCACGAACGTGGACTCCCTGGCGCTCGACGGAACCGGCGCTGTGCTGGCGTGCGACAACGACACTGGCACCGTGGTGCGGCTTGCGGACGCCAACTCGGACGGCGACGCCCAGGACCCTGGAGAGGCTCAGGTGTTCGTCGGGGCGGGGGCCGCAGTAGCTTTCAAGACGATCACCGACATCCTACTCCTCGAGGATGGCGATCTCGTGCTCCTCGACAACTCCAAGGACGGTGTCGTGGTGGCGCACGACGCGAACGCCGACGGCAGCGCTCTCGACGCCGATGAAACCTACCGTTGGATTCTCGACGGCGGCGCCACGCTGTCGACTCCGAGCGGCATGGTGCTGGGGCCGCCCGTGACGGCCCCTCCGGTCGCCCGTTTCATCCGCGCCGACGCGAGCGGAGACGGTCGCATCGATATCTCCGATCCCGTGACGACGCTCGGTTACTTGTTCCTGGGAAGGACTCTCGACGCCTGCCCCGATGCGCTCGACTCGGACGACGGCGGCGAGGTCAACATTTCCGACGCCGTCTACACGCTCATGTTCCTCTTTGGCGGTGGCAGCCCGCCGCCGCCGCCTTTCCCCGACGAGGGCCCGGACCCGACCGCCGACGGCCTCGACTGTCAGGTCCGCTGAATCCACGGGCGAATACCCGTCCAGCCATCCAAAGTCCCCGGGGAGCCCCCGCCCAGCCTGAGGCTGCCTTGCCTGCTCTTCTCTTTCCCAGCTCGGCTCGCTCACGTCCTTCCACTTCCCGCCTTTTCCGCCTCACCACTCCATCCCGCCTCACTCGCTCCGCCCCACAATGGCTCCCCGGGGCACTTCCTTTTCCGCGTCGCGACACCCACCTCTTCCTCCCGAGCGCAAGGAGACGCCATGCCATTCTTGAACTCTGTCACGATCATGGGGCACCTGACCGCCGACGTGGACCTTCGCCAGCTTCCGAGCGGAGATTTCGTCGCCACGTTCACTCTCGGCGTGAACACCGGTCGGAGCGAGGGCAAGCCGGGCCGCGGTGAGTTTTTCCGAGTGGACGTGTGGGGCGGCTGGGCAGAGAACCTGGCGCGCACGGCGAAGAAAGGCTGCCTCGTCATCGTCGAAGGGCGGTTATCGCAGGACCGCTGGACCGATGCCCGGACGAACGAGACCAAGTCCCGCGTGAAAGTGCGAGCCAGCCGTGCTTTCCACGTCACTGCGCACTACCCGGAAACTCGGCAGGTTGGAGTCGAAGTGACTGCTCCGGACGGCGCGGCGGCCACGGAGAACGGCGACGACCTGCCGGCCCCGCGAGACGTCGAGCAGGAGGTCCAGGCGCTCGTGGATCCCGAGGCTGAGTCGGATCCAGATTCCCGGCCGGCCGCGGCGCGCAAATCGGGTCGTCGAGTAGGCAGATGACTCGCTCTACCGCCCCTGGGCGACCTGGCGTCGCGGCGATACGAGGTCGCGGAGCGGCTCAGTAAGCCCGCCGCAAGCGCGAAGACGGAATCCGCTCCTGCTCGCGGTACTTGGTGACGGTCCTGCGAGCGATGTTGAGCCCCTTTTCTCGCAGGACGCGTGCGATGTCCGAGTCCGAGAGGGGGCTCTTCTTGTCCTCCGTCTCGATGATCTCGCCGATCTGGCGGTACACGTTTCGGCGCGACTCCACCTCGCCATCGGCCTTGCCCACGCCGCCGGTGAAGAAGTACCGCATCTCGTAGAGACCCCACGGGGTCTGCATGTGTTTCCCTTTGATCGCGCGGCTGATGGTGGAGATGTGGACGCTCACGAGGTCGGCAATCGTCTGCATCCTCATGGCGCGCAATTGCTGCGGGCCTTTCTCCATGAACTCTCTCTGGTACTCGACCATCGCCACGGCGATATCGTAAATCGTCCTCTGGCGCTGTCGGACCGCCTGGATGAGCCATTGAGCCGACTCGATCTTTTTCCGCACGAACTGGGCGACTTCGGGGTTCCCTCTCGACTCGCGCAGGATTTGCCGGCACGTCTCGCTGATGTTGAGGGGCGGAAGGTTTCCGTTCTCGACGCGCACCTGCAGCTTGTCTTCGACTTTCTCGACGATAACGTCCGGTCGGATGTAGACCGTCGACGACGGCTCGTACCGTGCTCCAGGCAAAGGATCGAGGGCGCTGATGATCTCGATGGCATCCTTGATGTCGTCGACCGTTGCGTGCAGGTCTTTTGCGATCTTCGGGATCTTGTTCTGCCGGAGGTCCTCCAGGTGGTGCAGGATGATCTCCGTCTCGATGGGATACGGCTGCCGGTCGCGCGCCAGCTGCAGCAGCAGGCACTGCTTCAGGTCCTCGGCGCCAATGCCCGCCGGCTCGAGAGCGCGCACCGCAGCGAGCGCGTCGTCGAAATCCTTGCGCATGCTTCGCTGCGACATGCTCTCGTAAATCTCCTCCACGGTGCCCAGGAGGTAGCCTCTGTGATCCAGGTTGTTGATGATCTCCTCCGCGGCCTGCACTGTCTCCGTGCGGAGGGTTTGCAACCGGATCTGTTGCATCAATAGTTCTTTCAGGCCCTGCGGCTTGCCCTCGGTGTTTTGCAGCATCTCGAGGCGCTCGTCGCTCGCGTCGCGCCGGATGCGCACGGGGTCGTCGTGCCCCATGTACTGCGAGTGCTGGCTCTGGAATTTGTCGAGCCGATCGAAGAGCTCGGTGTCTGGCTCGGCCGCCTTGGTCGAAGCCGCCTCGGCAGGCTTCTTCTCCTCGCCGAGCCGCTCTCCAACCTCGAGAGCCGGGTTCTCCGCGAACTCCTTTTGGATCCTCTGCTCCAGCTCCGCTGTGGCGAGGAGCAAGATGTCCATGGAGAGGATCATCTGCGGAGCCAGGATCTGGCTCTGCTCAAGTTTCTGGGTGAGTTCGAGCTTCATTTTCCCTCTCGGGTCAGGCGAGTATGAAGCCCACGTTCCAGAGGCTTGCGGGACGCTGTCGCCCCTTGATCGCCAACGAAGTCTAAGATGTTGAAAACAGCGCGTCAAACCGCGCAAAAAGCGGTCGCGCGGCGGCTGGCGCGGCGCCGTGAACGCACGCGGGAGCGTGCTCGCGGGCGACGTGGACCGCGCTGAAGGTCGTGCTCGAACGTCCGGACCCTCGCCGCTTACAACACGGCCTCGTCGGTTTGGACGCCGTCTAGCGCCTGAAGGAAGATTTTTCCGTCCCCGATCCGGCCCGTGCGCGCGGCGCCTTCGATCGCCGCGACGATTTCATCCATCTCCGTCGCCGGTGCGACGAGCTCGAGCTTGACTTTTGGGATGAACGAAATCGAGTACTCGGATCCTCTGTAGAGCTCGAGGTGGCCTTTCTGCCGGCCGTAGCCCCGGGCTTCCGACGCCGTGAGGGAGACGATGTGGAAGTTCTTCAAGGCCTCGAGCACGGGGTCGAGGCGGAAGGGCTTGATAATGACGGTCGCCCAGACGAAGCCGCCTTCGTGGGATGGCTGCGCCTTCTCGCCCTTGTCCATGCCCTACAGTGTAGCCCGCGCGCGGGCGGGGGTTCCAGGGTGGCCAGGGCGTCCGCGGGCTCGGGGAAGCGCGCGTGCGGGGCGCTCGCCGCTTCAGGTGACTTTCTTCTCGAAGTGCTCCAGCGCCTCGGCCCGGCTGCTCACGACGGGAAAGATCTGGTAGACGCCGAGCAGCTCGAAGATCTCTTTGACCTCTTGCGAGGGCTGAACGAGCACGATATTGCCGTCGTTGTCCTGGCACGTGCCGACGGCGCCAATGAAGACGCCTGCGCCGGAGCTGGAGACGTACTGAATTCGCTTGAGGTCGATGATGAAGCGGTAGCAGTCCTTGCTGAAGTGTCGGTCGAAGATGGACTCGAGCATCTCGAAGTTGTGAGCATCGAGAAGCCCATCCAGCTCGAGGTACACCACTCCGTCAGAGACCTCTTCGCGATTGACCTTCAAGCCCGGCATACCTGCCTCGCTCTTCCAACTTTTGGAAACTTACCCAATTTGCTTCGTGAGAATCAGAACGTTGCGACCGTCTCGCGTCCGCTCGTATTTGATGCCATCGACGATCTTGTGCATGAGGTACAGACCGAAGCCTCTTCGAGGGAAGGACCGTGCATCCGGGTCCTTCTTGGAAGCCGACGGATCGAATGGCTTGCCGCGATCGCTGATTCTGGCGATCACTTTCTTATCGCCGATCTCGATCGACAACTGGATCTTCTTGTCGCCTTCCTTCAGCCTGGCATGCTCGATAATGTTCGAGACGGCCTCGTCGATCGCGAGAATCAGGAACCGGGTGGTCTGAGAAGGCACACCTTCCCCCGTGCACAGGTTGCAGAGCTTCTCCCGAAGCTCTCGCAGCTTGGCTGTCTCGGCCTTGATCCTGAACCCGTGACGAAGATTCCTCGTCGGCTGCATGCAGCGAAGAATAGCACGCCCCTCGCACGCGGGCGAATGGGGCGAAGCTGGCCGTCGATTCTCGGAACTTACGACGTGGAGAAATCTGGGTCCAGGCGCTGCAGAGCCCGGATCGACGCGCCGGCTTCGGCCCGAATGCTGAGGGTCAAGGGTTGGCGCGCAGGACGACGATGGTGACGTCGTCCGAGGGATCTGCGTCCCTCACGTGGCTTCTCACATCGCGCAGGACCGCAGCGAGCAGGCTGCCGGCGCCACCTTCGGCGTTTGCCGCGACAACGGACCCCAGCCGCTCGAGGCCGTATTCCGCGCCTTTCCTGTTTTTTGCCTCGACGACGCCGTCGGAATAGGTCACGAGAACGTCGCCGGGCTGGAAATGAATCCGCTCGAGCGCCAGCTCCGCGGAGAATCGGGAGCCCTCGCGATCGATTCCGATCCCCAGGCCGCGAGGCCGAACGTCGTGCAGGGTGGAATCGGCTGCCCGCCAGAAGATGGGCGGGTTGTGGCCGGCGCGCACGAGCCGGGCTTCGCGATTGCGCGAGTCGACGACGAAATAGACGAGCGTGACGAACATCCCGCTCGGCAGATCCTGCACGAGCGCCCGATGGACTCGGTCGATCGTGCGCTGCGGCGAGGCTTCCCCTTTCGCGGCGAGCCGGAGAAGGCTGCGCGTCATCGTCATCACGAGCGACGCTGGAATTCCTTTGCCCGAGACGTCGGCCACGACCACGCCGAGGTGGTCTGCGTCGATCGGGATGAAGTCGTAGTAGTCACCTCCGACCTCTTTCGCGGGCTCGTAGTGCCGCTCGAGCTCGAAGCCTGGAAGCCGGGGCAGGGCGGACGGAAGAAGCCGCTCCTGGATGCGCGAAGCGAGCGAGAGCTCGTGCTCCATTTCTCGCTGCGCGAGTTTTGCCTCCTGGGCCGCTTTCAAACCCGAGGTCATCGTGTTGAAACCCCGCGCAAGGTCGCCGAGCTCGTCGGAGGACTGCACTTTCGACTTGTGATCGAGGTTTCCGAGGCTGACCTGGGTCATGTCTTTCAGCAGCCTGCGAATCGGCCTCGCCATCCACGCCGCGAGCAGGAATGCCGCCAGCGCGGCGAAGACGCAGGCCGTTACGGAAACCCGGTTCATGGCCTGCGCGAGCTCGTCCCGGGACTCCTGAATCTCTCGGGCGGAAATGATGACATCCACGCGGCCGCCGGGGGTGAGCGTCTTGGCGCCGCCAGGAGGGAAGGCGGCGAATGCGGTCGAAAAACCGCGCACGGGGACTCTTTCGTACTCGAACTCGACGATGCGGACTCCGGCCGCGTCCGCGGGCGCGCTCTTCACGGCCCCGCCGGCAGTCCGGACGAAAGCGGTTCGTCCGGTCGCCGTGACGATCATCTGCCCGCTGCTGTCATAGGCGACGATGTCGAGCATCTCGGCCACCCCGCCGTTCTTGAGAAACCGGCGGAGGACCTCCCCGATAGCAGCCGCGTCCCCGGGGCGCGCGGCGGAGGCTTGCTCGAGAGTCGCCGCCAGCGAAGTCGCGAGCAGTATCCCGCGCAAGTTGACCTCCGCGTCCAGGCGCTCCTCCGCGGCGCGCGTGGCCGTGAACGTCTGCCACGCCATGAAAGCGACGACGAGCGCCGTCATGAGCACGGCGAACTTCAGCGCGATCGGGAAGCGGAGGGACGAAGGCGCTCCGGACACCGTCCGCCTGAGCTGCTTCGCCACGGCGTCACCTGGCAGTGTTGTCGCGGATCAGAGCAACGGCTCTCTGCACGTAGCCCACGCTCGACGCCAGCGTCAGGATGAGAGTCAGGGCGAGGAACGCCACGCACAGCCAGTAACTGACGAGCGGCGGCCCCGCAGCGTCGGAGCCCGGCGGCGCGGCAAAGTTAGCCTGGTAGAGGATGACGAGCGGAATCGTGATGCTCTGGACGAGCATCTTGAATTTTCCGCTCCAGGATGCGCCGAAAGCGACACTGCGCGATTCGAGGAAGCTGCGCAGCGCGGAGACGAGAAATTCTCGAAACATGATCACGACGGCGAACCACGGCTCCACGAGCCGGGGTGCGATTCCGGTCAGCATGACGAAGCCGCCGCAGACGACGATCTTGTCCGCGAAAGGGTCAGCAATGCGCCCGAACGTCGAGATGAGACCCCACTTCCTTGCGAGGTAACCGTCGAGAAAGTCCGTCACGACGGCGAGCACGAATACCACGATCGAGACGTTGAGGACGGTGCGCCTTCCTCCGGCACCGAATACGCCGTGCGTTTCGAGCGCGAGGAGCACGAAGAACACGACGGACAGCCCCAGCCGCGCGATCGTCAGCTGATTCGGCAGATTCCAGATGCTCTCGAGCCGCCGTATGCGAGCGGCCTCGTCCTGCGAGCATGGACTGACATTAGAGCTGGACGCTTCCAAAGGTACGATGATCTGGCCGATCTTAGCATCGCCACGCCGAAGTGTCAGTCGGCGAGCTCCGCAAGGAGATCATAGTCCCTGCTGCCCGTGATGTTTACTTTCACGAATTCCCCGGGGGCCGGAGGGCCCGTTCGGCGGGCTTTCGGGCGCTGCGCAGCCCCACCTCGCGGCGCCAGCGCGAGCTCGCGGAACGATGGCGGTAGGTCCGCGGCGGGCGCGGCGTCGCACGCAACGAGGATCGAAGGATCAATCTCGGGCGCTTCGCCGTAGCTCCGCGCACGGAGCTGGATTCGGGCAGGCTTGCGGCTGGAGCCCGCGTCGTTTCGCGACGGCGGCTCGAATTCTTCCACCAAGGCCTCCACGACCTCGCCTCGCCGCGAGCGGTTGTGCCGGAAGGCATTGGCTTGCTGCACGAGCATGATCTCTTCGAGGCGCGCCTCGCGCGTCTTCTGCGGAATCTGGTCCGCGAACGTCGCCGCCGGAGTGCCCTCTTCGGGGGAAAAAGAGAACACACCGAGACGCTCGAAGCGGAAGTCCTCGACGAAATCCCGCAGCGCGCGAAACTCGTTCTCGTCCTCGCCGGGGAAGCCGACGATGAAGGTGGTCCTCAGGTAGAGGCCCGGGATGCGCTCCCGCAGCCGCTGGAGGAGAGCCCGAGTTTTTGTTTCGTTCGAGCGCCGCCCCATCCGCCGGAGCATCCGGTCCGTGATGTGCTGCAGCGGAATATCGACGTACTTGACGACTTTGTCGATGGAGGCGATCGCGTTGATCATCTCCTCCGTGACGAAGGAGGGATAGACGTAGAGGATGCGGATCCACTGGACGCCGTCCACGCCCGCGAGAGTCTCGAGCAGGCGGGGCAGCTCGAGCTTGCCGTAGAGGTCCATGCCGTACGAGGTCGTGTCCTGAGAGATCAGCACGATCTCTTTGGCGCCGCTGCCGGCGAGCTCCTGGACCTCCTGGCGCAGCATTTCGATCGGCTTCGATCGGAAGCCTCCCCGGAACGACGGGATCGAGCAGAAAGTGCAGGGGTTGTCGCAGCCTTCCGAGATCTTGACGTAGGCGTAGTGCGTTGGCGTGAGCCGGAATCGACCCACCTCAGCGTTGCAGGCCTTGTCGGGGTCACCGATGCGGAAAAGTGTCTTGCCGCCTTTCCCGCGCTGGCCGCTTTTCTGCGAGGCGATGTCCTGGAGGACCTTGCCGATGTCCTCGTACTCGCCGAGGCCCAAGATGGCGTCGACCTCGGGGATCTCCTTACGGAGCTCGGCGCCGTAGCGCTGCGCCAGGCATCCCGTCACCACGACTTTCTTCTTCGACCCTTTCGCGCGCTTCAGGTCGCAAGCGCCGAGAATCGCCTGGATCGACTCTTCTTTCGCGCTTTCGATGAAAGTGCAGGTGTTGACGATGATGACGTCAGCGTCTTCGGGCGAAGTCGTGATGACCAGACCCTCGGCGCCTGCCCCGCCGAGGATCATTTCGGAGTCAACGAGGTTCTTCGGACACCCCAGGCTCACCAGGTTCACCCTCACCTGGCCCCCCTCCACTGTCTTCGTCGGCTTCGGGGTCGTTTTCGGTTTCGTTGTTCGACGGTCGGCTGCCATGCGCCGCTTCCCACTCTTCCAGGGTGTAGTAGACCTCACGGGCCTTGGAGCCCTTGAAGGGTCCCACGAGCCCATGCTCGTGCATGATTTCCATCAGCCGTGAGGCGCGGGTGTACCCGATCTGTAGTTGGCGCTGTAGGAGCGTCACCGATCCGCGCTGCGTGCCAAGAACGATCCTGACCGCCTGCTCGTAGAGCTCATCTTCCTCGCTCCCCCCGCCGGCGCTCTCGACGCCGAATCTCGTGAGCTCTGGACTGAACTCGGGCTCCGCCTGTTGGACCGCGAATTTTACCACGTCGCGGATTTCCTTGTCAGAGATAAATGTGCCCTGCACGCGCTGCAGCGCGGAAGTCCCCGGCGGCAGGTAGAGCAGGTCGCCTTTGCCGAGCAGCTTCTCCGCCCCGTTGCGGTCGAGGATCGTGCGGCTGTCGACTTTCGACGCCACGTGGAAGGAGACTCGCGACGGCATGTTGGCCTTGATCAGGCCCGTGATCACGTCGACCGACGGGCGCTGTGTCGCGAGAATGACGTGAATGCCCACGGCTCGCGATTTCTGCGAGAGCCGCGTAATCGAGGCTTCCACCTCTTTCGAGCTGGTCATCATGAGGTCCGCCAGCTCGTCGATGATGACGACGATGAAGGGCAGGTGATCGGGATAGTCGTCCATCTCCGACTCGTCGACTTTCCCCACGAGTCTTTCGCGCAAGCGTTCCCGGCCGAGCGCGTTGTAGGCGGCGATGTGACGCACTCCCGTGAGCGCCAGGAGCTCGTAGCGCTCCTCCATCTTGTCCACGGTCCAGTTGAGGACGGCCGGCGCTTTCTTCATGTCCGTGACCACCGGCGCGAGCAGGTGGGGGATGTTCTCGAACTGCGCGAGCTCGACCATCTTCGGATCCACGAGGATCAACTTCACTTCGTCCGGCGTCCGGGTCAGGAGGAGATTGATGATGATCGAGTTGATGCAGACCGACTTGCCGGAGCCGGTCGAGCCGGCGATCAGGAGGTGCGGCATGTCGCCGAGGTCGCCAATGACGGGGCTGCCTGCGACGTCCCTTCCCAGCGCGAGCGGGAGCTTGAAGTCCTCGTCGCGGAACTCGACGGACTCGATAAGCTCGCGCAGACCCACCATCGCGCGCGACTTGTTCGGCACCTCGACGCCCACCGTGGACTTCCCAGGGATCGGGGCGACGATGCGGATGCTCGGCGCCTTCAAAGCCATCGCCAGGTCGTCGGACAAGTTGATGATCTTGTGTACTTTGATGCCGGCGGCGAGGGAGACCTCATACTGCGTGATCGTCGGGCCTTTCTGCACCTCGACGACGCGCGCCTCGATTTTGAAATGGCGGAGCGTCTCCTCGATCTTGGCTGCGGTCTGCTCGAGCATGGACCGGTCGAGCGGATTCGACGTCTGCGGGGCCAGCTCGAGGAGCTCGAGCGGCGGCAGCTTGTAGGGGCCGGACTTCGCCCTGGGCTCCATTCTTTTCTTGGGCGAAGCTTGCCGCACTTCGGGCTCGCGGATTTTGAGCGGCGGCCTCGGCGTCTCCGGCCGGGCCTCCTCGCTCGGGGCCGGGCCCTGAGCCGCAGCGCGTTTGCCTCGGGACGCGCCTTCGGCCGTCACCTCCTCGTCGTCCGCGCCGGCCTCCCCGTCCATCTCCGACTCCGCGTCCATCTCCGCGTCCGCGGCCTGCGCCTTCGCCCGCTTTCTCGCCTGCGGATCGGTTGCTTCTCCAGCATCGCCGCCGTCGGAGCTGCTGGCGCGCTTCGTCCCCGGAGCGCCGGCCGTCCCGCGACCGCGGTCGGATTCTCGCTCGCGTTTCGATCCAGCCGCGGAGGCATCGCTATCCGCAGAGTCCGAGGATCGCTTCGATCTGCGCGGCTCGAACTCGGCGACCTCGTCGTCATCGTCCTCCTCGTCGAGCGTGCTCTCGGGCCTCGCTCGGAGCTTGCGGCGGGGCTTGGGCGTCGCCGCTTCCCAGCGGAAGCGCGGCAGAGAGATGCTGACGTGGGGCAGGGGGATCGCCGCAGTCGCTTTGCGGAGCCCATTGGCTGCTGCCTGCCAGCGCTCCGCATCGAGCACGACTTCGCCCGTTCTCGCGAACGCCGGGTAGAAGACTCGGTCCGTCGAGATGATCACCGCCACAAGCAGCGCGGCAGCGAGGAGCAGGTACGTCCCGGCCGTGGAAAGCTCGCCCAGGAGGTAGCCGTAGAAAAACTGACCGTAATAGCCACCGGGCAGCGTGCTCGGCGACGCGTTGCCGTGCTTCCAGGCGACGTCGAAACAAGCGAGCGTGATGATGAGGAGCGCGGCGCCCAAAGCTTTCCATCCCCACTCCGGGATGGTGCGACGGAAGAGCAGCGCGAGCCCAGCGAAGCCGAGAACGGCTGTGATGCCGTAAGCCGCGATTTGCCCGAACCACGTGATCAGCTGGAAGCTCACGAACGCGCCCAGCGGGCCGCAGGCGTTCCTCAGTCGGGCGTTCCCCCCGAGAGTGTCGCGCGGGTCGTGAGTCGCGAGGCAGATCGCGAGAAACGCCGTCGCAGCGAGGACGATGAAAGCGACGATCTCGCGCCGGGATTCTTTCTGCATGATGTCCTGGAACACCGGATCGCGTCCGCGAAAGGTCCGCGGCCCGCTCTCGGAGTCCCCTCTCCTTCAGGGCAGTCGTTTCGTGGCCCTCGCGTACCCACGGCGCCGCGTGCGGCCGTGCCGGAGCAAGAACCATCGCTTGAGGACATCCCGCCGACGAGACGGCAGTGCCTCGGGCGCTTTATCGGCTAGTCCCGGGAAAAACTTGAAGCCCGGGGGCGGGAGACGGCGACCATGGGCCGGAAATATCGGGAGCCCGGTCGTTCTTCCGCCGAGGTCGGACGAGCCGAGAGCTCAGCCTCGGCCGTTGCAGTCGGATCCGAGCTCGCCCTTGGGGACGTCGTTCGGCGCGGGAGGCGACGGACAAAGCCCCTCCCCGTCGAGCGTCTGCTCGTACCAGGCCACCGAACGGTCTGCGCGCAGCACGAAATCGTAGACACGGTCCGGCTCGAGCGTCACCTGGCCGCAGCGGGCGATGTCGTCGCACGCCGCGCTCGTGGTGACGGCGACGGGGCAGGAGCCACCGGCAGGTACTGCAAGACACTCCCCTGCCCCCGCGAGCGTCACTGCGCTGACGCTGTAAGTACAGACGAGGAGTCTCGCCTCGATCTCTGCGCCCTCGCAGGAAAGATCGCTCGTGAGCCGTATCCAGGAGCGCGCGGGCGGCGGGATGTCCTCGCACTGCGTGGTGAGCTGGCCGTTCGGCGGAGCGTCTCCGGGCGGCGCCGGAGGACAGACGCCCTCTTCGAGAACGAGCTGATCGAGCCACTCGAGCCGTGGGCTCGCTCCGTCCGACCGAAGGAAGAACTCGTAGACATGACCGGCCTCCACGGCGAAGGAATCGCAGAGCGCTATGCCGCCGCACGCGTCACTGACGACTCGCACCTCGCACTCGGGATCTTGCTCCGCGAGGAGGCACGCCGCAGGTCCGCCCCCGGCCTCGTCCGTCGTGCTCGTGCCGCAGAGAGTGAGCACCGCATCCGTGGCCTGACCGCCGCAGGACGCCTCGTTGTGGAAGCGGAAGAAGGCGGAGTCGGGAGGCGGGGGAGGCGGGCTGCAATCGATCGCTGCCGGCCGCGGTCCACCCTGGAACAGGAAACCGAGGAGGCTGACGGCGTCCGAGATGTCGATTCTGCCGTCCCCGTTGATGTCTCCGTTCTCCGTCGCCGTCGGGGCGCCGCCGCCCGCGCCAGCAGCACCGGCTCGAAGTGGAAGCAGCGCCGCCGCCAGCAGAGCCAAAGCGAGCCCGAAGCCAACGGCGCAACCGGCCGCGAATGCCGCAACCTTCTTCATGATGTGTCCTCTCGAATGATCTCCGTGGAAGGGGAGCGCCGCTCACCCAGCGGCGTCCGTGCCCCGAATCCATGGAAGCACGAAATCTCGGTCGCGCAACCCCGTACATCTGCCTCGCGGCCGCCACCCGGAATGAGTGCGGATCAGTGCAGGCCGCGGCTGCCCGCCATCGCGTCGAGGAGCGCCTGGGCCACTTCCGCTTTCGTCGCCACGCCGAGGTCTTTCTGGGTGCCGTCGGCTCCCAGGAGGTGGCAGCGGCTCATTCCAGCGCCGATAGCGCCCGGCGTGTTCGCGATGATCCAGTCCAGCCGTTTGCCGTGGAGCTTCGCGAGCGCGTTTTCGATGAGGTTTTCCGACTCGAGCGCGAAGCCGGCATGGACGCGCGAGCCTTTCTGAACCCCGAGGACCTTGAGGATGTCCTCCGTGGGGACGAGCTCGAGAGTCCAGACCTCCGTGCCCCGTTTTCGCTTGGAGGTCGACGCGCCCCGCGGCCGGAAGTCGCTCACTGCCGCCGCCCCGACGAGCAGGTCGCACGACGGATGGAGCGCGCGGCAAGCCTCCAGCATCTCGGTGGCCGTGGTGACGGCGTGGCAAGCGGCTCCCTCCGGCACGGGCACTTCGAGCGGGCCATGGACGAGGTCGACGCTCCAGCCACGCCGCAGCGCGTCGGCCGCGAGCGCCACGCCCTGCCGTCCGCTCGAGGCATTCGAGATGAATCGGACCGGATCGAGGGGCTCTCGGGTCGGGCCCGCTGTGATGAGGATTCGTGGGGCACGCGGTGGTCCCGTCACTTGCTCGATTTCCGGAGCAGCGCGTCGATGGCGGGAACGATCGCGTCGGGCTCGGCCATCCGCCCCGGTCCGAAGGAGCCGCAAGCAAGATGTCCCGTGCCTGGCTCGAGGAAATGGTGCCCCGCCTCTTTCAGCCGCGCGACGTTCATCTGGACGATCGGATTTGCCCACATCCGGTCGTTCATCGCGGGGGCGACCAGAATCGGCATCTGGCAGGCGAGGAGCGTCAACGTGAGGAGATTGTCTCCGAGGCCCATCGCCATGCGCCCGATCAGGTCGGCGGTCGCGGGAGCCAGCACGACGATCTCGCCCCACTCCGAAAGCGAGATGTGCTCCGGCCGGTACGCGGGATCATCCTCGAACGCGTCGACGTAAACCGGCTGCCGGGTGACGGCGCGGAACGCGAGCGGCGTCAGGAACTTCAACGCGTGGGGCGTCAAGACGACACGGACCTCGTCTCCACGCTGCGTCAGCTTGGAGGCGAGGTCCACGCTCTTGAACAAGGCAACCCCCGCCGATGCTCCGAGGAGGATGCGTGCCATCCGCTACACTACTTCTTCGGATTGAGGAGCTGCGCGAGCTCTTTGATCCGCTGCTCTTTGATTTTCTTGATGTCGGAGCCGTACACCTCTCCCTCGTCTTCCTTCGGTGGAGCTGGAGGAGGCGCAGACACTTGCCCCGCTGCTTCGATGCGTTCCTTCTCCACGACCTCGGCGTGAATCGCCTCTTCGCGGCTCTCCAGAGAGATCTTTCCTTCGAGGATCTCCTGGCAGACGAGCAGCCGCAGATTGCTATCGCTGTTCTCCATCCTCACCATGGGCGGCGCCCCGCGATTGAGCTCCACCATGCGGCGCTGAATGAGGGTCGTCAGGGCGAACTTGCCTCCGACCTTCTTGATCAGGGCCTCTTCCAGATCGATATCCAGCATGGAGTGCGACCTCCTTTCCGGTCTCTGTAGATCACGTCGTCTGCGACGTGGTATTTGTTTTTCGAACGAGTTCCAGGATCTCGCCCACGGCCTGGGCAAGATCCGCATTGACGACTACGTAATCGTATTTGTCCTTCTCGAGCATCTCGCGCCGGGCGGCCTCGAGGCGCTGGAAGACGCGGCCCCGGTCTTCGGTGCCACGGTCCCGCAGCCGCTGCTCGAGCGTCTTGTCGTCCGGCGGCGCCAGGAACACGGACGTCATGTGATCGGCAGCCCAGGTGTTGCGCCGGAGCTGCTCCGCGCCCTGCACATCGATGTTCAGGAGGACGTTCTTTCCTTCCGAAAGCGACTTCTCGACGCTTTCCCGCGGCGTGCCGTAGAGGTGGCCATGCACGGTGGCATGCTCGAGGAATCCCCCGTCCGTGATTCGCCGCTCGAACTCTTCGCGCGTGAGGAAATGATAGTGCTTCCCGTCCACCTCTCCCGAGCGCGGCGGCCTCGTCGTGCACGTTATGACTTGCTCGAACGACGCGTGCCGGAGCAGCTCTGCGCAGACCGTGGACTTGCCCACGCCGGACGGGCCGGAGATCAGGATGATTCTTCCTCGGCCGCTCCTCATTCGACGTTGGCAACCTGTTCTTTCATGCGGTCCACTTCGGCCTTGATGTCGACGATCGCCTGGGACAGCGAGGTATTGGAGGATTTCGCGCTCATCGTGCTCGTCTCGCGAAACATCTCCTGAGCAATGAACTCGAGCTTCCTGCCCACGGGCTCGGTCTCGTCCAGGGAATCGATGAACTGCCGCAAGTGGCTCGCGAGCCGCTCGATCTCCTCCGTGATGTCCGAACGCTCGGCGAGGATGGCGACCTCCTTGAGGAGGTCCCCCGGCGAGAGCGTGACGCCCTTCTCGTTCAGCAGGGAGTTCACGCGCTCCTCGAGCTTCCGCTGGTACTCCTCGAGCGCCTGCGGGGCCGCTTTGCGGACCTGGTCGAGGAGGCGCCCCACTTTTCCGCTGCGTTCCCGGAAGTCCTTCTCCAAGGTTTCGCCTTCGACGCGCCGCATTCTCGAGAGCCTCTCGAGCGCGAGGGCCATGGCCCGCCGCGCCGCCGGCAGGACCGCCTCTTTCCCCAGACGCAGCGCCTCTTCCGTCCGGATGACTCCCGGCATGAGGAGCAGGTCCTTCAGTTGGATCTCTTCGCTTGAGCCCTTGTCCCTGGCGATCTCTTTCGACAGGCGCTGGAGAGTGTTGAGGTACTTCTTCAACACTTCCTCGTCGATCTCGTAAAGATCCGCGGGGTGGGTGGGCTCGAAACGCAGCACCAACCCGACCGACCCGCGCGACAGCTCGTTGCGCACGGCGGCTTCGAGGTCGTTTTGGAGGTAGGACACCTCCTCGGGAACTTTCACGTTCACTTTGAGGAAGCGGTTGTTGACAGACTTCAGCTCCACGGACAGAGCAAAGTGATCTTCCTCCACCGTTCCTTCGCCATATCCCGTCATGCTCTTGAGCATCGAGTTCGAGCTATGCCTCGCCGGTGGGTTGAGTGACTTGGTGAACGAATCGGAGAGCAGGGTCTTGAATCAGCGATCGAGCGACGCAAAAGGGTCGGAAAGAACTGGAGCGGAAAGAATCAGCTGGAACGAAGTCCAAGGAGAGCGGGAATCAGCCGAGCGTGGAGTTGGATCGAGCTCGAGAGATCGTCGACGCCCCGAGCTCGAGCCCGCACGCCGGAGGCGCCAGCGTGCAAGCGTGAATCACTTGGAACCCGGCGCCGGCGGCGAGCCCACGCCTCCTGCGCTCGTCGCGGAGCCAGGCGCGGGCGGTGTGCCCGCTCCCGCCCCCGGCGTCGTGCCGGACGCCCCGGACGTGCCGGCATTGGGCGCTGCGCCGGCCGGACTGGACGCCGCCCCGGCCGCGCCCTGCGCAGCGGGTGCAGCGCCGGACGTCGCGCCGG
>Ga0111538_10004859_pt1 | contig 18505 bp, 18 predicted proteins | sample SoiMethybrSBSTD1_FD_79669 | JGI IMG/M metagenome (GOLD analysis project Ga0111538, IMG submission 79669) | Bulk soil microbial communities from a Populus tree surrounding site in Tennessee, USA - Soil MetaG P. TD hybrid SBSTD1 (version 2)... | ecosystem: Environmental > Terrestrial > Soil >...
GATGGGCCGCGTGGGAGAGACGATCGTGCGCACGTGGCAGACCGCGCACGTGATGGCCGCGCGCCGCGGCGACGGCGGCAACGAGCGCCTGCGCCGGTACGTCGCCAAGTACACGATCTGCCCAGCGATCGCGCACGGGATCGACGGCGAGGTCGGCTCGGTCGAGGTCGGCAAGCTCGCCGACCTCGTGCTGTGGGACCCGGCGTTCTTCGCGATCCGCCCGCGGATGGTGATCAAGGCCGGCGCGATCGCGTGGGCGCCGATCGGCGACGCCAACGCCTCGATCCCCACGCCGGAGCCCGTCTTCATGCGGCCGATGTACGCCGGCGGCGGCCGGCTCGCCGCGCGCCGCTCGCTCGTGTTCACCGCGCCCGACGCCGATGTCTCGTCGCTGGGGCTGGAGGCGACCGCGGTCCCGATCAAGGACACGCGCGCCCTGACCAAGGCGGACATGCCGCTCAACGACGCGCGGCCGGACATCCGCGTCGAGCCCGACACGTTCCGCGTCTGGGTCGACGGCGAGGAGATCGTGCCCGCCCCGGCCGCCACGCTGCCGCTGGCCCAGCGCTACGAGCTGTTCTGATGGACGCGCTGATGCTCGTGCTCGCGGACTCGCGGTTCCCCGCCGGCGCGCACGCGCACTCGCTCGGGCTCGAGGAGGCCGTCAACCAGGGCCTGACGGACGTGCCCGCGTTCGCCGCGGCGCGGCTGCGGCTCGTGGCGGAGGCGGACGCGCGCATCGCCGTCGCGGCCCGCCGGGGCGACGCGGACGGCGCCGAGGCCGAGTGGCTGGCACGCTGCCCGAGCCCGATCCTGCGCGACGTCGGGATGCGGCTCGGCGCTCAGCTGCTGCGATCGGCGGCCGCGACCTGGCCGGTCACGCCCCGGCGCACGCCGCGGCCGGTCGCGCTCGGCGAGCTGGGCGCCGCGGCGGGCATCGACGACGAGGGCGTCGCGCTGCTGGCGCTCTACGACGATGCCGCCACGGTCACCTCGGCGGCGCTGAAGCTGCTGCCGCTCGACCCGGCCGTCACAACGAGCTGGCTCGCCGAGCTCGCCCCGCAGATGGAGCTCGCCGCCCGCGCGATCGCAGCCGACGACCGGCCGCTCGCCGACCAACCCGCCCCCGCGGCGGTCGCGCTCGAGCTCGCCGCACCCGTCCACCACGCCCGAGAGGAGCGCCTGTTTGCCAGCTAGAGCCCTGCGCGTCGGCATCGGCGGCCCGGTCGGCTCAGGTAAGAGCAGCCTGATCGCCGCGCTCTGCCGCGACCTCGCGGCCGACGAGCGCGTCGGCGTGGTCACCAACGACATCTACACGACCGAGGACGCGCGCTTCCTGCGCTCCACCGGCGTGCTGCCCGAGAGCCGGATCAGCGCCGTGCAGACCGGCGGCTGCCCGCACACGGCGATCCGCGACGACATCGCCGCGAACCTCGAGGCCGTGAGCGAGCTGGAGGAGTCCGCCGGCCCGCTCGACCTCGTGTTCGTGGAGAGCGGCGGCGACAACCTGACCGCGATCTTCTCCCCCGCCCTGGCCGACGTGCAGGTGTTCGTGATCGACGTCGCGGCCGGCGACGACATCCCGCGCAAGGGCGGCCCCGGCATCACGCGCGCCGACCTGCTGGTGATCAACAAGACCGACCTCGCCGAGTTCGTCGGCAGCGACGTCGGCGCGATGGTCCGCGAGTCCGAAGCGCGTCGCGACCGCCTGCCCGTCGCGGCGACCTCTCTGCGCGGGCCCGAGGGCGCGACGCGCGTCGCCGCCTGGGTACGCGACCGCCTCGCCGCGTTCCGCGAGCACGGCCACCTGCACTCGAGCGCCGAGGGAGCGCCCGATCATCACCACGACCACCCCCACGTCCACTGACACCGCGCTGATCGCGGTCGAGCCCGGCCAGGTGGTCGGGCTGCGGCGCAGCGCGCGGCTGGCGCCGCGGATCCTGGCGCGGGGCGAGATCGTGCGCGCGGCGCTCGTGCCGGTGCAGGCCGGGCCGCTGGACGGCGATCACGACCGCGTGCGGCTGCACGTCGGCCCCGGCGCGACGCTGGAGCTGGTCCCGATCACGGCGACGCTCGCCCTGCCGGGCCGGTCGCGGCTCGACATGGAGATCGTGGTCGAACGCGGCGGCCGCCTGATCCTCGACGAGCCGCCGCTGATCGTGGCCGAGGGCGCCGATGTCGTGCGGCGCGTCGCGATCACGCTGGCCGCCGACGCGGTCGTGGCGATGCGGGACGTGGTCGTGCTCGGCCGCTCCGGCGAAGGCCCAGGGCGGCTCGACAGCGTCACGCGCGCGACGCTCGCCGGCGCGCCGTTGCTGCACGACGCGCTGCGCATCGAGCCCGCCGCCGACGACGCGTACGTGGCGCTCCCGCCCGGCCACCGCGTCGTCGGCACCGCCTGTCTCCTCGGCGCACCCGGCGAGCCGGCCCTGGCCGGCCCGGGCGCCCTGCGCCGGGCGTCCGGGCCTGACCTCCCGGCTGTGCAGACCGCGCTTCAGCCCTTCTCGATCGGGACGCCGACGAGGTTGCCCCATTCGGTCCACGAGCCGTCGTAGTTCTTGACGTTCTCGCGGCCGAGCAGCTCGTGCAGCACGAACCACGTGTGCGCTGAGCGCTCGCCGATCCGGCAGTAGGCGATGATCGAGTCGCCGTCCATCACGCCCTTGGACGTGTAGAGATCGAGCAGGTCGGCGGCGGACTTGAACGTCCCGTCCTCGCCGACCGCCTGCGACCACGGGATCGAGGCCGCGCCCGGGATGTGGCCCGCGCGCTGGGCACCCTCCTGCTCGTAGCCCGGCATCGCGATCACCTCGCCCGAGTACTCCTGCGGCGAGCGGACGTCGACGAGCGCCGTGCCGTTGTCGAGCGCCGCCAGCACCTCGTGGCGCTTGGCGCGGATCGTGTCGTCGCCGTGCTGGGCGCGGAACGCCGCCGGCGGGTACGCCGGCACGTCGGTGCTCGTGGGCCGGCCCTCGGCGATCCACTTCTCGCGCGGCCCGTTCATCAGCCGGACGTTGCGGTGGCCGTAGTAGTGCAGGTACCAGTACGTGTACGCGGCGAACCAGTTGTTGCGGTCGCCGTAGAGCACGATCATGTGATCGCTCGAGACGCCATGCGAACCGAACAACTCAGCGAAGGCATCCGGCGACAGGAAGTCGCGCCTGACCTGGTCCTGCAGGTCGGTCTTCCAGTCGAACCCGATGGCTCCCGGGATATGGGCCTCGGCGTAGAGCGCCGGGTTCTCGTCGACCTCGACGATGCGCAGCCCGGGATCGCCGAGATGGTCCTGCACCCACTGGGTCTCGACGAGTACTTCCTTGGCGTAGCCGGTCATAGGGACCTTTCCGGAGGGGATCGGGGTTGAGCCGATCCTCCGCCGCCCACCCTGCCGAAACCCTGTCGTCCGCGCGGGTGCGCCTGTGCGGGCCGCTGACGCTCGAGGCCGGTGGCCGCGAGATCGCGCTGCGCGGCCGCCAGGCGCGGCTGGTTGTCGCCTTCCTGACATGGAACCGGCAGCGCCCGATCGCCCGCGACGAGCTGATCGAGCTGCTGTGGCCGCGCGACGCGCCGGCCGAGCCGGACGAGGTGCTCAGCGCCCTGCTCTCCAAGCTGCGGCGCGCGCTCGGACCGGGTGCGCTCGAGGGCCGGCGCGAGCTGTCGCTGGCGTTCGGCGCCGACGCGTGGATCGATCTCGAGGCCGCCCACGCCGAGCTCGACCGCGCCGAGGCTGCATTCGAGCGCCACGCCTGGCTGGACGTCTGCCGCGCCGGCCACGACCTGCTCGACCTGACCGCCGCGCCTGTCCTGCTCGGGCACGACCACCCATGGGTCGAGGACCGCCGTCGCGAGGTCGAGGAGCTGCGCCTGCGGACGATGGAGCGCATGGGCACGGCCGGGCTGGCGCTCGGCGGCTCGGGCATCGGCGCGGCGGAGCGCTGCGGGCGCGAGATCGTCGATGCGTCGCCGTTCAGCGAGAGCGGCCACCGGCTGCTGATGGAGGCGCTGGCCGCGCGCGGCGACGTCGCCGAGGCGCTGCGCGCGTACGAGAGCCTGCGCGTGCGGCTGCGGGACGAGCTCGGCACCGCCCCGGGCGCGCCGCTGCGCGAGCTGCATGCGCAGCTGCTGAGCGAAGACGCGCCGGCGAGCGCGGCGCCGCTGCGCGACGAGCACAAGCTCGTGACCGTGGTGGCCGTCGACGGTGTCGTGATCGCGCCCGAGGAGGGCATCGTCGTGACCGTCGGCGACGGCGGAGGCGCCGCCGCGAGATCCGCGGGCGGTGCGGTCGCCCACGGCGGCGGTGACGCGGTGGCCGTGTTCGGCGTCCCGCGCGCACACGAGGACGACGCCGAGCGCGCCGTGCGCGCCGCGCTCGAGTCCGGCGCCCGCGCCGCCGTGGTCAGCGGCGAGGTCCTCGTCCAAGGCGGCCTCCCGGCCGGCGACCCACTGGAGCGCGCCGCCGCGCTGCTCGCCGCCGCGCCGCCCGGCGGCGTGCTCGTCGACGAGTTCACCGCCCGGCTCACCGAGCACGCCGTCGACTACGAGCGCAGCGGCCCGGCGTTCCGGCCGCTGCGGCTGCGCACCCGGCCGCGGGCCCCGCGCACGTCGTTCGTCGGCCGCGAGCACGAGCTCGCGGTGCTCGAACGGCTCCATCGCACGGTCGTCGAGGAGGGACGCCCGCGCCTGGTCGTGGTGGTCGGCGACGCCGGCGCCGGCAAGTCGCGGCTCGTCGAGGAGCTGCTGCGCCGCATCGCCACCGCCGTGCCCGACGCCGGCATCCACGCGGGCCGCTGCCTCGCCTACGGCGACGGCCTGACGTACTGGCCGCTGCGCGAGCTGCTGTGGTCGATCGCCGGGATCGCGCTCGACGACAGCGCGGCGACCGCCGCCGGGAAGCTGTGCACGCTGGTGGACGAGACGGCCGCCGAGCCCGAGCGCACCGCCCACGCACTGGCGGTCAGCGCCGGCATCGCGATGCCCGATAACCCGCTCGAGCGGCTCGAGCCCGAGTCGGTCGCCGACGAGGTGGGCCTTGCGTGGCCGCGCTTTGCCAGCGGGCTCGCCGCGCACGCCCCCGCCGTGATGCTGATCGAGGACCTGCACTGGGCCGAACCGGCGCTGCTCGACATGGTCGAGCAGCTCGTCGCCCGGTCGACGGGGCCGCTGCTGATCGTCGCCACGGCGCGCCCCGAGCTGCTCGAGGTCCGCCCCGCCTGGGCTCGCACCGCTACGCAGCTCACGCTCGAGCCGCTCACCCACGCCGAGACGCGCAGCCTCGTGATCGAGCTGCTCCCGGGCGCGGCTCCGGCGCTGCACGATCGCGTCGTGGCCGCCGCCGAGGGCAACCCGTTCTTCGCCGAGGAGCTGGCGAACCACCTGATCGACCACGGGCCGGTGAACGACGTCCCGATCCCGACGAGCGTGCGTGCCGTCCTCGCCGCGCGCGTCGACGGCCTGCCCGCCGCGGAGAAGCGCGCGCTCCAGGACGCCGCCGTGGTCGGCCGCTCGTTCTGGGCGTCGAGCCTCCCGGCGACCGGCGCCGGCCCGCTGCGCGCGCTCGAGGACCGCGGGCTCGTGATCACGCGCCCGACCTCGTCGCTGCCCGGCCAGACCGAGCTGTCGTTCCGGCATGCGCTGATCCGCGAGGTCGCTTACCGGTCGATCCCGGAGCCGCAGCTGGCCGTCGCCCACGCGGGCGTCGGCGACTGGCTCGCCGGGCTCGCCGGCGACCGCCGCGTGGAGTTCGTCGAGCTGCTCGCGCACCACTACGAGGCCGGCGGCGAGCCCGTGCGCGCGAAGGCCGTGGCGGCGCTGCTGGAGGCTGGACACGCCGCACGCCGGCGCGCCGCGACCGCCGACGCGGTCCAGTTCGCCGAGCGCGCGCTCGCGCTCGCGACCGCGGACGCCGACCGGTTCGCCGCGTTCGAGGTCAAGGCGCGGGCGCTGCACGCCGCCGTCCGCGCCGACGAGGCCTACGCGGCCTACATGCAGGCGCTTGCGCTCGCGCACGACGAGGCCGACGCCGCGCGCATCCGCGCCGAGGCGATGCTCATGTGCTCGCGCTACCCGGGCGCGTTCACGCGGCGCGACTGGAAGCCGTGGGCCACGGCGGCGATCGACCAGGGGCTTGCGGGCGCAGCCGGCGAGCAGCAGACGTTCGAGATCGGCGCGCTGCTCGTCGGCAAGGCTTCGCTCGTCCGCTGGTACCACCTGACGCCGGAGATGCAGAAGGAAGCCCGCGCCGCCGCCGAGAAGGCGATCGCGCTCGCGGAGGCGATCGGCTCGACGCGGCTGCTGTCACACGCGCTCGAGGCGCTGTGGTGGCGGGACGCGGACAGCGGGTTCTGCGGCGCCGGGACGACCGCAGACCTCATGCTCGACCTGATGGAGCGCATGAACGATCCGACCGAGGCGGCCGAGACGGCGGTGATCGCCGCGGTCTGCCTGGCGCGTGCCGGCCGCTTCGACGACGGGCGCGCCGCGGCGGTCGGGGCCGCGCACGCGTCGCGCGGTCTCAGCCCCCATCGCCGCCTGCACGCCGCCTCGGCGATGACGGTGTGCCTGAGCCCCGGGGGCGGGTTCGAGGAGCTCGCCGAAGCGACCGAGCACGCGTGCGAATGGGCGCTCTACGAGGGCAGCCGCACATGCGCGATGGCATCGCTGGCCGTCGCGGGCTCCGCCCTCACGCACTTCGAGGCGGGCGACGAGGCCGCCGGCCGCCGGGCCGCCGACCTGGTCGAGGTGACCGGCATGCACCGCGCCGACTCGTCGTTCCGCTACCGCGGCATCGAGCTGCTGCGCCCGTTCACCGGGCTCGAGCACACGCGCCGGCGGCTCGCGGCCGCCGACATCGCGCGCGGGCTCGTCGACGGCGTCCACCACCTGCGGGCGGCGCTGCAGGTCGCCGCCATCGACGACGGCGACGACGAGCTCGACGCACTCGCCGACCGCGCGCGCGAGGTGGCGCGCGAGGCGTGTGCGCCGGCGGTGGCCTGGATCGCCGACTGGGCGCAGGCGGTGCGCGCCGGCTCGCTGCAGCGCGCGCTCGCCGCCACCGGCGCACTCGACCTCTACGGCGAGCACTACACGGCGGCGCGCCTCGAGGTCGACGCCCTCACACGCATGCCCGACGCCGCCGCCGCGGCCACGGCGGCCGCCCGGCTGGAGCAGATGGGCGCGCGCGCGAGCGCGGCCGAGCTCAGCGGAATCCGCGGCGACTGAGCTCGAGCACACGCGCGGCGTTCGCGCGTGTGACGAACTGCGGCCCGGTCGGGATCAGCTCGCCGCGCGCCGGGAACAGCAGGTGCTTGGAGCGCTCGGCGAGCATCACGATCGGCAGGTAGCCCTGCAGGTACGGCTGCTGGTCGACCGCGAACAGGATCTTCTTGTCGCGCACCGCCTCGATCACCTCGGGCGACAGGTCGAACGTCGCAAGCTTGACCCGCCGCTGTGCGCCGCTGGCCTGCAGGGCGGCCATCGCCGGGGACGCCCCGCCCGGGCCGAGCGTGATGATCCCGTCGATGTCGCCGGCCGTGACGACCTGCGCGATCCGGCGGCGCGCCTGCGTGGCGTCCTGGACGTCCACGCCGAGCACGCGCGCGCGGCCGCCCACGCGCTCGAGCGCGGTGGTCACGCCGCGGCAGCGCTCGTCGAGCCCGGCGTTGCCGACCTCCTGGTTGACGCACAGTGCGTCACGCACGCCGGCGGCGGCAAGGCGCTTGCCCGCCTCGATCCCGGCCTTGTACTCCGGCTGGCCGACGTGGGCGAGCACGCCGAGCTTGCGGAACTGGTCGCTGCCGGAGTTGATCGAGACGACCGGGATGCCGCTGCGCTCGGCGCGCTTGATCGCGGGCTTCAGCGCCTCGACGTCGGGCAGCGACACGACGAGCCCGTCGAGGTGGGCCGACGCCGCCTCGTCGATCATCCGGCTCATCCGCGCCGTGTCGTACGTGTCGGGCGCACGGTAGGACACCGCGACGCCGGTCTCGCGCGCCGCGTCGTCGACGCCCTTCTTGACGATCGCCCAGAACGAGTCCGACGCCTGGCCGTGGCTGACGACCGCGATCCGCGACGAGGCGACGCGCAGCCGGCTCGCGCGCTCGGGCGTCGACTCCGGCGTCGCCGAGGCCGCGGCGTCGCTGATCACGAGGTCGGGCTCGGTCACCTGCGTGGTTTCGCCGCAGCCCACCCCGACCAGCGCGACCAGGAGGAGCAGCGCGAGCAGCGCCCGCCTCATCCGTCGCCCTCCTCGCGCAGCGGGATGCGGGCGATCAGACGCGTACCCTCGCCGAGTGGGCTCTCGACCTCCAGCTCCCCTTCGAGCGCGCCGAGCCGGTCGCTGAGGCCGCGCAGGCCGGAGCCGGCGTCGATCTGCGCGCCGCCGACGCCGTCGTCGGCGACCTCGACCTCGAGCTCGCCGTCGCGGCGCCGCAGGCTGACCTTCGCGCGCTGGGCGTTCGCGTACTTGATGACGTTCGTGAGCCCCTCGGCAACGACGAAGTAGGCGGCCGCCTCGGTCGGCGGGGCGAGCCGATCCTCGAGCTCGAGGTCGCACTCGATCGGCAGCGGCGCGCGCTCCACCAGCACGTGGATCGCGGTCGAGAGCCCGTGGTCGGACAGCACCGCGGGATGGATGCCGCGAGCGAGCTCGCGCAGCTCGGCCAGCGCAAGGGCGAGCTTGTCGGCGAGCTCCTCGACGGTGGCGGCCGCCTCGGGATCGTCCTTCAGGCGGGCACGCAGGAGCCGGAGATCGAGCGCGAGCGAGACGAGCTGCTGCTGCGCGCCGTCGTGCAGGTCGCGCTCGATGCGGCGGCGGGCGTCGTCGGCGGCCTCGACGATGCGCCGGCGCGAGTGGCGCAGCTCCTCGAGCCGCGCGCGCAGGTCGGCCTTCAGCCGCTCGTTGTCGAGCGCGAGCGCGGCCGCCGACGCGGCGGCGTGCACAAGCTCGGGCGTGGCGTCGAGCTCGGCGTCGTGGACGATCGCCGCGACGCGGTTCCCCTCGTGCTCGACGGCGGTCCAGGCGCGCCCCGATCCGGCGCGCGGCAGGTGCACGCGCCGCCCGCGCTCGTCGACGAAGATCTCGCGGTCGGGCAGCCAGTAGGCGATGTTCAGCGAGCGGTCGCCGAGCCGCTCGGCCAGCAGCTCGCGGACCGGCCCCTCCCCCGTCGTCTCGGAGCGCAGCAGCCGCTGTGCCAGCCGCCGCAGCAGCCGCCCGATGATGTCGTGGGCGGCCAGCGTCACGATCGCGGCGGGCAGCGCGAGCAGGCACAGCGCAACGCCGAGGCCGGGGCCGAGGGTCCACGGCCCGACGACCCGGTCGCCGCCGCCGAACCCCTCGATTCCGAGCACGATCAGGCCGACCGTGCCCGCCACCGGCAGCGCGCCGAGCGCGAGCGCGACGACCGCCACGGGGAGCTTGATCAGCAGCATCGCGAGCACGCGGCGGAACGCGACCGGCCGCTGGGCGCGCGGGATCCGGGCGAGGTGAGCGTCGAGCAACCGGTTGGCCTGGCGCCGCTCGAGCTCGACCAGCGACCAGATCAGGCGCGGCCGGATCAGCGCGAACGGCAGCAGGAACAGGTAGGCGACGCCGTACGGCACCGCCAGCAGCAGGTACAGCAGCGTCCGGCCGGAGAGCCGCAGGTGCCACTGCAGCTCGAAGTCGCCGCGCACCGACCGCACGGCGGTCACGGGGCGCTCTCCACCACGACGTCGCCGCTGCCGCTGAGCGCCTGGATCGCGAACGAGGCGTCGTCGGCCTCGGTCAGGTTGCGCACCCGCTGGCCGTTGGCGTCGTTGTGCGCGTCGACCCGGTAGCGGCCGGCGGGCACGACCACGTGCACGTCACCGCTGCCCGAGCGCAGCTCCATCCGGTCCGGCGAGCAGTCGGCGGCGGCGCTCACGTCGCCCGACGCGGAGGTCGCGACGAGCGTGAAGCCGCAGAAGCCGCTGATCCCCACGTCGCCCGACGAGGTCGCGACGCGCGCGGAGCCGTTGAGCGACGCGATCGCGACGCGCCCGCTGGTCGTGCGGACGCTGACGAGCACGTTGTCCGGCACCGCGATGCGGAAGCTCGCGTCGCACGTGGTGAGGACGGTGGAGGGGCAGCGCGCGGTGATCCGCAGGACGCCGGAGCGCGCGTCGACCGCGCGCGTCACGCGCGGGCGGCGTCCGAACGCGAACTCCTCGGTGCGGCGGACCTCGACGGTGTCGGTCGCGCCGCCGGTGATCTGCACCGGTGCGGACCCCAGGTCGAGCTCGACGGCGGTCGGGGTGCCGCGCACCTTGTACGTCACGGTCTGCGTGGTGCGCGACGTCGCCCACCAGACGACGAGCACCCCCGCGAGCACCACCAACAGCAGCGCGGAGGCCGCGACCAGCCACACCCATGGCGACGCTCTCCGGGCAGGGCCTGGCAAGCGAACGGGGGTGCGGCGCGCGGCGGGTGCGGGCGCCGGGGCATCCTCCGTGATGCTCATCGGCGACTACCGTAGCCGCCGCGCGGGGGGCTACGCGAGTGCTGCGTGCGCCGCGCGCCGGCGGAGGCGCCCGAGGCGGCGCCGCGGGCGGTCCCCGGCGGCGGCCTCCAGCAGCTCCACGAGGTCCGCGGTGGGCCAGAACGGGTCGGCCACGTGGCGTCCGCTGTCGACGCTGAGCGCGGCGCGGAGCTCACCGCCTGCGTAGGCGAGCAGCACCTCGCCGTCGAGTGGCCTGGCGCTGTCGAGCGCGGCGAGGCGCGCGAGCTCGAGGGTGTCGGCTGAAGTGGCGGGGCGGAGAACGAGTGAGGAGGTCATGCATCAAGTGTCACGACCGATCGCCATAACTTCAAATGATCGTTACTGATCCTCGTGATAAAGTCGTCTTATGGATGATCTGCGCCTGCTGAAGGTGCTGCGCGAGGTGGCCCTGCGCGGTTCGTTCTCGGCCGCCGCCGAGGCGCTCGCGTACTCGCAGCCGGCCGTCTCACAGCAGATCGCGCGGCTGGAGGCCCAGACCGGCGTCAAGCTGCTCGAGCGCCAGCCCAAGGGCATCAAGCTCACACCCGCGGGCGAGGCGCTCGTTCGTCACACCGAGCGGATCCTGGCTCAGCTCGCCGACGCGCAGGCCGAGCTGTCGGAGATCGCAACCAGCGCGCGCGGGCGCCTGCGGATCGCGTCGTTCGCCACCGCGGCGGGGACGATCGTGCCGATGGCGGTCTCGGAGTTCCGGCGGCTGCGGCCGGGTGTGCAGGTCGAGCTGCACCTGCTGGATCCGCCGCAGTCGATCCCTGCGCTGCGGCGCGGCGACTTCGACGTCGTGATCACCGAGGAGGGCGGCTTCGAGGCCGATCCGGACCTGTCCGGCCTCGGCGTCGAGCGGCTGATGGACGACGTGCTGTACGCGGCGTTGCCGGCCGACCATCCGCTCGCGACCCGGCGCGCGATCGCCATCGGCGATCTCGTGCACGACGACTTCATGCTCGTCGGCCTCAAGGGCACCTGCCAGGACTCCAACATCGTGCTGCGCGCGTGCGCCCAGGCCGGCTTCGAGCCGACGATCGCCTACGTCTCCGACGACTACTTCGCGATCCAGGGACTGGTCGCCAGCGGCATGGGCGTCGCGCTGGTTCCGGGCCTCGCGCTCGCGAGCACGCGCGACGATGTCGCGGTACGCCCGCTGCGTGGGAGGCCGCCGTACCGGCGGATCGGTGCGGTCTTCAACGGCGAGGCCGTCGGCCCGCTCGCCGTGATGCTGGACTGCCTGCGCGACGCCGTGCAGGAGTATCAGCGCGCGGCACCGATGGCAGCGGTGGCAGCAGCCTGACCGGTCGGGGTTCGGTTACCCCCACCTCGATTGACCGGCGGACCGTATCGAGCGGGGCATCCCCCATTGGGAGTATTCCGGTCGTTCCCCCCCACATAGAGGCGAGGCCCAAGGAAGGGCTACACCGCCTCCCCGCTCCGGCCCCGGCTTGCTCCCTCTCTCCTCCCCGGCGGTCGCAAGGCCGGAAGCAACGTGACCAAAGGTCACCGCCGCGGTCCCCCAGCCGCGGCGGTGTACCTCACGTCTGTGGACTACTCTCGACGGCCATGGCACCTCCGGTCGTCGCCTGCCTGCATCACCTCGAGACCGCCTTCACCGGCCACGCCGGGCGGGCGATCCGGGCGGCCGGCGTGGAGCTCGACGAGCGCCATGTGATCGACGGCGACCCGTTGCCGGGCCTTGACGAGGTCGACGGCGTGCTGACTCTGGGCGGCGACCAGTCGGTACGGGACATCGCCGCGCTGCCGGCGCTCGACGCCGAGGCGGCGTTCCTGCGCGCGGCGATCGACCGCGACGTGCCGGTATTCGGCGTGTGCCTGGGCGCACAGCTGCTCGCGCACGCGCTCGGCGGCAGCGTGCGGCGGCTGCCGCAGCGGATGGTCACGTGGGCACCGATCGAGCCGCTGGCCGCCGCGAGCGGCGACCCGGTCGTCGGCGCGCTGCCGGACGGCGCGATGGCGCTGCACTGGAACGAGGACGGGTTCGAGCCGCCGCCGGGCGCGGTCGAGCTGCTGGCCCGCGTGTCCGCGGGCGCAGAGGCGTTCCGGTTCGGCGACACCGCGTGGGGCGTGCAGTTCCACCCCGAGGTCGACACGGAGGCGCTCGAGGGCTGGTACGAGGTCGGCGAGCGCGAGCTCTCCGAGGCCGCCGTCGCCGAGACGGACGCCCGCGCGCTCGACGGGGTCTATCTGCCCGGGCAGGCCGCGCTGGCCGAGGCGCTGTTCGGCGGCTTCGCCCGAGTCGTCGCCGCGCGCACCGTCCACGCGTGAGTTCGCTCGAGGACTACCCGCATAGCGCCGCGCTCCCGACGCGGTGGGCCGACAACGACGTCTACGGCCACGTCAACAACGTCGAGTACTACGCGTTCTTCGACACCGTGATCAACGCCTGGCTGATCCGCGAGGGCGGCTTGGACATCCACGCGGGCGCCGTGATCGGGCTGTGCGCCGAGTCGCACTGCGAGTTCCGGGCCGCTTTGGCGTTCCCGGAGACCGTCACGGCGGGGCTGCGCGTGGCGCATCTGGGGCACTCGAGCGTGCGCTACGAGATCGGCCTGTTCGGAGAGGACGGGGCGCTCGCCGCGACCGGGTGGTTCGTGCACGTGTTCGTGGACCGGGCCTCGCGGCGGCCGGCGGAGATTCCGGCGCCCGTGCGCTCGGCTCTGGAGCGGTTGGTGCCTGGGCCGGAAACTGCGGCTGGGTAGGGCGGCTGGGCGCCGGCCGCGCCGCGAGATTGGGCGGTTTGATCGATTTGCCCCTCTATGCGGTGCAAAGTGATCAAACCCGCCGATCCACCGCCTCCCTCAATGCCGCAGTTGACGTTGCCGGCTGCTGAACTAGAGACCGATGCGGACGATCCTGCTCGCCCCCGCCGCGCTCGCCAAGGCCGCGGCGCTCGCCGCCAAAACGCCCGAGGAACGGTGGATGCTCGCGCAGCCGCGCGAGGTGCGCCGCTCGTACGTGAAGCAGGTCCTCGACCGCCCGAACGACCCGAACGCGCAGGAGCGCTGGATGCTGCGACAGTCCGATGCCGTGCGGCTCTCGTACATCCGGGACGTGCTCGACGCGTAGCGCCGCGCCATACTGCCCTCGTGCCCACACCTGACGACCTACTTGCCGGGCCGCCGCTAGAGGCTGCGGTTGCTGCTCTGGCTGAGCGCAACTACCACCACTTGGAGCAGATGAACGAGGCCGAGCGCCAGGACGCGATGGCGCACTGGCGGGAGCTGGCGGTCGCCGTGCTGACCGCGGCCGGGGCCGCGCTCGGCGACGAGGACACCGCCGTCAACGGTGACGCTCCGGGCCGGGCCGTCATCGTCCTCGAGGACTTCGGCCCGGAGGAGATCGCCGTCCACGCGACCTTCTTCCCCCAGCTGCAGGACCTCGGTGGCGGCGAGGTCGGCGCGACGCCCGCCCAGGCCGCCGCGCTCGAGCTGCTCGAGCAGATCTCCGACGACGATCCAGGCGCCCCCTGACAGCCCGACCGAGGGTCCCTGGCTGACCCAGACTCTCGAGGAGATCGTCGCCCAGCTCCGGCGGGCGTTCGATCTGACCGGCTGCGCGTTCCTGATGGTCGACTGGGAGGAGCGCTACATCCGGCCGGCTGCCGCATGGTTCTCCACGCCGGAGGTCGGTGAGGCGTTCGGCGTCGTCCTGAGCCGACCGTACGACCCCGCGCGCGCGGGCATCACCGAGGCGGCGATCGAGCGCCGGGCGCCGCTGCTCGTCGCCGGCATCGAGGAGTGGCCGGGCGCGCCCGCCCTCAAGCGGCGCCTCGACGACGAGCTGCCGCCCGAGCAGGCGGCGCACACGTGGGAGTGGTACGTCGCGTCCTCGCTGCTGTCGGTGCCCGTCCACGCGCCCAACGGCCGGATCCTCGGCGTGCTGGCCCTCTCGTCGAGCGCATTCAGCGAAGAGGACCTGCGCGGCGCCGAGGTGTTCGCCAACCTCGCCGGGATCGCGCTCGACCGCTCGGAGCTGCTGCACCGCGAGGAGGCTCGGCGGCACGAGGAGCTGCTGCTCAACCGCGCCGCCCAGGAGATCGGCCGCTCGCTCGAGCTCGACGACGTCTACCGCGCGATCGTCGACCAGGCGCGGGCCGTCAGCGGCCTCAGCAAGGTCCTGCTGCTGCGCCAGGAGCCCGCCAGCCGCGACCTCGACGTCGTGGCCGCGAGCGGCGTCTCCGATCGCACGCGCGCGCAGCGGTTCGCCGTCGGCGAGGGCATGATCGGCCGCGTCGCCGCGACCGGCGAGCCGTACGTGAGCCGCGAGGCCGACCGCGAGCACTTCCTGCCGTGGGTGGTCGCCGCCGAGGGCATCCAGTCGTTCGCCCACGTCCCGCTGTCGATCGGGCCGCGCCTGTTCGGCGTGCTGACCGTCGCCGACGAGCGCCGCGGCGCGTGCGACGACGCCCTGCTCGCCCGCATGGTGGCGTTCGGCCGCGCCGCCGCGGGCGCGATCGCCAACGCGCTCGACTTCCAGCGCGAGCGGCGGGTCGCGCTCGCGCTCACGCGCGGCTTCGTTCCCGGCCCGCTCGCCGAGCTCGAGGGGTTCGACGCCGGCCTGGTCTACGAGCCGTCCGGCCACGCCGCCGGCGGCGGTGACCTGTTCGGGCTGTGGCGGCTCCCGAGCGGCGCGGTCGCGATCGTGGTCGGCGACGTCAGCGGCAAGGGCATCGAGGTCGCCGCGATCAGCTCGATGGTGCGGTTCTTCATCGAGGCGCGGATGTGGGACGCCGCCGACCCCGCCGCGGTGATGAACCAGACCAACGCGCTGCTGAGCCGCAGGCTGCCCGGCACGACGTTCGTGCCGGTCATCGTGGCCGTCGTCGATCAGGAGCACATCCGCTGGTGCAACGCCGGCCACACGCCACCGGTCCTGGTCTCACCCGACGCGACGCGGCGCGAGCTGAGCGGGACCGGACTGCCGCTCGGCGTCGATCCCGACGCGACGTACACGACCGCCGAGGCGCCGCTGCACCCCGGCGACCTCGTGTTCGCCTGCACCGACGGCCTCACCGAGGCGCGACGCGAGGGCCGCCAGTTCGGCGACGAGCGGCTCGACGCGCTGCTGGCCGAGCACGGCCCCACGCTCGCGCCGACCGAGCTGGTGCACCTGCTGCGGCGCGAGGCCGAGGCGTGGGCGCCGTCGATCGACGACGACATGGTGATCCTCGCCGTCAGGCGCCGCGCGTGATCGAGGTCCGCCACGAGCCGCCGGACTCCCCGGCCGCCACCGCACTGTTCGACGAGTACATGGACCTCGTGCGCGAGCGCGCGGGACGCGACATGCGCGACGCCGAGCACATCTTCGCCACCACGGAGGCGTTCGACGGCCCCGGATCGGCCTGGCTCGTGCTCTACGACGACGGGCGGCCGGTCGCGTGCGGTGGCCTGCGCCCGCTGGCGGACGAGACCGGCGAGATCAAGCGCATGTTCGTATCCGCCGCCGCGCGCCGGCGCGGGCACGCCCGCCGGCTGCTCGGCGAGCTCGAAGGCATCGCGCGCGACGCCGGGAAGCGCAGGATCCGGCTCCTGACCACCGAGCTGCTGCCCGAGGCGATCGCCCTCTACGAGAGCTGCGGCTACACGATCGTCTCGAGCCACATCGAGGACGGCCACACGGATTACTGGCTGGAGAAGGACCTCTGACCCGCTAGCGTGATCGGGTCTATGGCCGAGCAGTTCTGCACCGTCAACGACGACGTCACGCTCTGCTACGAGGCGTTCGGCGACGCGTCCGACCCCGCGATGCTGCTCGTGATGGGCCTGTCGACGCAGATGATCGGCTGGCCCGACGAGTTCTGCGAGCAGCTCGCCGCGCGTGGCTACTACGTCGTGCGGTTCGACAACCGCGACATCGGCCGCTCGACCCAGCTGAAGGACCTCGGCGTCCCGACGGTCAAGCAGCTCCTGCTGCGCGACAAGAGCGCCGCCCGCTACACGCTCGAGCACATGGCCGCCGACGGGATCGGGCTGCTCGACCATCTGGGGATCGAGCGCGCGCACGTCGTCGGCGTCTCGATGGGCGGGATGATCGCCCAGACGATGGCGGCGCGGTTCCCGGAGCGCGTGCTCTCGCTGGCGTCGATCATCTCCAACACCGGCTCGCGCTGGAGCGGCCAGCCGTCGCCGCGGATGTACCCGATGCTGCTCAAGCCGGCCCCGCGCGATCGCGCAGGCTACATCCGCCACACCGTCGAGACGTTCAAGAAGATCGGCTCGCAGGGCTTCCCCATCGACGAGGACGAGCTGCGCCGCACCGCCGAGCGGAGCTACGACCGCGGGCTGAATCCGGCCGGGAGCGTGCGCCAGCTGGCGGCGATCATCGCGTCCGGCGATCGCACGCCGCTGCTGCGGACGATCACAATGCCGACCGTCGTGATCCACGGCCGCAAGGACCGGCTCGTGCCGACCTCGGGCGGGCGCGCGACGGCGAAGGCCATTCCCGGCGCCCGACTCGTCATCATCGACGGCATGGGCCACGACCTCCCACGCGGCGCCTGGCCGCGGATGCTCGACGAGATCGAGCAGAACGCCGCGCGCGCCGGCGAGCCCGCGGCAGCGGCATGAAGCTCGAGACCTGGGTTGCGCCGCCGGGCGACGAGATCCCGAATCACCCGTCGTTCCCGGTGCTGCTGTACCGCGGGGTCGATGCCGACGACGTGCGGGCGCTGTTCCACGCGCACGGCTGGGGCGGGTCGTGGGTGAACGGGGTGTTCGACTTCCACCACTTCCACTCGACCTCGCACGAGGTGCTGGGCGTGCTGGCCGGCGAGGCCACGATCCAGCTCGGCGGGCCGCAGGGCCGCCCGTTCGACGTGCGTGCCGGCGACGTGATCGTCCTCCCGGCGGGCACCGGCCACCGGCGCCTGACCGACCGCAATGGGTTCACGGTGACCGGCGCGTACCCCGCCGGCCAGGAGGACTACGACCTGCTGCGCAGCGCCGACGACGCCGCGCGCGAGCGGATCCGGACGCTGCCCGCGCCCGAGCAGGACCCGGTGGGCGGCGAGGGGGTCGCCGCCTGGCGGCCGTGATCTCGTATCCGCCGGAGCTGCCGATCAGCGCCCGGCGGGACGAGCTGCTGGAAGCGATCCGCGACAACCAGGTCGTCGTCGTGGCCGGCGAGACCGGCTCGGGCAAGACCACGCAGCTCCCCAAGATGTGCCTCGAGCTCGGGCGCGAGAAGATCGCGCACACCCAGCCGCGGCGGCTGGCGGCGCGCACCGTGGCGGCGCGGATCGCCGAGGAGATGCGCGTGCCGCTGGGCGAGGACGTCGGCTACGCGGTGCGGTTCCACGATCGCTCGCGCGCGGAGACGCGCGTGCGGCTGATGACCGACGGGCTGCTGCTGGCCGAGATGCGGCGCGACAAGCGGCTGCGCCGCTACGACACGATCATCGTCGACGAGGCGCACGAGCGGTCGCTGAACATCGACTTCCTGCTCGGCGCGGTCCACCGGATCCTGCCGCGGCGGCCGGACCTGAAGCTCATCATCACGTCGGCGACGATCGACCCGCAGCGCTTCGCCGCCCACTTCGGCGATGCGCCCGTGATCGAGGTGTCGGGCCGCACGTACCCCGTCGAGGTCCGCTACCGGCCCGTCGAGGACGCCGACCGCGACCAGGAGGACGCGATCGCCGACGCCGTCGAGGAGCTCCAGCGCGAAGGCCCCGGCGACGTGCTCGTGTTCCTGTCCGGCGAGCGCGAGATCCGCGACACCGCCGACGTGCTGCGCGGGCGGCTGCGATCTGATGTCGACGTGCTGCCGCTGTACGCGCGGCTGTCGGCCGAGGAGCAGCAGCGCGTCTTCAAGCCGCACTCCCGGCGCCGGGTCGTGCTGGCCACGAACGTCGCCGAGACGTCGCTGACCGTACCGGGGATCCACTACGTCGTCGACGTCGGCACCGCGCGGATCAGCCGCTACAGCGCGCGGCTGAAGGTGCAGCGGCTGCCGATCGAGCCGATCTCGCAGGCGTCGGCCGA
>Ga0111538_10004862_pt1 | contig 18494 bp, 17 predicted proteins | sample SoiMethybrSBSTD1_FD_79669 | JGI IMG/M metagenome (GOLD analysis project Ga0111538, IMG submission 79669) | Bulk soil microbial communities from a Populus tree surrounding site in Tennessee, USA - Soil MetaG P. TD hybrid SBSTD1 (version 2)... | ecosystem: Environmental > Terrestrial > Soil >...
AAAAATCCTGCGCCTTGGGCCTTATCTTTTTTGGAACTAGTGCCAATGGATCGAAATCTCTATTGCGCTTAAGATCTCCCGTAAGCTTGTCCAGGCACTGGCTAACAATCTTTATTGATTCGTAGATCTCAAGCACCCTGACATACGTACGGTCCCAACAGTCCCCCAGCGTTCCCATTTTGCCCTCACCAATTGGTACATCAAAATCCAATTCTTTGTAAACAGAATAACCATCCACCTTACGTAGATCAAAACGAAGGCCGGATCCCCGTAACATCGGGCCGGTAACGCCACAATTTATAGCAAGGTCAAGAGGCAGGACGCCGACTTTCGCTGTACGATCAACAAATATCTTGTTCTCAATTAAGACTGTTTCGAGCTCGTGTAGCTTGGGCGTGATATATTGCACGAACTCGCGGCACCGTTCTTCAAAACCTACGGGTATATCATAGTACAGCCCGCCGATCCAAATGTAATTGTAAAGCAATCTTGCGCCGGATGCCCATTCCAGTAGTCTTAAAATGTGCTCTCGGTCGCGCATAAGCCAAAAGAATGGCGTAAAAGCTCCAATGTCCATACCATACGTACCAATAGCTATAAAATGGGAGGCTATTCGATTGAGCTCAGCTACAAGCACGCGTACGTATTCCACCCGTTTTGGAATCTGATGTTCTATACCCAGCATCCGTTCGACGCCCATAGCATAGGCGTGCTCGTTATTCATTGATGCCACATAATCGAGCCTGTCCACGAAAGGTATTACCTGATTATAGGGCATGTTCTCTGCGTGCTTTTCGAAACAACGGTGGAGATATCCGATGTGTGGCACGACTCCCTTGACAATCTCTCCATCGAGCAACACTTCAAGTCTGAGGACACCATGTGTCGAAGGATGCTGCGGACCAAGGTTTATAATCATCTCCTCCGAGCGCAGATCATTCACACTGAATTTGTTTGGCGCTGACTTCAGCAAATCGCCTTCATTGAACTTATATTGAACACCTTCTGTAGGCATGATCTAATATTCTACCTTGACACTCCTGTAATAATCCTGATGTTTGTAATCTTTGCGCATCGGATGGCCTTCCCAATCGGCTGGAAGTAAAATTCTTCTTAGGTCGGGATGATTGAGAAAATTAATTCCAAAGAGATCAAATATCTCCCGCTCATGCCAATTCGCAGTTCGCCAAATCTGACAAACGGATTCTACTTCCGGCTTATCACGTGGTAACGTCACCTTTATCATCAAATGGTGATCGAACGGAATTGAGTATAAATTGTAAACGATCTCCATGCTGCCTGCATCAGGCCCGTTGTCCACACCGCTGACACAGGAAAGCATGTCAAAATAAACAACCGGATCGTTCAATAGAGTTTGCATCACGGGAATCAAATCTCTTTTGTCAATCTTGATTGCTTTTGGTGTCGCATTCTCGTCGACAGTACAATCGCCATGCGTACATGATGTTTTGACGAGCGACAGGATCTGATCAAACGATGGCATTGGCTTCATCTTTCTTCAATAACTTTTCAATGGCAACCGGTGCCATCAGGGTTTCATTGCGGATCTTCTCCTGCAACTTCAAAAATCCTCCGATCAACGCCTCAGGCCGTGGGGGACAACCCGGTACATACACGTCTACCGGAATAATGCGGTCCACACCCTTTACAACGTGATAACCATGCTGCCAGTAGGGACCTCCGCAGTTTGAGCATGAGCCCATAGAAATGACATATCTCGGCTCGGCCATTTGTTCGTATAATCGTCTGATCCTGTCGGCCATTTTGAATGTGACAGTTCCGGCAACGATCATTACATCCGCCTGACGCGGACTCGATCGCGGCGCCATACCAAATCGATCCATATCGTACACGGTTGTACCTGTACTCATAAACTCTATGGCACAACATGCGAGACCAAACGTCATCGGAAACATGGAAGACAACCTCGCCCAATTGAGCAGGTCATCCAACCTGGTTACGATAACACCTCCACTTTCGAATCGTTGATCCAGCAATCCCATACCAATTATTTATCGATTATTTTCTCTTATACTTTTCGTTTATCGCCTTGTACATTTCAGAAGGAACCTTCGATTTGAATTCCGTCGGCGAGGGATCTGGCTTAACCCAGTCCAGGTATCCATTTACCCATGCATAAGCAAGACCAAGACCAAGCACAACAATAAAGATCAACATCTCAATCAGCGCATACCAGCCCCACGCGCCTTGCGTTTGATTGTTCAATTCTTTGTCGGCGAATACAGTTGACCACGGAAAAAGAAAAACTATCTCAACTTCAAATAATAAGAAGACGAGCGCGATGATATAGAAGCGGATGTTAAACTGGCTCCACGCGTGACCGATAGGTTCCTCGCCGCTCTCGTAGGTGGAAAGTTTTTCTACATTAGGCCTGTCAGGACGTATCAGTCTGGCTACGAGAAGTGTGACCAGAATGAATAATATGCCGGCAATTATGAATAGCAGTATTTCACCGAAAGCCGAGAGGTAAGAATGCTGGTCCATATAGACCAAAGATAAGCATGCAAACTTATTTCACACTATCGACGAAAAGAAGCTAAAGATTAGTTGTATTAAAAGTGTCTCCTTGTGATACATCTCCGCTTTCGAAACCTTTCTTAAACCACCTCATTCTCTGCGCTGATGTTCCATGAGTGAATGAGTCGGGTACAACCTGACCTTGAGTTTGCATTTGCAGCCTGTCGTCGCCAATGGCGCTTGCAGCATTTAAAGCTTCGTCAATGTCGCCTGGGTCAAGCATCTGATTCATACTTTGCGCGTGATGAGCCCATACACCTGCCAAAAAATCGGCCTGCAATTCCAATTTGACAGAAAGTTTGTTGTATTCTTCCTCACTTAGACGATCTTTCGACGCATGTACCTTATCGGTGATACCCATTAAATGTTGCACGTGATGACCAACTTCGTGTGCGATCACATATGCTTGCGCAAAATCCCCAGGGGCATTGAACCTATTCTGCAACTCCTGATAAAAACTCAGATCTATATAAACTTTTTCGTCCTCGCTGCAGTAAAATGGACCTGTGGCTGAGCTAGCTGTTCCGCAAGCCGATTGAACTCCTCCCGTGAACATAACCAGGGTTGGCTCGCGATAGCTTTGCAGGAGTGACTTCCAAACATCTTCTGTGTCGGCCAAAACAACTCGAACAAATTGACCTAACTCCTCCTCTTCTGGAGTAGGCTGGTAATTCGTTGTTTGTTCAGTTGCGGGGCCCTGCTGTGTTTGCATCTCCTGCAAAACGGACAACGGATTCTTACCGAGGATTAGGCTTATTACTACAACTATAGCAACTGTGCCAAGGCCTCCTTTAAAGGCCATTCCGCCCATGCCGCTGCGACCGCGTTGATCGTCGACATTGGAGCTTTGTCTTCTTCCTCTCCATTGCATAATATTTCATTTTAATATACAATAGGAAAGTACGAAACCTAATGCCAGGATGCAATTACTATCCAGTTAATCAAATTTCAGCTTTAGCTGTCTAAAGCCGTGGTAGGAAATCCACAATGCCACATCATTTCCATGCCGCAAGGATCACACCCATTACCGTAAGTGCAACGATGCTATAGCCGGCATTGATGAGAAAGAGTTTGAATGATCTGCGTTCGAATAAGTAGTGTGTTCCGACAAATGTTGCCACCCAGCCAAATCCCGCCAGGAATCCCCAAAGAGCGCCCATTTCGGGTTTGTTCTCAGGACCCATAAACATAGCAAGGTTAATGGCTGCGATGATAGCAAGGAAGAATGCAAGGCCGAAGATCTTCGCATTATTTCCACCTTTAAGCTTTTCTTCCGTGAATCCGTTTTCACGCATCCAGGCTTTTCCAAAAACTGCAGGCGAATACCAAAGTCCCCCGATGAGAAAAGTGGAAAGGGCAGCGACTAACACGGCCCAAAAATTTAACTGAGCGTCCATAGTGTATTGTGGTTTAAGATTAGCGACATATAAGTTAATGGAAGGCAACGAAGTTCTTTCAGAACGAGTCCAATAATTTATTCTTTACACGTACTGCAAGTACAATCTGAAATTGTCAATTTTATAGACACAAAAGGAGTCTGTTATTCTGAAACGGAACAATGAATGACTGAAACGGAAAACAATATTGCCAACGGAGAAATACAATTGAACGACAAGACCATGCGTCTTATCGGTATTCCATTCTTTGGGATAGTCATTCCGAATGTAACGGGCTTGTTTGGCTCGCTTAGTTTTCGCGATGTCAGCTATTGGCTTGGTTATCTTTATTTCATTGCACTTGCATTCCTGATCTGGCAAGGCAATCGATACCTTCTCTTTAGGACCCGCAAACGCTTCACGTGGTTTGACAAGCCTATTGAGAAGCTCATCCTGCTTTTCATGAATAATATCTTCTTTACATCTCCGCTTACCATCGCATGGCTATGTCTATGGTATAGGTCTGCGGGATTCGCCTCAATCAAGTGGGATAACATTCTTATCGTGACGCTGGTGAATGTCATATGTGTGCTGTTCGTTACTCACGTCTATGAGACCGTGTTTATGGTGAAAGAACAACAAGGTGAACAGCTAAAGAATGCACAGCTTTCAAAAGCCAAAGCAGAAGCGGAGCTGGAAGCTTTGAGAAGTCAGATTGATCCGCATTTCATGTTCAATTCATTAAACAGCCTTTCCTATCTGATCTCAACAGATCCTTCAAAGGCTCGCCTTTTCACTGAAAACCTGGCGGATGTTTATCGATATATTCTCGCACAAAAAGACCAGAGCCTTGTCTTACTGGAAGATGAATTTGCATTCATGAACAAGTACATGGAGCTCGTGATGTTGCGCTTTGGAAAAGCATTTCAGATCACGCGGTTCTTTAATGGCACGACAGAAAAAGAATTTTTGATCCCCCCTATTTCGGCTTTTGTGGCGCTGGAGAATGCTGTCAAACACAATGAAATTTCGGAACAGAAGCCCCTTCAGCTCGAATTGCGCATTGACGAAAACCGTCTAATCATACAAAATAACTTGCAGCCTAAGCGCAGCATTCAGCATTCGTCGCATATTGGGTTAAAAAATCTGGACGAACGGTTCAAGATCATAACTGGCAAAGGTATCGACGTTACAAAGGAAAAGGATCAGTTCAGGGTAGCTTTACCTCTTACGCCTATTAATTCTTAATTAGCTTATGAAAGTTATAATCATTGAAGATGAATTGTTGGCGCAAGCCAAACTTGAAGCTATGCTGAATTCTTTGGATAAATCGATTGAGGTGCTGGCAAAGATCAATAGCGTTCAGGAAGCACTGCGTTGGATATCGACGCACCCTTCACCCGACCTGGCCTTTGTAGATATCCAGCTTTCGGATGATCATTCCTTCGAAATTTTTAGAAAGCTTCCTGTGAATTTTCCCGTAATCTTCACCACTGCTTATGATAAATACCTTCTTGAAAGCTTCGAGTTCAACTCTGTCGACTATCTGCTAAAGCCTATAACTGAGGAAAAGCTCAAACGATCGCTTGAGAAGGTCAAGAAGTTGGAGTACCACTTCCTCCAGGGAAATATTTTAAAACTGATGGAGCACGCTACTCCGGCGGCAAAATCGAGGATCGTCGCCAAGAAGGGAAATGAGTTCGTAGCATTGGATCTTGACGACGTTGCGTATTTCTACACTGAGCATAAATTGGTTTTTGTGAAGGATTTTGCCGGCCGTCAGCTCATCGTTGACAAGAATCTTGGGGACCTTGAATCCACGCTTGACAGAAGTCGGTTTTTCCGTTTAAACAGAAAGTTTATAGCTCAGCTGAAAGCGATCGAAAGATTCAAACCCGACAAAGGAAAGATAAAGATCTATCTCAAGCCGGAGATGAAAGAGGAGATTCACGTGAGCAAGGAAACGGCTCCGGAGTTTAGGGCCTGGATTGGTGTAACGGAAAGTTAGGAATCGCTATCCGTTATCCGTTAATCGTTAACCGTGGGCAAGGGATTGGGGCACGGGTGTGTTAACCGCTAAGACGCAACGACGCTAAAGTTACGCAAAGATCTGACCTGCTTAGCGCAAACTTAGCGTCATTGCGTCTTTGCGGTGAAAAAGAATACGCACGCAACTATAAAATGCAAACCATCTGGTCCTGCAACGATCGGCACACGATTAACGGATAACCAACCTTCGTTGAAGCAACTTCGGCGGGCGAAGCGGTCAGCGACCAAACCTTCTGGCCAGAGATATTAATTTTTACTAACCCCTGGTTCTCTCTTCAGAAATTCCTCATACAACTCCGTCTGTCGGCTCACCATAGGTACTTTCCAACCATCGATGAAAACGTACTTGATGTTTGTCTTTGTCTCAAACGGATCGCCATCAGATATCAGCATGGTCGCATTCTTACCAACCTCAATGGATCCCAACTTATCGGCTACACCAAAGATCTCCGCGGGAACAATAGTTACAGACCGCAATGCTTCTTCCTTGCCCATTCCGTATGCAGCGGCGAAAGCTGCATGGTACGGGAGGTTCCGGACATTTTCCGTGCCCCCGGTACAAAGTGCAACCTTCACTCCTGCCTTCATCATTATACCAGGATTGGCATACGCTTTATCATATCGGTCATAATCGCGCGTGGGCAACCCTAACACCGGCCCGGCAACAACGGGAATCTTTGCCTTAGCAATCTCACCGGCAACACGCCATCCTTCCACCACACCTGAGAAGATCACTTTCCTGACCTTCTTTTCGGCAACCCACTTCAACGCCGCCTGGATGTCCTTCGATGCATTCACCTTTATCATGAGACTGCGGTCCCCCTTAACCACAGGAAGCAGCGCCTGCATCTCCGGATAGTAGCTAACTCCCTTCGACCCGGTCGCGGAATCAAGCTTATAATACTGCACAGCCATATCCCAGACCTCATTGAGGCGCTTTAATGATTTTTCAGCTGCCTTTTTTATCTCATCGTCCGTTCTCTTGTCGAAGAAACCTTTGCGGCCCGTATTCGGAAACGTCAGAACAACACCCTCAAAGCCCGCATACATTTGCTCTGGCGTGTAACCATAGAGATTTATCAATCCCGCAGTTCCCGGAATCAAGTCACCTTCAGGGAGCGATAATACTGTAGTAACTCCACTGATTCGCGTGACCGGAATAAGCACCGAATTTGGATTGACGGCAGACAATGCCTTCATCTGTGGTATAACATCTCCCACCTCGTTGAAGTCCCTTGTCCGAACATCGGATCCAACTTCACTAAGCCCCAGCTGTGTTCCACCGTCTATCATTCCAGGATAGATCCAGAGTCCACGGCAGTCGACGACTTTGGCGCCTTGAGGAACGGCAACGTCGGTCCCCACTGCGGTGATCTTTCCATTACTTATAACCACAGTACCGTTTTGAATTGTGCCTTTTGTAACCGTTTCAATGGTTGCATTCGTCAATGCGAAAGACCCGTATTCGCCTTTTGGGCTTTGGGCACTCACGGTGATTGCAAACATCAAGCAGCCGATAGCAGAGATAGCTTTTTTGAAATTTATTTTGAGATTATGCACAATTCGTTCAGTTATGGTCAAACATATAGTTAAAGGCCTCCTCGGCGTTTTGCAAACAGTTCTCAACGTCATTGGTGTGAGTGTCTGCCGCGGTCGTTTCCTCGAGGGGAAGGTTCGGGTCGATATAAATTCGCATATCGTCAGGATCTTTTTCGCGATCAAATCGGATGATGCCATCAACAATTGTGATCATCGGAATGGTGTACGTTGAAAGTGGATGTCCTTTGAAGATCGCCACATCAGCTTCCTTTCCGATTTCGAGAGAACCTACACGACCATCAATTCCCAGTTGTTTTGCCGGATTGAGTGTGATCAGAGACAAGGCCTCATCATCCGAAAGCGCACCATATTTTTGAGTCTTCGCCGCTTCATGATATAGGTGACGCATCAGCTCACCGTCGTCCGAATTAATTGAAGTGGTTACTCCATTCTTCGTTAGTATCGCCGCATTATATGCTGTTGAATAATAAACTTCAAACTTATACGCCCACCAATCGGCAAACACGGAAGCCATTGCCCCAAATTTTGCCAGTTCAGGAGCAACTTTAAATCCCTCGTTCACATGTTGAAGCACTACCTTTTTTACTCCAAAGTCCTGGCATACTTTCAATAGCATAAAGATTTCGTCGGCGCGATAACTGTGGCAATGAACGATGATGTTTCCTTTGAGAACGTCGGCAAGCGTCTCTAACCTTAGGTCGTATACAGGAGGTGCTCCCCTAAATCCTTTTTGTCCTTTAGATTTATTATAACGATCCCATGCCTCCATATACTCCTTTGCTTTCGAGAATGCCTCCCTGATTACGAATTCTACTCCCATTCGAGTGCGAGGTACGATGTTGTTTCCACCGCCGTGCACGCGTGTGGGGTTTTCACCAAGAGCGAACTTTATGGTGCGGGGTGCACCTTCCATCCGAAGTCCATCAGGATCCTTAACGCCGTAACGCAACTTGATCGTTTCACACTGACCACCGATAGCGTTCGCCGATCCATGCATGGCGTGAATCGTTGTAACTCCTCCGCCAAGCGCTCTGTACAACTCTACCTGGAATGGATTGATAGCATCGCCGGTAAATACTTCCGCCGTGACAGGACTTGTTGCTTCATTGATTGCATCTAAACCTGCATGTGAATGAGCGTCGATGATGCCAGGCATTACATACATTCCGGTGGCATCTACTACCTTCACGCCCTGCGGAGGTGCGATGTTCTTTCCGATCTGAATTATTTTTCCATCTCTGATCAGAAGATCGGTGTTCTCAAGCGTGCCCTTTGTGATCGTGAGCAATGTTCCACCCTTGATCAACACACTGCCGTGTTCCACTTGTGCTGTTGCTTCAAGCGTGACAACAGTTAATAATATGCTATAAAGTATTCTTTTCATCTTTTATTGCTTATCAAGGTTTGTCAGTTTTTTTCTCGGCAGCCTTCTCATTTTCCTTCGATTCAATCTTATACATGATACCATCGACAAATACATATTGTACTTTGGACTTCTCATCGAAGAATGGTTTTCGGCTTATCACTAGATTTGCCACCTTTCCTGTATCGATCGAACCCAAACGATCTGACAATCCTAAGAGCGACGCCGGATTTGTTGTCAGCGCAGCCAAAGCCTGATCTTCGGTTAATCCGGACCGGATCATTCGACGGAGACTAGAGTGGATATCTTTCGTTTTCGAGGAAATTGTGCTGAATCCAAATGGGACACCCGCTTTTTGAAACGCAGCTGCCTGGCCAGCATGCAACGCGACAAAATCTAATCTTCTTTTCTCAAGTGCCTTGTGTTCGAGACTGTCTGTAAAAGGACTTTCAGATGGTTTATCATCTTTCTTCTCCTCCTTCTTTTCTTCAGGGAGCTCGAGGCTTAGAAAGACTTTTGCACCCGACGATTTTATTTTGGGGATCACATCCCAACCTTCTTTGACGTTCACAGCTATTAAAGAAAATCCAAGGTCTTTCTGCAATGAAAGTACGCGTTGGAGATCGAGAGCCTTATCAGCCCTGAATAACACAGGGAGGCGTTTATCAATCACGGGATAAAAGGCTTCCAATACACGATCCGTTGTTGGCCGGTCGATACCGGTCCTGTTGGAAGCATATGTAGACTCATATGTTTTGGTAAGCGACGCCTGCCGATAAAGCTCGCGCCATTTCGCCATTACACCGATCACGGTATTGGGATATACTCTATCAGCGATAACCAATTCCGAGTACAATGAAGACTTGGAAACGAGAACCATTTCATCAGCTGAGTTGCCACCCAGAAAAATAACTGATCCACATCCTGGAAGCATGCCGCCGTGAGGCACAACGTGCGCAGCAGTGAAACCAAGCGACCTTAGTTCTTCTACCGACTTATCTACAGGATTCAAGAAATTCCGGACATCATTTTGCGGCGTAATTCCTGCGCGCTCCGGCGTGGGATTACCCGGGTCCTTTGCTTTCTCTTTTGTGATGTCATCCTTTGGCCGGGAGACACCAGCTCTCGAAAGGCCATCAATAAAGCCGGCATAAACGAAAAGGCTATCACCTTTAATTTGAATTGCGTCCGGAGGAATGGTAAGGTTCGGTCCAACAGCAGCAATCAGCCCGTCCTTAATCAAAACGGTTCCCTTTTCAATTTTTCTACCGGGTCCCTGGACAATTGTCGCCTGGGAAATAACGTATGATCGCGATACTGGCCCGAGCTTTCGCTCGTCCTGCGAGTAACCGAGAGTAGATAAACACATCAAGGTAAACGCAAACGATCGCTTAACATACTTCAAGTACGTCTTCTTCATTCGGTTTTTATTTAGGTATCCCGAGAATTATCGGGCCGGTCAAGATAGGAATGTTTCCTCCAGACTTTCAAATAGAATACATGGGTGGCATACAGCAGGGCGATCAAGGGTGGAACGGAACCTCTTTTTGTGATTTCCGGACCGCCTCAATATCTACCACAATTCAATACACTGGTCTAACAGTTCGCTACATAACCCTTTTTTGCCCTGTATCCAAAAGCCATTATTGTAACGTATTACGTATTAAAATCCTAGTTAGATTATGAACTTACATCGCGGTTTCAGCAAGTTTTTATTCATCATCCTCGTCGCATTGATTCACCCTGAGGCTTTTTCACAGGAGGAAAGCGCCTCACAAAGCGAGTCCAGTACTAGTAGTAGCAGTACCAATCACAACGGAGTTCATCGCTGGAGGAATTCTACAGGGGTAACAAACTTTAACATTGAATCGCGGGGCAAGATCGAAGTAACGGATGACGACCGGGACATAAAAAGCCTTTCAAACGACGGTTACCTTGAGATCACGAAGACGGTGTTTGGCAGCAAACGCGCCATCGTTATCGAATCGCTGGGCGGAGGCAAGATCAAGAAAGAATACTATGAGGGACGTAACAAAATGGAATGGGACCCCCATGGAAAAAACTGGTTAGCCGAAATTCTTCCGGAAATCGTTCGGTCAACCACTCTCGGAGCTGAGGGAAGAGTTAACAGGATCTTTGCTAAAGATGGTGTTTCAGGAGTTGTAGCCGAACTGTCGAGACTCGAAGGCGACTACACCGCCTCCCATTACGCTAAACTATTACTGGAAAAAAATATTCCCGCGTCTGAGCTGCCGCGTGCGATCACCGGGATTGCTGATGCGATCGATTCAGATTATTATCTCTCGACTGTCCTCCAAAGCAATGTGTCAAGAATGTTATCCACACCTGATGCTGCGAACGCATTCTTACAAGGAACAAAAAAAATAGGTTCTGCTTATTACAAATCAGTAGTGTTGAAAGAGGCTGCAAAAAAATTAGCGGGATCGCCGGCACAGGTTAAGACGATTCTTCAATCGGCAGCTGAGATAGACTCTGACTATTACCTTTCAGTAGTACTGACAACGTTGCTGGAACAAAACGAATTAAAGGAAGAGTCTGTAAAGGACCTGATACCGGTAACAACGAATATATCATCTGATTATTACCGAAGTCAAGTCCTGGACAAAGCGCTCAATAATGCTTCGCTGTCCAACGAATCATTGAAGAGTTTGGTAACTGCGTTGGAAGGTGTCAACTCCGACTACTACAAGTCCTCAGTATTCAATACAATGGCAGAACGAATGACAATGGAGCCAGATGTTCAGATTCAGGTAATCAATCAGATAAAAGAAGCTGTTAATTCGGATTATTACGCCTCAATAACCATGAAGAACGTTTTGAAAAATCAACGTCTTACAGACGAATCGTTCAGGTTATTGGTGAATGTTAGCAGCGAGTTCAACTCTGCAAATTATGCCGCCGACGTATTGAAAACTGCAGCGGAAAAGAAACTCAGCAACAAGCAATTGATTGATATCCTGAAGGCAAGTGCTAACATTGATTCAGATCATTACCTCAGCGAAGTATTGCTAAGTTTATCTGACCAGGTACGTTCGAGCGACTCAGCCGTTAAGGATGCTTATCGCAGTGCCGCGAAAAATATTGATTCGGATACATACTATGGACGGGCCGTGAAGGCAATTGATTAGTTGCCTTTCGAAGATTGAATGACGAATGTAGGATGTCGAAGGGATTTCAAGATTTAAGTGTGCACGAAACTTGAATGCGGGGTGGGCAATATCGAATGTCTTTTCTGCCTCATCAGAGTCACTCGTCAGAGTACTCTGATGCTTGGAAGGCGAGAATAATGGAAGGGTGTGCATAGGGTGCGGGTGGGAATGTCCAATGTCGAATTTCCAATGTCCAACGTCGAATTAGTCGCGAGCAGCAATGAACAGAATTCTCCATAAATTTGAGCATGACAAGGCTCAATTCAGCGTATTTTGATATGACTTCATCCTTACGCAAGATTGGTATTGTTATTCTCATTTCCAGTTCAGGTGGAGTGTTGTTGTATACTTACCTTCATTTCAGCGAAACCGGAAGCCTGCCATCATCAGAAAACTTCAAAGGTTTTTTAGCAAGCGCCATCGTTGCATGTTTTACAGGAATTGCGCTTTATTTCACCAACATTGGACTTGACAAGTGGATACCCTGGAGAAACTTTTTCGCCAGCCGGCTTGGCTTAGGATTGATTGTTAATTACCTGATCGCCGTTTTTCTATGCTTTGCTCTGTCATCAATTCTTGTCAGCGCATTTGGTTCAGCCCTGTTCTGGATAACATTTTCCGGAAAGGACGAAGACTTGAATATAAAAGCCCTTATCCTGATAATGACGGTAATTTTTATCTATAATATCATCTACGCGTTGTTGTATTCATATCAACAATACGCAGTTGCTCAGCTTGAAAACCTTCAACGTGAACGAAAACAACTTGAGCTCCAATTCGAAGCACTAAAGAATCAACTTAGCCCCCATTATCTATTCAATAGTCTCAACACCATTTCTTCGCTTATATATAAGGACACACCCTCCGCTGAGCAGTTCATTCGCAGGCTTGCACAAACGTATCAATATATACTATCAACTCAACAGAAACGGTTTGTAACACTAAAGGATGAAGTCGACTTTGTTCAATCGTACTACTATCTGCTAAGGATACGTTTCCAGCAGCATCTTAGCGTTGAGATCAATCTGCCGTCGAACATCATGAATAGCAAAATTCCCCCGTTAACACTTCAGATCCTGGTAGAGAATGCTGTAAAACACAATACGATAAGTTCTGACAATAAGCTGTTCATCTACATCACGGCGCAGGATAACACATATCTGAAGGTCATAAATACGAAGACGGCGCTCTCGTCAAATGTGCAATCATTCCGCGTAGGGTTGGAGAATATCAAGAAGCGGTATGAGTTCTTTACAAACAGAAAGATCGAAGTAAGGGACGATGAAAAATTCAGCGTGTCGCTGCCCGTTCTTCATCAAAAAGAATGGGACGCTGAAGTCGAACATAAACACATCGCCTGAGCATGAAAAGGTATTTTATCCATAATCCCTTCTTCAGACTGATAGCCCCCGCCGTTTACGGAGTCCTGAGTTATTTCCTCATCCTACTCATCAATAACAACGTAACCCAGGTTTATGATTTTTACAGCAGCGAAGAAGTTTACAGCAATATTGCCTTGACTTATCTGTCCTATGAATCCATCCGGCTCGTCATACTGATGCTTGACCGTTTCCTTCCGCAAGAATACAGCAAAATGCGAATGGCCCTTCAACTAGTCGTAACAACGATCATATCCGTGGGATTGGTGTTGGTGGGTTTGAACCTCTATTTCAAATACGCCGTCGGATTCACGGTGAGTACAACACAAATACTAACCTTTAGCATAGTATATACTGTCACATCACTTCTTTATAATATACTCTATTTCAGCAATCACTATCTGCAAAAGGAGAACACCGTAAAAATCAATGCTGAAAAACAACACCGCGAAGTGCTTGAAATGGAAATGTTGGAATTCAAAAATGACATTAATCCCGACCTCTTGTTTGAGAGCCTGGAAAGCCTCATCAATCTTATTTACCGCGATGTCGAGCGTGCGGAAGAATATATTGACTGCCTGGCAAGCGCATATCGTTATGTGCTCACTAACCGCCAACAGGAACTCGTACCCCTGGCTATCGAGTTGGATGCTGCCGGAAATCTCATGAAGCTCTTGAATGAAAAACACTTCGGCCAACTCCGCTTCGAGTCATCCCTTGATCCGGACGAGCTCAAAGCCACGCTAATACCCGGATCGTTGCCAGTTATAATTGAAAGCCTTGTAAGAAGTACTATTGTTTCCCGGTTTGAGCCCATGACTATCCGTTGTTACCTCGAAGACGACTATATTACAATTCAGAGCAAACTCAATGATCGCCTTATACCTAATCCAGACGCAGAGCTTGCCTTATCACGATTACAAAAATCCTATTCCCTCTATAGTGATCAACCCATGATCAAAGTGAAAGCATACGAAGAAAATTATATTAAATTGCCCGTCATCCGCGTGGCTGAAGAACTTACTATTCACTAATGAAGGTTTTAATTGTTGAAGACGAATTACCGGCAGCTGAGAAGCTTGAACGATACCTTTTGAAGTACGATCCATCAAGTAAGGTTATTGCAACTATTGATTCCGTAACAAAAAGTGTGGAATGGCTCACCAACAATCAGGATTCGATCGACCTCATTTTTATGGATATCCAGCTTTTAGACGGACTTAGCTTTCAGATCTTTAAGAACGTAAATGTGAGGAAGCCCGTGATATTTACCACGGCCTTTAATGAATTCGCCCTTGATGCCTTTAAGGTGAACAGCATTGACTATTTATTGAAACCCATTACGTTTACTGATCTGTCTTCCAGTTTGAAAAAACTTGAGAGCCTTCGCGAGCAGCTTCAACCCGAGCAATCTGAACGCATTCAACAGGCATTCTCTTCAATGAAGACAAAGGAGTATAAGAACCGCTTTATGGTAAAGCTCGGCGAACATATCCGTTCCATAACGGCTGATCAAATCGCACTTTTTTATGCGGATGGCCGCGATGTTTACCTTGTAACCAGTCAAACCCGAAAGTTCATTGTAGACTATACGTTGGAGTCGCTGGAAAACATCCTGGATCCGAAGCTTTTTTTTAGATTGAACCGCACATTCATTGTAAATATCAATTCGATCAAGGATGTGCTGGTTTACTCCAACAGCAGGTTAAAGATCACGCTGACGCAGGAGTTTGATAAAGAAATTATCGTGAGCCGGGAGAAGGTGGGAGAATTTAAGGATTGGTTTGATGGAACGCGAGGGGGATAAGGAGAAAGGTATAGGGTATAGGGTATAGGGGTTCTTGATTGGTGATTGGTGCTTTTCATGTAACGCAATCTTTCCATAGAGGAACACTCAATGATCTTATATTAACAATCAACAATCAACAATCAGCAATCAACAATCTCTAGATGCCTATCCCGATCGTTTAGCCTTATAGCCTTCTTTTTGCAGGATTGAAACGATCTTGTCCCGGTGATCGCCCTGTATGATCACTTCACCATTCTTTACCGATCCACCAACGCCACATTTCGATTTCAGCAGCTTGCCCAACAGTTCGAGGTCCGCAGACGTTCCGACAAAACCGGTAACCAGCGTCACTTGTTTTCCGGCTCTCATACTTTTATCGAGAGATACCCTGAGCTGTTGCTGTTGGGGAGGCAAAGTCGCGGGTTCTTCATTTTGTTTATAAGAGAACTCAAAATCCTCTGAGGTCGAATAGACCACTCCGTCTCTTTTTTTCCAATCATTATTCTTTGCCATTTTTTAAACCGATAGAATTAAACCACACATGATTAACAGTATTGCAAAGCTAACAACACCGAAATTAAAACCATAGTCAATATTCTTTCGAAAAACAACTCCCAATCCCGACATAACCAGCAATGCTGCGGGTGCAAAAATAAAGTTTCCATAGATAGACCTGGCGATCGGGACTATTGTCGAACCTTCCTGCATACTTCGTGCAACACTTAAAAGGTATGAGTTGTGAATGGTAACCTCTTCCCCAGGCATAAAGTCCCCATTAAGGTCGCCCGGCACAGCAATGGTATGTCCTCCATCAGTGTAAATCACTAAGTAAGGCGGACCGGACGCCGACCTGGCGCCACGATACTGGTGAATTTCCGTTCTAACTATTGTTTCCTTGGATTCCCTTGTCGGTAAAAGGAAGTCGATCAACATCACCACACAAATCGAAAAACAAGCTGTAGACATGGCAGTGGTATATTTCAGATAGTGCGCCATCATTTCCCGGATAGTTGGGCGATGGCTTCCAGCACTTCGCGCTGCGCGTGGTCGATATTTCGGATCGCGATGCCGCGGCGGTGCATCTTCTACGCGAACCTCAAATAAATTAATGAACCTTGAATCGTAGGCGCGTCGTTTATCGGGATCGCTCAACACATCGTACGCTTCGTTGATCTGCTTAAACATGTTTTCCGCATCGGGACTCGGATTCTTATCCGGGTGATACATTACGGCAAGTCTTCGATATGCTCGCTTGATATCCGAAGCGTGCGCAGAGGAATTGACACCGAGTATCTCATAATAATCCATACTTCTAAAATAAAGAAAGCCCCCCCGACTGGTCGGGGCAGGCTTTTGTAAGGGAGCAGGAGAAAGTTCTTATTTTCTGTTTTTGGTTACAAACGTCAGAACAGGTCGTCTCGAATGGCTCACCACGTCTTCCGCAATACTGCCTGCAAGGACGTGAGCAAATCCGGTTCGACCATGCGTCGACATCGCAATAAGATCAGCGTCAATACTGTCTGCAAAATAAATAATGCCTTCTTCTTCGCTAACATCATTATAGACATTCAGCGTATAGTTCTTCAACTGTAGCTTCTTTGCAAAGTCAAGCATATACTTTTTTACTACGTAGTCACGCTGAAAGTTTCCCGGAGTGTTAATTCGTACCAGGTGTATCGTGGAGTCATACAACTTCTGAGTACTACGGACAATACGAGAAAATACTTCCTCTTCTTTGTCCATTGATGTAGCGTAAACTATGTCCTTGAATTCTTTACTTCTTGGTTTATCATGAACGGTTAACACCGGGCAGTTTGCTGTGCGTACTACCTTTTCAGTGTTCGAGCCAATGATCATTTCTTCTAGCTCGCTACGTCCAGACGTTCCCATCACGACAAGATCAACTTTCTTTTCCGTGATAATTTTGTTCATCCCATGGTAAGGAGAACCGACCCGAAGTTCTTGTTTCAACTTTACACCTTCGAACTTCGGATCCTCAGCAAGTTTTGCCATTTGCTTCTTTGCCTTCTCGATAAGCTTCATAGTGTAGATCTTTTCTTCCCATCCACTATCCGAATTTACCTGGCCTTCCACATTTATTGAATTGCCAACATCTTCTTCGATGACGTGAAGAAGTGTCAGTTCGGTGCCTGCTTTCCTTGCAATGTCCGCTGCAACTTCAGTGGCAATCATGGCAGGTTTTGAAAAATCAGTGGGAACGAGTATTCTTTTCATATTTAAAGGATGGATTTGATTAACCGAATTTTGATAGTAACGGCCTGTTTTCAGCGTTCTAAAATTAGAAGAAATCCATTACAATCAAACATCCAATACGCCGTTTTCCGACAGGTGGCAGGTTGAGATAGGGGGATATAGAGATAAGGAGATAAGGGGATAAGGAGATAAGGGCGATCGGCATAGTGTGGTGATTTGCTCTGGTAAACACCGTATTTCACTATTTTTTTCCCCTCTTGTAATCTATTGTTTTTGAGGCGATTAAACCCCTATCCATTCATCCCCTTATTTCCGTATCTCCTCCTTTTAATTCCCAGATGAAAACCTGTTGCATTAGTTCCTGTTTTACTTTTGTAATACGATGCACAATCATCAGCACGATCATACCCATCATCATCAAACGGACTTCACACACGTTAGCCGGTTGTTCCTCATCGGAATAGCTTTGAATGGCGTTTTTGTTATAGTGGAGTTTGTAGCCGGATTAATCTCAAACTCATTGGCGCTGATCTCTGACGCAGGCCATAACTTGAGCGACGTTGCAAGCCTAGCCCTAGCCCTAGGCGCATTTAAGCTTCTCGGAACCCGGGCGACAAAAAAATTCACGTACGGTTATCGCAAAGGTTCCATTCTAATATCATTACTCAATGCGATCATTCTGTTGATAGCTGTTGGAAGCATTGGTTACGAATCGATCTTTCGTTTTATCTCTCCTCAGCCCGTCCGGAGCAATACCATCATCTGGGTAGCGGCGATTGGTATCGTGATCAACACTCTTTCTGCTCTGTTGTTCCTGCGAAACAAAGAGGATGATCTCAATATCAAAGGAGCCTACCTGCACCTCATGGTAGATGCGCTCGTATCCGTCGGCGTGGTAATTTCCGGTGTGATAATTTCCTTCACAAACTGGTACTGGGTCGATCCAATGATAAGCTTGATAATTATGATTGTGATCGTTGCAGGAATGTGGAATCTGCTTCGCGATAGCTTGTCACTCTCGCTTGATGCTGTGCC
>Ga0111538_10004866_pt1 | contig 18489 bp, 23 predicted proteins | sample SoiMethybrSBSTD1_FD_79669 | JGI IMG/M metagenome (GOLD analysis project Ga0111538, IMG submission 79669) | Bulk soil microbial communities from a Populus tree surrounding site in Tennessee, USA - Soil MetaG P. TD hybrid SBSTD1 (version 2)... | ecosystem: Environmental > Terrestrial > Soil >...
GCTGCGGCCCCCCAGAGCGGCACGAGGCGCGCCCGCGGCAGCGGCGCCTCCGGCAGCCCGAGGAGCGTCTTCGCCGTCTCGCTGCCCGCGTACAGGAGGCACATGCCGACGCCGAAGATGAACCCGTAGTGGAGGTTCACCCAGAGCGCGATCGAGACGGGGAGGAGCGCCAGCACGGCGGCCGGAGCGCCGCGGCGATACGCGTGGATCGCCGACAGCACCACCAGGGAGAAGAAGAACGTGAAGAGCTGGGCGCGGATGTCCAGCATCGGCCGGCAGAGGAACGCCGCCGCGCACGTGGTCGCGACCGCGAGGACGAGGGACCCGCTCCACCGCGCCGCGATCCACGCCGCGAGCGTGAAGGTGGCGACCACGAGCGCGATCTTGAGGAGCGCCAGGCTGGCTCCGCCGAGCCGCTGGTAGAGCTCGTAGAACGCCACCTGCGCCAGCCACTCCTGGTTGAACCAGGGCTTCCCCGCGAAGGTGTAGGAGAGCGTGTCGACCGTGGGGACGCTCCCGTGCTCGACGATCCAGCGCCCGGCGACCATGCTCCACCAGGTGTCGGCGCCGGTCACCGGCTCGAGCGCCGCGAAGAGGGCGTGCGCGAGCAGACATGCGACGAGCAGGACCCGGACGGCCATGTTCCGGCGCACCGTATGTGTCCGGCGCGAGAAGCGCCAGGCGCGCGCGTCGCGGACAGCGCGGAGTACGTTCGTTCCCCGCGATGGAACTTCCATCCGCCGCGCCGCGCGGCTAGAGGCTCTCGAACAGAGTCGTCAGACGGCTCCGCGGCGTGCGGGTGGTCGCCCGCACGCCGCGTTCCCCCCTCACAGGATGCGCGTGAGGAACGCGTCCATGGCGGCATTGGCACTGCGGTTCGCGTCGCCCCGCCAATCGATCTGGAAGGCGTGCGGCGCCCCTTCGAGGAGGAGCAGCTCCGCCGACTTCCCTGCCGCCTCGAGCGCCGCGTGCAGCCGGATCGACTCGCGGTGCGAGACGACGACGTCCGCCGTGCCGTGGACGAGGAGGACGGGCGCAGTCGCGAAGGCGGCGTGATGGGCCGGCGACGCGCTCCGTACCCAGGCCGCGTCGGTGGCGCGCTCGCCGAGGAGCTCGACGACGGGATCGATGCCGTCGGGAAGCGGCCTCCGACGCGCGAGGTCGTAAGGGCCGTAGTGAAGCATCACCCCTAGCACGTCCTCGGGCACGCCGCGCAGCTCGGCAGGGAGATCGGCCTCGAGCTCCGGCAGCGCGGACGCGACGTGCGTGAGCATCGCCAGGTGAGCGCCCGCGGAGAGGCCGAGAAGCACGAGCCGCCGCGGGTCGATGCCGAGCTCCTCCGCGTGCGTGCGCACCCACCGCAGGCCGCGGCGCACGTCGTCGAGCGGCGCGGGGAAGCGATGCGCGGGCGCCAGGCGATACGAGATCGAGACCGTCGCGATGCCGTGGCGCGCGAAGTGGAGCGCATTTCCCGCCGCCTGGCTGGGGTCGCCGTGCACCCACGCACCGCCGTGGACGAACACGATGCCCGGCGCCGGGCCGTCGACCTTCTTCGGGCGGTAGTGGTCGTAGCGCAGCGGGACGCCATCTACCTCCGCGTAGACCACGTCCTCGCGCAGCTCGTGCCACTCCGAAGAGCGAGGGATCCCGGGGACCTGGCGGGGGAATTTCACGCGGCGGGAGTACCACAGCCGAATCGGCGCTGGAACCTCGGCGCCCGGCCCGGTACCTTGGGACCACGGCGATGAGGCGACCCCTGGTCGGCATTTCGAGCTACGGGCGGGCGGGCGAGCGCCAGACGTTCTCGCTCCCCTGCGAGTACGTGGACGTGGTGCGGCTCGCCGGCGGCGTCCCGATCGTGCTCCCCGCGGTGGAGGGCGAGATCCCGGAGGCGCTCGACGCCGTCGAGGCGCTCATCCTCCCCGGCGGCGGCGACATCGATCCCGCGCACTACGGCGGCGTGCGGCACGAGGCCAACTACGGCATCTCGGCCGAGCGCGACGGCTTCGAGATGGCGCTCGCGCGCGTGGCATTGGCGCGGAGCATGCCCGTCCTCTGCATCTGCCGCGGCATGCAGCTCGTGAACGTGGCCCTCGGCGGCGACCTCGTCGCGCACATCCCCGACCACTACGGCAACGGCGTGATCCACCGGAACGAAGGGTTGAAGCCCGTGCAGCACGACGTGAGCATCGAGCCCGCGAGCCGGCTCGCGGGGCTCCTCGGCGCGACGGAGCTTTCCGTGCACTCGGTGCACCATCAGGCGGTCGGACGGCTCGGCAAGGGGCTCAGGCCCGTCGCCTGGGCGTCCGATGGCGTGATCGAGGCGTTCGAGTCGACGCAGCACCCGTTCCTCATCGGGGTGCAGTGGCATCCCGAGCTCGCGGCGCTCGGCGACGCGCGCCAGCGCCGGCTCTTCGACGCGCTCCTCGCGCGGCCCGCGGCCGCACGCTCGGCCTGACGTCAGACGTGGTTTCGGAGCATCAGCTCCTTCGGATGCGGGCTGAGATACACCTGCTCCGCGAGGTAGGAGACGTCCTGACGCCGCACGTGGTGCCCGAGGAGCGTCAGAGGGACCACGAGCGGCACGAGGCCGCGGCGGTAGTCGGCAATGACCTCGCCGAGCTCGCGGCGCTCGTCGGCCGCGAGCCCGCGCGTCACGTAGCCGGCCATGTGCTCGAGGACGTTCACGTGCCGCGCCGGCGTCGCGCGCACGCCGAGCGCCGCCATGAAGCCGCGGCCGTACTCCCGGAGGACGCCGGCGAGCGGCCCGCGGCCGGCGACGAGCCGTCCGAGGCGCCGGAGCGACGCCGGATGATGGGCGAGGAGCTGGAGCTTGTGCGCCGTGTGGAAGGCGACCAGCGCGCCCCGCGTCGGCGTGCCGGCCGAGAAACGCCGCCAGCGCCAGTACGCGAAGACCCGCTCGACGAAGTGCTCGCGCAGCTCGGGGTCGTGGAGCCGTCCCTCCTCCTCGACCGGCAGGAGGCTCATCTGCTCCATCAGCACGCGGGCGAACGCGCCGACGCCCTTGCGTGCCGGAGGGCCCGCGGCGCCATGCAGCCGGACCCGCTCCATGCCGCAGGACGGCGAGTCCTTCTTGAGGACGTAGCCGGAGAGGTCCAGCCGCGCGAGCCCGGCGACGCGCCGGCGCGCGAACGCGTCCATCTCGGCGGTGAGGTCGCGCCGCGATTCGATCGCCATGAGACGCGGCGCGCCCGCATCGCCCTCGAGCCGGATCGTCTCGCGCGGCACGCCGAGGCCCAGCTCGACCTCCGGACAGACCGGGACCCATTCCACCCAGCGCCCGAGGGTCTCGGTGAGGAACGGGTCGCGCTTGTGGCCGCCGTCCCAGCGGACGGCCTCGCCGAGGAGGCAGGCGCTGATGCCGAGCCTGAGGGGGGCGTGCGCCACGGCCCGGCCCTTTGCTCGGGTCATGCGCTACGCTACGAGACGGGCCCATGGAGATCAACGGCATCGCCCACATCTTCGTCACCGTCAGCGACTTCGAGGCGTGCAAGCCCTTCTACGAGAAGCTGCTGCGCTTCCTCGGGCTCGTCCCGATCATCGACATCGACGGCATGCTCTACTACGTCGGCGGGCGGACGGCCGTCGGCGTCGTGCGCGGCGAGGACCGCTTCAAGAGCGAGCGTTTCACGCAGCTGCGCGTCGGGCTCCACCATCTCTGCTTCCGCGCGCGCGAGCGGACCGACGTCGATGCGCTGCACGAGTTCCTCGTCGGGATCGGCGCGAAGATCGTGCACCCGCCCGAGGAGGGCGCCTGGGCGCCGGGCTACTACTCGGTGCTGTTCGAAGATCCGGACGGCATCCGGCTGGAAATGAACCACGTGCCCGGGAAGGGGCTGCTCGGCGACGCGCCGCCGCGCTGAGCCGATGCCCACACCCCGGCCGGGTACCCGCGTCCGCGGCTCGCGCACGGGCCGTCCCATCATGGCGCTCTTCGACCTCCTCGGACGCCGCTGGACGCTCCGGCTCCTGTGGGAGCTGCGTGACGGCGCGGAGACGTTCCGGACGCTCCAGGGCCGCTGCGACGGGATGTCGCCGAGTGTCCTGAACCAGCGGCTCGCCGAGCTGCGCGAGGCAGGCGTCGTGGATCGCGCGTCTGCGGGCGGCTACGGGCTCACGGACGAGGGGCGGGAGCTCCTGCGGGCGATGGGGCCGCTCTGCCGATGGGCGGGGCGGTGGGGAGCGCGCACGGGATGAGGCTCGAGTCGTAGCGTCGGTCTCAGCCCTCGCCGAGCACCGCGTCCGCCGCCGCCTCGCCGCTCCGCACGCAGTCGGGCACCCCGACCCCGCGATACGCCGCGCCCGCGAGGACGATCCCGCCGAGCGCCGCCGCCCGCCCCTCCATGGCCGCGACACGGTCGAGGTGCCCGACGGCGTACTGCGGCATCGCGCGGGGATGGCGCCAGACGCGCACGAACAGCGGCTCCGCGGCGATGCCGGCGAGGCTCCGGAGTGCCGCGCGCACCCCCGCCACGAGCGCATCGTCGCCCTGGTCGAGCGCGTGCGGGCGGAGCATGCCGCCGACGAACGCCCGCACGACGTCGTGGCCCTCGGGCGCGCGATCCGGGAACTTCCGGCTCGAGTACGTGCAGGCGATGAGCGGGCTCCCCGTCGCCGCCGGCACGACGAAGCCGAAGCCGGACAGCGCCGGCAGCTCCGCGGTCCGATACGCGAGCGTCACGATGGCCGTCGAGGCGTACTCGATCGCGGCGAGCATCCTCGCGAGCGTCGCGTCGAGCGGCGCGAGCAGCGGGGCGGCCGCATGGGCGGGCGAGGCCAGGATCACGGCATCGGCGGCGAGCGATTCGCCGCCCGCGCGGAGCCGCCAGCCGCGGCCGTCGCGCGCGAGCTCGGCCACGGGCGTGCGCAGCCGGACGCCGCCCTCGGGCAGCCGGCGCGCGATGGCGTCGACGAGCGTGCCCATGCCGCCGCCGGGCGCCGCGAAGAGCGCGTAGCGCGCGCCCGCGGCACGCGTCGTGTCGCTCTGCCGCGCGGCGGCGCGGAGGCCGAGGATCACGCTCCGGTGGCGGCGCTCCATCTCGAGGAAGCGGGGCATCGTCGCGGCGAGGGAGAGCTTCTCGGGGTCGCCGCTGTAGATGCCGCCGGCGAGCGGCTGCGCCACGCGCTCCAGGGCCTCGCTCCCGAGGCGGCGGCGCACGAACGACGCGAGGCTCTCGTCGCCGTCGTCGGGCCGTCGCGGCAGCACGAGATCGAGCGCCATGCGGAGCTTCGCGGGCCAGGAGAAGAGGCGCGAGCGCACGAGCGGGCCGAGGCTCGTCGGAGCGAGGAGGAGGAAACCCTCGGGGAGCGGCTCCAGGCGCCCGGCGTGGACGACGAACGTCCGCCGCTCGCCCTCGCGCGTGCCGACGAGCGGCACGCCGAGGCGCGTGCAGAGCTCGGCCGCCCAGGGCTTCTCGGCGGTGAGCATGGCATCGGCGCCGCGCTCGAGCGTGAAGCCGCGCTCGCGTTCGGTGCCGACGGCGCCGCCGAGGCGGTCCGACGCCTCCAAGAGCACGACGTCGACACCGCGCTCCACGAGGCGGTGCGCGGCGGCCAGCCCCGCCACGCCGCCGCCGACGACGGCGACCCGGCGGCGGGCAGTCATTCGGAGGCGTCTCCGATCACATCGGCGAGCGCGGCGATGAAGTCCGGATGGTCGCTCACCGTCGCGGCGCGGGCGAAGCGGAGCCCGAGGGACGAGGCCGTCGCGCGCGCCTCGACGTCGAGGTCGTAGAGCACCTCGACGTGGTCGCAGATGAAGCCGATCGGCACCACGACGACGTCGCTCACGCCCTGGGCCGCGACCGCGCGCAGGACGTCGTTCACGTCGGGCTCGAGCCAGGGCTCGCGCGGGCTCCCGCTCCGGCTCTGCCACGCGAGCTGCCAGCGCCCGTGTCCGAGCCGGGCGGCGACGGCGCGCGCCGAGGCGGTGATCTCCGCGACGTAGGGGGACGCCGCCGCCATCGCCGTCGGAACGCTGTGGGCGGTGAACACGATCGTCGCGTCGGCTCGCTCGACCATCGCCAGCGCGTCGGCGGCGCGCGCCGCCACGGCCGCGACGAAGCCGACGTGCTCGAACCACGGACCGACGAAGCGAAGCGTCGGCGCGCGCGTGCCGAGGCGAGCGCGCCCCTCCTCGATGGCCTCGAGGTAGCGCGCGCGGCTCGCCTCCGTGGCGTGCGGCGACAGCAGCACGGTGACCGCGTCGCGCACGCCGTCGGCGGCCATCGCCGCCAGCGTGTCGGCGATCCACGGCGTCCAGTTGCGCATGCCGACGTAGACCTTCCGCCGGTCGCCTCCTCCGCGGAGCACCGCGGAGAGCGCCGCCGCCTGGCGGAACGTGAGCTCGTTCAGCGGCGAGCGGCCGCCGATGCGCTCGTAGTGATGCACCACCTCTTCGACACGCTCCGGCGGCACCGGACGGCCGCGCAGCACCTGCGCCAGGAAGGGGCGGATGTCCTCGGGCCGCTCGGGCCCTCCGAAGGCGACGAGGAGGACGGCGTCGCTCGCCATGCTCAGCGCTGCGACAGCTCGTGTACGGCGTCGACCAGCGCGCGCGCGTGGTCCACCGGGGTCTCGGGGAGGACGCCGTGGCCGAGGTTGAAGACGTGGCCCGGGCGCCCGGCCGCCTGGCCGAGGATCGCGGCGGCGCGCGCCCGGATCTCCGGGATCGGCGCGAGCAGCGCCGAAGGATCGAGGTTCCCCTGGACGGCGACGTCGTGGCCGACGCGCGCCCACGCGGCGTCCAGGTCGACGCGCCAGTCGAGCCCGATGACGTCGCCCCCTGCCGCGCGGAGCGCCTCGAGGAGGCCGGCCGTTCCGGTGCCGAAGTGGATCACCGGCGTGCCCTTGGGGAGCGCCGCGAAGAGCGCGCGCATGTGCGGCAGGACGCGCGCGCGATAGTCGGCGGGCGAGAGCGTGCCGACCCAGCTGTCGAAGAGCTGGACGGCGTCGGCGCCGGCCGCGATCTGCTCGCGGAGCGTGTCCGCGACGGCCCGCACGAGGCGCGCCATGAGCGCGTCCCAGGCGCCCGGGTCGCCGTGCATGAGCGTCTTGGTGTGGCGATAGTCGCGCGAGCCGCCGCCCTCGACGAGATATGTCGCGAGCGTGAACGGCGCCCCCGCGAAGCCGATGAGCGCGATCTTCGCCGGCAGCGCGGCGCGCGCGCGGCGCACCGCCTCCGCGACGTATGCGAGCGCGCCGGGCGGCACCTCGAGCAGGCCTTCGACGTCGGCGCCGCTCCGGACCGGACGGTGGATCGCGGGGCCGTCGCCGCTCCCGTACTCGAGGCCGACGCCCATCGGCTCGAGCACCAGGAGGATGTCCGCAAAGATGATGGCGGCGTCGACCCCGAGCCGCTCCACCGCGGTCACCGTGACCTCGGCCGCCGCATCGGGCGTGCGGCAGAGCTCGAGGAAGCCGAGGCGCCGTCGGACCGCCCGGTACTCGGGCATGTAGCGCCCCGCCTGCCGCATGAGCCACACGGGCGTGTACGGCACGCGCTCCCGGCGGCACGCCGCGAGAAAGGGGGGCGTTTCCAACGCATTGGCAGCTACGCGAAGGCCGGCAGCGAATCAAGGAAGGTTCAAGTGAACGCGTCTGTGCGCCGATGCTCTCTGTCTGATGGATCAGGCCGCCCAACGCCTGGACGGTGCCGTGCGCTCTGGCGTGCCAGACGCCGTCCGTACCGACGACCTCTTCGAGCTCGCGGAGCACGACATCAAGAACGCGCTCAACGTCGTCAACTCGGCGCTCGACATGATCGCCGACGACCCCAAAGAGATGGCGGACATGCTGCCGCTCCTGCGGCGCTCGAGCGGGCGGATCGGACGGCTGGTGGCGACGCTGGTCGAGGTCAACCGCCTCGTCGGCGGCACCATGCCGGTGCGCATCGCCGACGTGCCGTGGGCGCGCCTCTGCGAGAGCGCGCTGGCGGACGTGGCGCTCCTCGCCGAGGGCCGGGCGGTCACGGTCGACGTGCGCGCCGACAGCGGGCTCAGCGTGCGCTGCGACCGGGCGCTCTTCGAGCGCGTCCTCACGAATCTCCTCGACCACGTCGTGGCGGCGGCGCCGCGCAGCTCGGTGGTCGACGTCCACGTGGCGCGGAGCGACGACGGCGGCTTCCACGCGCTGGTCGGCCACCGCGGCACGCCACTCGCCGCGGACCAGCTGGCGAATGTGAAGCGCCTCCGGGGCTGGGGCCTCGGCATGATCTTCTGCCGCCTCGCGGTCGAGCGCCACGGCGGGACGATCCGGCCCGTCTCGCCGTACCACGGCGACGCGGGCGTCGCCTTCGAGATCGCGCTCCCGGCGTAGCCGCTTGCCGGCATCCGCCTCCGCCGCTAGGCCGGAGGTGATGCGTCTCGGCCGTGTCCTCCTGCTCCTCCTGGCGGCCGGCTGCCTGCAGCGCGGCGCCTACATGGTGGGACCGGCTCCGGGCGCGCCGCCCGCGGCGTCCGCGGTGGACCACCGCCTGATCCTGATCGGCGATGCCGGCGATCCCGACCCGATGGGCGAGCCGACGCTGCACGCCCTCCGGGAATACGTCGAGAAGATCCCCGAGCGCACGACCGTCGTCTTCCTCGGCGACATCGTCTACGAGACCGGGATGCCGGACCCGACGCCGATCGAGGGCACACAGGTGGAGGAGATCCTCGACGAGTCGCTGCTGAACCTCTACGCGAGCCGGCGCGACGCAGAGCGGCGCGTGAAGGCGCAGGTGAAGGGCGTCGACGTTCGCGGCGCGCGCGCGATCTTCGTGCCCGGGAACCACGACTGGGACCAGTTCGGCATCGGCGGCTGGAAGCGGGTGCAGGAGCTCGAGCGCTACGTCGAGCAGCTCGCGAAGACGACCGACGTGCACCTCTCGCTGCTGCCGGGCGGCGGCTGCCCCGGGCCCATCACGGCCGACCTCGGCAGGCGCGGGCGCCTCATCCTGCTCGATACGCAGTGGTTCCTCGAGCAGGGGAAGAAGCCGAGCCCCGACGACAATCCGACCGGGTGCGCGCAGACGACGGCCGAGGACTCGTTCGCCGCTCTCACTGCGACCCTCCGGGAGGCGAAGCGCGAGGGGCGCGCCGCGATCGTGGCCGCGCACCACCCGCTGCGCTCGCACGGTCCGCACGGCGGCTACGTGAGCCCGCGCGTGCATTTCTTCCCGCTCGTGATGTTCGGCTCCTACGTGCCCAAGTGGTCGCACTGGATTCCGCTGCCCGGGATCGGGAGCCTCATGGGCATGTCGCGCTCCTGGTTCTCGCCGAACAACCAGGACATGTCCTCGGGCATCAACGAGGACATGCGCGACGCGCTCTGGGCCGCGATGGGTGAGCCGTCGGTGGACGGCGCCGCGCCGCTCATGTACGCGGCCGGCCACGAGCACAGCCTGCAGGTGTTCCGGAGCCGCCGCGGGCCGCGCTACCTCGTCGTGAGCGGCCTCGGATCGTCAGACAAGTCGACGCCCGTCGGCCGCGACGGGTCCTCGCTCTTCGCGGACTCGGACCGCGGGCGGTCGGGCTTCATGCAGGTGGACTTCCTGCGCGACGGCCGCGTGCGCCTGTCGGTGATCGAGGTCGCACCGGGGGCGCCGGACGGCGCCGAGGTGTGGGCCCAGCTCTTGGAGACGTCCGGCTCCCGCTGACGCCACGGCAGATCCTACAAAAACGCCGTGCGCTGCGGTGCGGTAGCCGTGCCCGTACGAGGATATGCAGGCCCCGTGTGCCCGTTCGCGCTGGCACGCGCGGTGCTCAAGCAGGCCGGGAGGGCTATGTCGATGACGACTTCACACGACCACGAGAGCGGTCGGGTAGGATACCTGGTCCTGTATCTGCTCGGCGCGCCGATCGGGCTCCTGCTGCTCCTCTGGGTGCTGCTCGGCAACAACCTGATCGGTGCGGGATGACGCATAAGCTCGTCGGTACGGCCTGCGTGCTCGCGCTGCTGGCAGCCGGATCATCCGGCTGCGCCTCACACGGGCGTGGCGAGCGCGCCGGCCGTGCCGTCGACCGCGGCGTCGACACGGTCGACGAGAAGGCCGACGAGGCGGGGGACGCGATCGAGCACGGCGTCGAGCGCGGCAAGGACAAGACGGAACGCGCGGTAGACGAGTTGAAGAAGTAGGCTACCTGTAAGCCGCCGCCACTTCGCGCGCGAACAGGCGGACGTGCTCGGGATCGGTGCGGCGGCCGAAGCTCATCATGAAGCCGCTTATCCCGAGCGCGCGATTCTTCTCGACACGCGCGCGGATTTCTTCCGGCGTGCCGGTGAGCGCGAGCTCGGGCGTGGCGTCGAGGAAGCCGAGCTCGGCGACCACCTTCTCCGTGCGCCGGGCCGCGTCGGTGCGATCCATCGCGATCGCCGCCAGCGTCTGCTGCGTGACGAGGATCTCGGCGGGATCGCGGCCGATGGCGCGGCAGTGCTCGCGCAGGACCTCGCGCTTGTGCGCCGCGTCGCCGTGATAGGCGCCGAGGTTGTTCCAGATGTCGGCATGCTCGGCGACGAGCCGGAGCATGACCTTCTCGCCTCCGCCGCCGATCATGATCGGAAGGCGCGGCTGCGCGGGCTTCGGGGAGAGATGCGCGTTCCGCACCTGGAAGTGCCGGCCCTCGAACGTCGTCCGCTCCTCGCTCCACAGGCGGCGGAGGATCTGGCACGTCTCGTCGAGCTGGCGGAGGCGCGTGCCGATCGGCGGATAGGCGTAGCCGTACTGCTCGTACTCGCCGCTGTGCCAGCCCGCGCCGAGGCCGACGATGAGTCGCCCGCCGGTCACCTGGTCGAGCGTCGCCGCCATCTTGGCCAGGAGCGGCGGGTGCCGGAAGCTCACGCAGAGGACGATCTGCCCGATCCGGACGCGCTGCGTGATCGCCCCGATCGCGGTGATCTCCGTCCACGCCTCGAGCACCGTCTCGGCCTCGTTCAGCACGCTGATGAGGTGGTCGACCACCCAGACCGAGTCGAATCCCGACTCGTCGGCCGCCTGCGCGACCTCCCGCGCTTGTGCGTAGGAGGCGTTGAACTGAGGGAGGACGACGCCGAAGTGCACCGCGCCGCGGTTGGTCGCCATGGGGGCAGAGATCCCCGGGAGCCCGGCCTGTCAAGGCGGGCGGTTCTGCCTGGCGGCGGACGGCGCGAGCCGCTACACTTCGCGCGAGCCGTGCGCGCGGTCCGCTGCCCAACCTGTCGACGCGAGGCCCCGTGGGAGGGAAATCCGCACCGTCCCTTCTGCTCGGAGCGCTGCCGCCTGCTCGATCTCGCCGCCTGGGCCGACGAGCGCTACCGTATCCCCGGCGATCCCGTGCCGTCGGAGCCCGACGTCGGCGGCGAGCCTCCCGAGCGCGAGCGGTGATCCACCCGACGGCCATCGTCGACTCCCGGGCCGAGGTCGATTCGAGCGCCGAGATCGGCCCCTACGCGGTCATCGAGGGCCCGGTGCACGTCGGCCCGCGGACGCGCCTCATGGCGCACGTCGTCCTGCTCGGCGACACGCGGCTCGGCGCCGACAACGTGCTCCATCCGGGGGTGGTCCTCGGCGACGCGCCGCAGGACCTCGCCTATCGCGACGCGCCGACGGGGCTCCGCATCGGTGACCGAAACGTCTTCCGCGAATTCAGCCAGGTGCATCGCGGCACGCAGCCCGAAACGGTCACCGTGCTCGGCGATCAGAACTTCCTCATGGCCAACGCCCACGTCGCGCACAACTGCCGCATCGGCTCGCGCGTGGTCCTGGCCGGCGGCGCGCTCGTGGCGGGCCACGTGGTCGTCGACGACGACGCATTCATCTCCGGCAACTGCGTCGTCCACCAGCACGTGCGCATCGGGCGCCTCTCGATCATGCGTGGCCTGTCGCGCACGTCGCGCGACGTCCCGCCGTTCTCCCTCGTCGACGGCACGCATACCGTCCGCGGCGTCAACCGCGTCGGGCTCCGCCGGGCGGGGTTCGACCGCACGCGGATGCGCGCGATCGTGGAGGCGTTCCGCATTCTCTTCGCGGAGCGGCGGAACCTCCGGCTCGCGATGGCCGAGGTGGAGGCGTCCACGCCGGAGGTGCAGGAGCTGCTCGCGTTCGTCGGCGCATCGCGCCGCGGCGTGGCGCAGGGACCGCGCCGCGGGGCCGCATCGGACGCGGTGGAGGACGACGAGGCGTGATTTCGCCTTGCATGCCCGCAGGCCTTCCCGTAGGCTCGCAGCGTCTCCGCCGCCGGGAGCTCCCGTGCTGAACAAACGCCGCTTCATCGTCGGGGCAGCCCTCATCGCGGCCGCCGTCTCGTACCTCGTCTACGCCGGCATCCGCACGAGCTCGATGTACTACTTCGAGCTCGAGGAGTTCCTCGCCCAGCGCGACGCGCACCCCGGCGAGAGCATGCGCGTCAAGGGTTGGGTCCGTCCCGGGAGCATCCGCTGGGATCCGCAGACGAACGACCTGGCGTTCGAGCTCGCGCGCCAGGACGGCTCCGATCCCGTTCCGGTCGCGTACCGCGGCATCCTGCCCGACATGTTCGCCGCCGGGCGTGAGGTGGTGGTCGAGGGGCGCTACGGGGGCGGCGCGCTCGCGGCACGGCAGATCCTCACGAGCTGCCCGTCGAAGTACGAGCCGGCCGACGCGCGCACGGCAGAGACGCCGTCCTGACCCATGCCTGAGATCGGCCGGCTCGCCACCTGTCTCGCACTCCTGTTCGCGGTGTACGCGGTCGCGGCGTCGATCGGCGGCGCGCTTCGCCGGCGCGGGCAGCTGGTACGCTCGGGCGAGCACGCGGCGTACGTGGTCTTCGGCCTCGTGCTGGCGGCGGCCGCGATCCTCGTCCGCGCGCTCCTCCAGCACGACTTCTCGCTCGAGTACGTGGCGGCGTACTCGTCGAGCACGCTGCCGGCGCACTACGCGTTCGCGGCGCTCTGGGGTGGGCAGAAGGGCTCGCTCCTCTTCTGGGCGCTCCTCCTCTCCGGCTTCTCCGCCGTCGTCCACCTGCAGAACCGGCAGAAGAACCGCGAGCTCATGCCCTGGGTCACGGCGACGCTCATGACCGTCGCGGCGTTCTTCCTCTCGCTCTGCGTGTTCGTGACCGATCCGTTCGAGCGCATGCCCGTGCCGGCCACCGAGGGCCGCGACCTGAACCCGCTCCTCCAGAACTACTGGATGATGATCCACCCGCCGTCGCTCTACCTCGGCTACGTGAGCGCGTCGGTGCCCTTCGCCTTCGCCATCGCGGCGCTCGTCGCGGGGCGGCTCGGCGACCAGTGGATCCGGACGACGCGTCGCTGGGCGCTCTTCTCGTGGGCGTTCCTCTCCCTCGGGAACCTGCTCGGCGCACGCTGGGCGTACGAGGTGCTCGGCTGGGGCGGCTACTGGGCCTGGGATCCGGTCGAGAACGCGGCCTTCATGCCCTGGCTCGTGTCCACCGCGTACCTCCACTCGGTCATGATCCAGGAGAAGAAGGACATGCTCCGGGTCTGGAACATGGTCCTGGTGCTGCTCACGTTCTCGCTCACCATCTTCGGCACGTTCCTCACGCGGAGCGGCGTCATCTCCTCGGTGCACTCCTTCACGCAGTCCGGCCTCGGGCCGTTCTTCATCGCCTTCCTGCTCCTGGTGCTGACCGTCGGGGGCGCGCTCCTCGTCTACCGCCTCCCCGAGCTGCGCACGCAGGCGACCGTCGAGTCGTTCCTGTCGCGCGAGTCGGCGTTCCTCTTCAACAACCTGGTGCTGGTCGGGATCGCGTTCGCCACCTTCTGGGGCACGGTCTTCCCGGTCCTCTCGGAGTGGGTACGTGGCGTGAAGATCACGGTCGGGCCGCCCTTCTTCAACCGCGTGAATGCGCCGCTCGGGATCGCGCTCCTCTTCCTCGCGGGCGTGGGGCCGATCATCGCCTGGCGGCGCGCGTCGCCGAAGAACCTCCGGCGCGCCTTCGTCGCGCCGGTGACGACGGGCCTCGTCGCCGCCGCCGTCCTGGCGCTCGCCGGCGTGCCGCTCGGCTACGCCCACACCACGTTCGCGCTCGCGTGCTTCGTCCTCGCCACCGTGGTGCAGGAGTTCTGGCGCGGCATGCGCGCGCGGCAGGCGATGCTCGGCGAGGGGCCGGCACGCGCGCTCGGGCGGCTCGTCGGGAAGAACCGGCGCCGCTACGGGGGCTACATCGTCCACGTCGGCATCGTGGCCATTTTCGTCGGCATCGCGGCGTCGAACGCGTTCCGCATCGAGTCGACGCAGGCGCTCCGGCCCGGCGAGACGATGGACGTCGGGAAGTTCACGCTCCGCTACGACCGCATCGCCACCGAGGAGGACGCGCACCTGTCGCGGGTCACGGCGCTCGTGTCCGTCAGCGCGGGCGGCACGCCGCTCGGAACCCTCGGCCCGGAGAAGCGCTTCTACAAGAAGCCGCAGCAGCCGACGACCGAGGTCGCCATCCGCCCGACGCTCAGCGAGGACCTCTACCTCGTGCTCGGCTCCTATGATCCGCCGTCGGGCGTCGCGACGATCCAGGCCTACGTGAATCCGCTCGTCGCCTGGCTGTGGATCGGCGGGCTCCTCATGGGCATCGGGACGGTGATCACGATGTGGCCGTCGGCGCTCGAGCGGCGCGCGCCTGCGTACGAGCTCGGCGGCGCCGAGGTGGCGGCGGATTGACGCATCTCGCCGGAGCGCTCCTCGGCGCGTTGCTGCTCGTGGCTACGGCCGGCGCCGCCCCGCCGCCGACGCAGTTCGAGGTGGAGGAGTCGCTCACCTGCCAGTGCGGCTGCGGGCTCACGGTCCACTCCTGCAACCACCTGCAGTGCGGGTCGGGCGACCCGATCAAGAAGGAGATCGCCGAGCGCATCGCGCGCGGCGAGGACAAGGAGACGATCCTCGCAGCCTTCCGCGCCCGCTACGGGGAGAAGATACTCTCGTCGCCCACCTTCCAGGGCTTCAACTGGGTGGCCTGGATCATGCCCTTCGCCGCGGTGCTCGCGGGCGGCATCGGCATCTCGCTCGTGATCCGGCGCTGGACGCGGACGCCGCCGGCGGCGCCGCCCGGCGCGCCGGCTCCCGCCGACGACGAGCGCCGCCGGCGGCTCGCGCGCGAGCTCGCGGCCTTCGACCGCGAGGCATGAGCCCGCTCGCGCTCGCGGTCTTCTCCCTCGGCCTCGCGCTGATCCTCGGGGCCGCCCTCGTGGTGGCGGCGCCGCTGTTCCAGGCCGCGGCCGAGGGGCCGCCCCTCCCGCCGGCGGAGCGCGAGGCGCTCGAGCGGCGGAAGCGCCAGGCCCTGGCCGCCATCCGGGAGGCGGAGCTGGACCATCGCATGGGCAAGCTCTCGGACGACGATCTGCAGACGATGCGCGTACGCTTCGAGGAGCAGGCGCTCGAGGCGATGGCCGCGCTCGAGAAGGAGGGGCGGTGACGATCACCATCGACCAGTTTCGCGGGCTGGAGCTGCGCGTCGGCACGGTGAAGCAGGCGGAGCCGCATCCGAACGCCGACCGGCTGCTGGTCCTGCACGTCGACCTCGGGACGGAGGAGCGGCAGGTGGTCGCGGGCATCCGCGCGCACTACGATCCGGCGGCCCTCGTCGGGCGCCAGGTCGTGGTGGTGGCGAACCTCGAGCCCGCGAAGCTCCGCGGCGTCGAGAGCCAGGGCATGGTGCTGGCGGCGGCCGACGGCGAGCGCGTCGTCCTCCTGCGTCCCGACGACGCGGTGGCCGCCGGCACGGTCGTCCGATAGTGGCGGACGCCGCTCCGCCCATCCACGCCCGCGGGCTCGCACGTGCGTTCGCCGGCGTGCCGGTCGTCGCGGGCGTCGACCTCACGGTCGGCGCCGGCGAGGTCGTGGTGCTGCTCGGGCCGAACGGCGCCGGGAAGACGACGCTCCTCCGCATGCTGGCGCTCCTCGTGCGGCCGACGGAAGGCGAGCTCGCGCTCTTCGGCACGGGCGGCCGCGTGGCGCCGCCGGAGCTCCGGCGCCGCATCGGCTACGCCGGGCACGAGAGCCTCTGCTATCCGGACCTGACCGCCGCCGAGAACCTCACCTTCTACGCGCGGCTCTTCGGCGTCGGCGACGCGCCCGCCCGCATCGCGGAGATGCTGGCGTGGGCGGGCCTCGACGGCGCCGGGCGGCGCCCCGTCCGGGCCTTCTCGCGCGGCATGGCGCAGCGCCTCGCGCTCGCGCGCGCGATGCTCCACGATCCCGACCTGCTCCTCCTCGACGAGCCGTGGAGCGCGCTCGACCCGGCCGCCGCCGCCGCGCTGACGGAGCGCCTCGCGGCGCTCCGCGCCGCCGGCCGGGCGATCGTCCTCACCACGCACGACGTGCCCCGCGCGGCACCCGTCGCGACGCGCGTCGCCGTGCTCGCCCGCGGCCGCGTCGCGTGGAGCAGCGAGGGACCCATCCGCGACGTCGCGGCCGTCGAGGCGGCGTACGCCGCGGCGGCGGGAGCGCGCCCGTAGTGCACGCGGCCCTCACCATCCTGCGGAAGGACCTCGGCATCGAGTGGCGCACGCGCGAGGGCCTCTCGACGGTGTTCGTCCTCGCGGTGATGCTCCTCGTCGTGTTCGCCGTCGCGCACGACGTGCCCCCCGACGAGGCGCCCGCGCTGGCGCCCCCGGTGCTCTGGGCCACGTTCGTCCTGACGGGGCTCCTCGGCGTCCAGCGCGGCTTCCTCCTCGAGCGCGAGAACGACTGCCTCGCCGGGCTTCTCACCGCGCCCGTCGATCCGGCGGCCATCTACGCCGGGAAGCTCGCGGCCAACGTCGTCCTCCTCGGCGCGATGCAGGGAGTCGTGGTGCCGCTCGTCGGGCTGTTCCTGCACGTCGACATGGTGCCGGCGCTGCCCGCGCTCGTGCTGGTGCTGCTCCTCGGGAACGTCGGCTTCTCGGCGCTCGCGACGCTCTTCGCCGCGGTCGCCGTTCGCACGCGCGCGCGCGAGGTGATGCTGCCGCTGCTCCTCCTGCCGCTCGTCGTCCCGCTCCTGATCGGCGCCGTCGTCGCGACGCGGGCGATCCTCGCGGACGGCATCGCCGCGGCCCGCGACGGCCTGACGGTGCTCGCGGCGTTCGACGTGGTGTTCGTGGTGGCCGGATGGCTCCTCTTCACGTATGTTGTGCGCGACTAGTGGCCCGACTGCTCCCATACGCCACCTGCGTCGCGATGCTCGCCGCGCTCTGGCTCGTCTTCATGGTGGTGCCGACCGAGCGCGAGATGGGCATCGTGCAGCGTATCTTCTACTTCCACGTGTCGTCGGCCTGGGCGGCGTATCTCGGGTTCTTCATCGTCGCCGGGGCGAGCGCGCGCTACCTCTGGACGGGCTCGCGGGCCGCGGACCGGCTGGCGGAGGCGTCGGCGGAGGTGGGGGTCCTCTTCTGCACGCTCGTGTTGATCACGGGGCCGCTCTGGGCGCGGCCCGTCTGGGGCGTCTGGTTCACGTGGGACCCGCGCCTCACGATGACGGTGATCCTCTGGGGCATCTATGCGAGCTACATCCTGCTCCGCTCTTTCGGCGGCGACGACGAGGCCGTGCGCCGCTGGGCGGCGGTGCTCGGCATCGTCGGCGTGCTCGACATCCCGATCATCATGATCTCGGTGCGGCTGCTGCGCGGCATCCATCCGGCCGTGATAGCCCGCAATGAAGGCGGGAGCGGCCTCGTCGATCCCTGGATGCGGACCGGGCTCGTGGTGTCCGCGGTCGCGGTCCTCCTCCTCGCGGGGTGGCTCATCCGGCTCCGCGCCGACGGCGCGCGGCTCGCCGAGGAGGTGGCGCTGCTCAGGCGCCGGGCGCCGGCGCGCGGGGAGGTGGCATGACCGAAGGCACGACGAACTTCCCGTATCTCTTCGCGGCCTACGCGGCCGTGTGGATCGGGCTCTTCGTCTACCTCCTGCGCCTCCAGCGGAAGAACCGGGAGCTCGAGGAGGAGATGCGCGAGCTCAGGGAGCAGCTCAGGCGCTGAGCCCCGGCGGGCGGAATAGACGCCGACCATGACGTGGATTGTCGCCTGCGTGGTGGCACTCGTCGTCCTCGGCACGGTGTTCTCCATGGCCGAGGCGTCGATCAGCCGCATGACGCGCGTCCGCGCGGCGGCGCTCAAGGAGGAGGGCCGGAGCAACGCGGCGCTCCTCGAGGCCATCGAGCTCGATGCGGCGCCGTATCTCAATTCGATCTACCTCGCGGTCACGCTGGCGCAGAACGGCTCGGCGATCCTGGTAGCGCGGCTCGCCGACTCCTACTTCGACGACCTCGGGATCACGCTCGTCTCGGTCGGATTCACGCTCGCGTACTTCATAGTCGTCGAGGCGATGGCGAAGACGTTCGGCATCCTGCACAGCGACCGCACGGCGCTGGCGCTCGCGCCCGTCGTCTGGGTGCTCGGCCGCATGCTGGCGCTGCCGACGCGCGCCCTCATCGGCGTCGCGAACATTCTCTTGCCGGGTAAGGGGCTCAAGCAGGGGCCGTTCGTGTCGCAGCAGGACATCCGCAGCATGGCCGAGGTGGGGCACGAGGAGGGCGTCATCGA
>Ga0111538_10004867_pt1 | contig 18487 bp, 16 predicted proteins | sample SoiMethybrSBSTD1_FD_79669 | JGI IMG/M metagenome (GOLD analysis project Ga0111538, IMG submission 79669) | Bulk soil microbial communities from a Populus tree surrounding site in Tennessee, USA - Soil MetaG P. TD hybrid SBSTD1 (version 2)... | ecosystem: Environmental > Terrestrial > Soil >...
AAAGTGATCATATGCATGAGCTATATAATAAAGTGAATAATTTTTTTACTGCGGAGTATCCGCCGTATACAGGGCTTATAGAATGCATTAATTCATGCAAGTGGGTAAAGCGATTTGGTATAGATGAAGATCATATGGGGTATTTTGCATTTTATCATGATAAAATGGTTTGCAATAGAAGAACATCACTCTTTTTTTATATGGTAAAGCATTATAATACAATCACGGCAATTACGCGGGAGATACCGTTTAAAATGTGGTCACCTTTGGCAAAAAGACTTAACATTATTCCTGATATAAAAACAAATGATGTGTCTAGTTCAGTTGAGTTATTAATTAAAGATACTAATGCGTTGTTATTAGAAAAAATTCCTTATTATGATGAGCTTATTTCTTTTTTACATTCATCGCAGAAGTTTAATCAATTACATAATAAATCTATACATTTTGCTATTGATTGGAAAAATCAATGTGTGTACGAAGCGTTCCAACTTTTATGTTCAGATGATTTTCACAATAAATTGTATGATATTGTTATTATGCTGAGCGAGGCGAAGCATAATAAACTGATAGAGCATGAAAGTGATGTGGGGTATTATGCATTATCATATGAACCGGAAATGTTAGATAGACTGGCGATGGGGTCATTAATGGTTTTTTATGATGATTTTTTTAAAGGGAAAATTGCATTGTTATGCTCGTGTATTGAAAGATATAACAATGCACGTAAAGAAAAAATAACACCACCAGTAGAACTGTATCGTGTTTATTCAGCACTTAAACCGTTGCATATAATAGTACCAGATACGTTTGATAAAGATTTTTTGAATCCTCATAAAATTGCATTTGCAGAATATGCGGAATTATTAGATGATATTGGTGAACTTTGTCAGATTTATCCGGATGCAGTAGAAGATTGTATTAACAAATTATATCCATCATAATTAAAAAAAGTCTAAAAAGTTAGCCTTTTAAATAACTTAAAATACCAAATACAAGCTCAACAAAAATGAGGATAATAATGAGCATAGAGAAAAGATCTTCACGATTAGTATCAATTTTCTGTTGAAACACTATTTGTACATCTTCAACGATCTTTAATTTTCTATCAATGCCTTCATGCCAATTTTTTATATCAAGTTTATCAACAAGCACGCTATGAATTTCTGAGTAGTATGGTTCGCCCGCAATTTTTATGCTACTTTCCAAGCGTTCAGTGATTACTGAGATATCAGCTTTTAATTTACTGAGTTGGCCAACAGGATCACTGAAAAAACTACCAATGAATGGTAAGTAAGCACCCCATGATAGCGTGGTTTCTTTGCGTTCGTAAATGATGTTAATTTGTTGATCAAGAAGGCGGTCAAAAAAGCGTAATTCAAGTTGTTGAATGTTGGCAAACTCAAATAGATCAATAATGTCATCATATTCTTCTTCATAGACAAAAGCTGCATCAACATCAATAACAATTAAACTACCACGGAAATAGCCAATAGCGGAATCCAAAATTTCATTTTTTTGAAATTCAGATAAAATTTCTGTTTCAAATCGGAGTGTGGAAGCGATGGTGCTGCCATAGGTCTTTTGCAATTGTGTTAAATCAAGTACCGTTGGTTGCGGATCAACTTGAATGATGACGTATGATGCACTTGTTTGGAAAAATTTTGGCTGCGTAATAAATGGCTCTATTTTTTTATAGACAGATTGTGCATCAAGAAAACTTTGCTCTTGATATTTATCCGCAAGTTTGTCGCAGTTAACGCGTAAGTTTTCAAGTGTGTCAGTAAAAGGGATTTTATAGGTTAAAGAAATCGCGCCAAAACTATATAATTTATTGCCGATGCAATGCGATTGAGTAGAAGAATGCGGTAGTTCAATAGCCAAAGGCACATTGTATTGTTTAAAATGTTTTGGCAGTTGGAGTGGTGTTTTGACAATATCGCCTGATTCTTCAACTTTTTGTAAGTTAATATCTTCACCAACATCATATGCCCATAAAATGAGAATATTGCCGGAAAATATATGATCGGCCTTTTCCTTTTTGATTTCTGTGTCTGACATGAGAGGCTGCATAGCCGGTCTCCTTTGGAAAGTAATAGAGTTATTTATTTACCGTGAAGATGGGGTAATTTATATTTGAGCATACCTAATATTGAGCTGTTGGGCAACCCTACTTCGCTAAAGCTACGAAGGGCTGTGCTCCTACTTCGCTCAGGTGAGCTACGAAGGACAGGTTTTACAGATGGGGTCCCCAATTGAAATGAAATGCAAATTGGGGAAAAAAAATAGGCGTACCATATGGTACGCCTATCATTTTTTATTGATTACGCTATCTTAATCGCCACTCTGCTCATATTCCTCAGATTCTTCACCTTCCTCCTCATCATAAGGAGGGGCTTCTGCGGCATAACGAGCATTAGCGGCCGCTGCTGCTGAACTAGCTGCGGCTCCTGATGCAATAATGGCAGTAGTGCCAAGCATTGCTGCAGGAACAGCCCATCCAGCACCACCATAGTAACCTCCATGATGATAGCCATGGCCACCGTCATGATGACCGCCACTGTGATGATGGCTTCCGCCATGATGACTATGTCCGCCGTGGCCTCCGCCGCCACGATGTCCACCGCCACCACGACGTCCTGCAAATACAGTATTGGTTAACAATATCATGCTCGTAAGCATAGTGAATAATATTGAGCGTAATTTAATATTCATTCAGAACTCCTTTTTAGGGTTTTTATTCATAATAACGTTGACATGCATCAGGGCAATAGCCATCTGGGCAGTCATACTGTGTATCACATTCATAAAAACTTATGCCATATTGGCCAGGTGTGTAGTAGTAATCATACCACCATGGGAACCAATTCCAGAAGCGAGGCCATGGTGTCCAGAATCCGTTAAGCCATAAATAAGGAACACCTCCCCAGAACCAGAAACTATGGAATCTGCCACCATGCCAGAATCCGTGGCCCCAGCGGCCATCAACTCTGAAACGTGATGCTCCGCCTCTGCGGAAGTTAGCAGCAGTTGTTCTTCCTCCACGTGGCGCTCGTCCTCTTCCCTGAGCTGCGGTAATAGCAGCATTGGTAGCTCTAGGATTTGCGGCTTGGACAGTTTGTGTAGTAGATCGTGCTGCAGTCGTTGCATCAGCTATACTTCTTGGAGCAGTTGGAGCTGTTGTACGTGCTGCTGTGCCCATTGCGCCAGTTCTACCCGCAGCAGTGCCTGCTGTTGGTGTTGCTATACGACCGGCTGCTGTGCCAGCAATTGCGCCAGCGGTAACACCAGCTGCAGTACCCGCTGCAACGCCCGTTGCAACTCTGCTTGCAGCAAGATCGCCACTTGTTACCACATTAACATGTCTACCACCAGCAGCAAGATCACCGCTCGTTACTACGTTAACATGTCTGCCTGCAGCAGTAGTATCAGTTGCACGGCTTGTACCTCGTGGTACACGGCCAGTACCGGTTGCAATTGCTCTGTCACGAGTACTTGCTATACGTGTTCCGGTATCAACACTTGCTGAACGGCCTCTGCCGGCAACGCTTGCCGAACGACTTCTACCACCCATACTCGCTGTATGAGCTGTACCGCCAACACTTGCAGAGCGAACTCTACCACCAGTGCCAACAGAACTTGTGCGTCCTACTGATACACCTCTGCTCCCCATACTTGGGCTATGACTTGCAGACATTGTTCTGCCGCCACTCATACCTGCTGTAGACATTCCTCTGCCACCGCCCATACTTGTATGACCGCCACCACCACCACCGCCATGACCACCGCCATCTCTGGTGAGTGTATAATTTTGTATTAATAACGTACCAGCTAATAAGGTCAGCGTTATTAATAGATGTCTTCTTTTCATAACAATCTCCCTTTTTTTATTTTGAGTTTATTTGTTATCCCATATTTTCTTCTTCTTCATCATCTTCTTCGTCATCTTCTTCTTCATCACTTTCATAATATTTTCGGCCTATTTGTTTTTTTGCTTTCTTTTTGGTTTTACGTTCTGCTTCCTTGCGACCTTTATGCAGACCTTCGCTATAGGCTCTGTCTCTTGCTCTAAAGTAGTCTTGTTCCCAATAACGGGGTCGGTAATCATAACCATAAGGACCATAACCATAACCTCCATAACCATAGGGCCCATATCCTCCTCCCCACCACCACGGACTGCTCAGTGCTAGCCCTAAACCAAATCCGCCCCAACCCCAGCCACCTCCACCTCTATGCCAGGAGAGCGCTTTTTGTGTTGATAGTGTGCTTACAATGAGAATCATTGCTATCACACTTTTTATTTTGTTCATAAACATCCTTTTTTATTAAAATAAACAGGAAATCTTTCTTTATTTATTGTATATAAAACTATAGGCAAAAATATACAGTTTGAATAAATATTTTGTTGCAAAAAATAGCATAAAAAAAGCACAAGCTCTCAAAGGTTATTTGTTAGCTCGTGCCACTCACTGGTTATTACCTACAGAGTAGGTTAACCAATGAATATTTTTAGATACCATTACTTGCATGGTTTGCAGTTACAAGATTTACTGTCACACGTGCAAGAGGTACAATTGCATTTTTTACATACTGTTTTCATGTTATTATTTTTTTCAAATTTATTTTGGTTCATATTATTCTTCATAGAACCATTAGCTTTCATAGATTTTGATTGATCTTCTTTTTGAGAGAAATAGCGCGAAAAATCTTCACCATTTCTGTTATTCGTAGTGCTTTTTTGTTGATTGCCATTTTTTGGTGATACTGATTTTTGTGAACCATTCATTTGTCCACGTTCTGGTGATTTATTATTCATATTTTGACCATTGAGGCCTTTTTTAAAATTATTTGCCATGAAAAAGCTCCTTTTTTATTTTTTCATACAATTGTCGTATTACATGTTTTATTATATTTTAAAATAAATTACAAATGCAATAATTTTTATAAAAATCGTGTAAAATAAAAGGTTTTTAGGGGCGTAAGGAGCTGATAGTCGTTTGTTTGAAGGGTGATTTATTTCTTCAAAAGAGATAAAAAGGCCTCTTGCGGCACCTCAACGGAGCCAACTTGCTTCATTTTCTTCTTACCTTCCTTTTGTTTCTCAAGGAGTTTGCGTTTACGGGATATATCGCCACCATAGCATTTTGCTGTTACATCCTTGCGCAGAGGAGCTACCCGTTCACGGGCAACGATTTTAGCGCCAATAGCTGCCTGAATAACAACTTCAAAAAGTTGGCGATGGATCACTTTTTGCAGGCGTTGCGTGAGGTCTCTGCCGATATAGAAGCTTTTATCTCTATGTATAATGATAGAAAGTGCGTCTACCGGCTTACCATTCAGTAGAATGTCCATTTTGACAAGATCTGCTGGTTCATAGCCTGATAGCTCATAGTCAAAACTTGCATACCCAGAGCTGAGCCCTTTAAGGTCGCCATAAAATTCCATGGCAACTTCATTGAGTGGAAGGCGATATTTAAGAATTACACGAGTATCATCAAGATATGTAAGGCCTTGTTGTTTGCCCCGTTTTTCTTCACATAATTTAATGACGTTACCAAGATATTGTTGTGGCACAATAATTGTTGCATCAATCATTGGTTCTAAAATTTCTTCAATATAATTGCGTTCAGGAAAATCTGATGGATTTTCAATGGTGATGATGTTACCACTTCCTGCCATTTTTATTTGATATAACACACTCGGTGCGGTGGCAATAACAGCTAAATTATATTCTTGTTCAAGGCGTTGCTTAAATACTTCCATATGAAGCATGCCTAAAAATCCACACCGGAATCCAATGCCCAGAGCAACGGATGTCTTTTTTTCCACCGATACACTTGCATCATTGAGGGTTAGTTTTTCGATTGCTTCTTCAAGTAATCCAATTTCTTCACTATCAACGGGGAATATACCGGCAAATACCATTGGTTTTGCTGGTTTAAACCCAGGAAACAATTCAACTGGTTTTTTATTGTGATAAATAGTGTCGCCAATTTGTGCTTCTTTAATGGTTTTCATACCCGTGATGAGGTAGCCAACTTGTCCTGCATATAAAATATTTGTTGGCGTTGGTTCTGGATACATTAATCCTACTTCAAGCACTTCATAATTGGAACTTGCTTGTGCAAGGCATACAATATCACCTTTTTTAATAACGCCATCATGAAGTGCAATAAGGCATACAACACCGCGATATTCATCAAACCATGAATCAAATAACAATGCGCGTAATGGTTTGGTTGATGATACGTTGAGACTTGGTATGCGCTCGATGACTGCATGGAATATTTCTGAAATACCAATATTTGCTTTAGCGGAAGCTCTTATTACTTCTTCTGATTTAAAATCAAAGAGGTTTACAAATTGGTTGGTGACTTTTTCCACATCAGCATTGGGAAGATCAATTTTATTAATAACGGGAATAATTGTTAAGTCTTGATCAAAAGCGAGATAGAAGTTTGCCATTGTTTGTGCTTGTACACCCTGCGCAGCATCAATTAGTAATAATGCTCCTTGGCAGGCATAGAGTGATCGAGAGACTTCGTACGTAAAATCAACGTGCCCCGGGGTGTCAATTAAATTAAGAAGGTATTTGACGCCTTTGTATTCATAGAACATAGAAGCGGTTTGTGCTTTTACGGTAATGCCGCGTTCACGTTCTACTTGGAGTTTATCTAAGAACTGTTCTTTTTTTTGCCGTTCAGTGATAGTGCCAGAAATTTCTAACAATCTGTCTGATAGCGTTGATTTGCCATGATCGATATGGGCAATGATTGAGAAATTTCTGATTCTATCAGGAGTAAATTCTTGTAAATTAGGAATACGTTGACTCATATTGTTTGTCTCATCATATGGTTAAGCGATTTTTAAAGTAAAAAACCTTATTTTTAGTATAAAGAGATCGCATCTACTTGTAAATTGTGGGTGATTTTGTAGATATTGTGGTATGCATTATATGGTGTGGTTATCAATATATATATGGGATATGACATGAATAAAAAATTATTATTTTTTTTAAGCAGCACAATGTTTGTATGCTATGGAGCTGAACAATATAGACATGGAATAAGGGAAAATTTATATAATGTGGTTGATGTATGTACTGCACAAAATAAAAGACCGTATCAAGAAGATCGTACTAGTGGTGCGCTCTATAATAAAGGTTATTTATTTGGTGTATTAGATGGACATGATAGTGATCATGTGGCTGTGCATGTAGCGGAACAGTTTCCCTATGCATTTGCTTATTATTTGGCGAAATCATTGCCGGAAAAACGAGCTTTTGAAGAATCATTTTCATTAATGGAAGAATATGCTACTCAGACTTATAAAGGTGGTTCAACAGCCGTATTTGTGTATGTTAAGGCAGGTAAAGTACATGTTGCGCATATTGGTGATTCACGGGTAGTGTGTGGTAACAAAAACAGTATTATGTTTGCTACACAAGATCAGACATTGGCACGAGAAGATGAACGTGAAAGAGTGCTGCAAGCTGGTGGCATATTATTTAGAGATAGAAAGCGTGATGGACAGGCATTGGGGCCTTGGAGAATTAATTGTCTGGGTATGTCACGTTCAATAGGTGATGGATGGAGTAAGGGGAAGTTTCCGAAATTGGGAGGCAGAATTGCTCCTGCTATGAGATTAAGGCAATCGGGAGACAGTAAAGTTGAAATATATGTAGAACAATGGCCAAATATTATGCAAGAAAATACGTGGAAGATTTTGCCACAAATAGGACAAGTTATTGCTGAACCTGAATATGCCGAGCATCAATTAACTGATGCGCATCAATGGTTAATTCTTGCTACTGATGGATTATGGGATGTGGTGGATAATCACGAGGCACTGATGATGGCGCAGGAATATTATGATACGCATGGTTTGCGCGGTATAGCAAGATTTTTGTGTGATCATGCTATAGCGCGAGAGAGCGCAGATAACATCACGGTGATGGTTGTGGACTTATTGAATTTACCTCAACAACAGCCTTAAAATGTAGTAAAGATATTTTTTGACAAAATTAATGAGATGCATGAGACTGCAAGTGTGTTTTATGAGAGTAGTAGGTATTAAAAAAAGGATGGTGCTATGAAAATAAAATTGATGATGTTTTTGGTTTTTACTATTTCATCATTGAGGGGTATGGAGATAGTTAAAAAAGATGTAATTAATCCTAAGAAATCTCTTATTGAAGCATTGCAATACCAAATCCAGTCAAATGATCCTATTGTAATGCATTATCATACACTTGGAGATAATACAGGACCAACAATAATGATGGCTAGTGACGCTCGAGATGCGATTAAAGAGTTTTATAAACAAGATTTATCTCTTGAGCAATTGGGCGAGTCTTTTGATACAGAGAAGCGTGAATATAAAAATGTTAGCAATAAGGATTACATCTCCCTTTGCACAGGTTTAACAGATAGTGATGATGGGCGGATGCTTATCCAAAAATATCATATAGCATCAAAAAAATGGTTACCTGGTCAGACCATAAATTGTAACAAGGTTGAAAAATTTAAAACTAATGAATATTTACACAATAGCAAAATGGTTGTATTTAATATTCCTGCGAGTGATGACGAATCGGCAAAAATATCGTGTACATTGATAGGATTATTACAAGAACAAGGTACTCCAGTATTGGTTAATATTAAAAATGAGCAAGGAGCATTATTGAATGTTCAAAAATTGATGTTTGATGTGGTGCGAAATACAAATCCAATGAGTTTTGGTAAGACAACAAAGCACGATGATAATGATGCAGATGAAATGGATTTAAAAAAACAAGATGAGCAGAAAGAAGAAGAACAAAAGGATCAGAAAGAAGAAGAAAATAAAGAGAAGTCTGAGGATAAAGACGATAAATTAGAAGAAACAAAGGAAGATAAAAAAGAAGAGCGTGAAGAAAAAGATGCGAATGAGCTTGATAAGATAATGCGTGAGAATGATGGTATTGAGAAACAAGAAAAGATTGAAGAGAATAAAGAAGTTGACAAAAAAGAGATTGAAGAGAATAAAAATAATAACACCAATGATGATAGTAAAAATATTTCAAGAAAACCTTCTAGTATTAAACTTGAGTTAAAAAAGACTCAAGATGGTAATAAAAAAGAGGGTGGTTTGAGTGCTCTATCACAACTTATCAGAAATCCTTGGTTTATCAGCAGCGCTACCGTAGCAGCGTTGGCTGCTTTTGTTTATTACTACTACAATAATGTGTATCTCATTGCTCATTAATGATTGAGCGCTTATTACTCACATCAAATTTTAATGATGGAACTATTGCGGTGGTCAGAAAAAGATTGCCACAGTAGTTCCATTTTGCATTTCCATTCGACAAATTTTGATTGATAGGTACAATAAAAAAGTAGGTTTTTAAGTGCTTTTATTATACACAGGTGTTTTATGAAAATAAAATTGATGATTTTTTCTTTGATGGCAGTTGTAGGTTTGCAGGGATTAGAATATAGGCAGGGAGAATTAAAAGAGGCTATTATATTATCACTATCCAATAGAAAGAAGAATGATCATACCCCTATAGTTTTTCATGATAAATCTAAATCTATATCGCAATATATTCAATGTGTTATGCATGAGTATGACGTGAAAAAAGATCTTGTAGGTGATTGTATAGCGAAACCAGCTATTACGCTTGTATCTGATATTGGTTCTCTTGATATCAGAGATCAGAAAACGATAGATCTCAATAAAAGAAGAGAAATATTAGATATAAAATTAGGTGAAAAAGTATATGATAAAAATACCATTGAGACGGTGAGTGAATTTGACGGTTCTGATGAATTTATAAAATATGTAAAAAATAAACAGGGACTTGTAATATTTAACATGTATCACCCTGGTATGCATCCAAACATGCCTCGTTGTAATAATGAGATTATTGGTGTACTAAAAAATGACATTTCTGTTCTTGCCATTATTGGTCCGGAATATAAGGGTGTTGATATTGAAACATGGTGGCGTGATAAAAAAATTGTTTTTAATAAGCCAAATGCGATAGTTGTGTTTTTTAAAAATCATTTGAAGGTAATCACGGGTCTTTCTGTAGCCGGATTGCTTGGCCTTATTTATTATTATAAATTTGTTCGTTAAGAACTGAATTATTCCTTTTGAATATACTCAAAGGTCCCATTTGATGGGACCTTTTTTTTATGCGCTGTGTTTATGGTATACTGTTATTAATAGTTAAAATTCTATAGTTGGGGGTTCTTATGAAAAAAATACTATTCAGTTCTATATTAGCTTTTTCAGCATCATTAAGCATGGCGCAAGTAGCGATAAGCCATGATGTGTCTACTCATCAGAATAAGCGGCCGTATCAAGAAGACAGGTTTACGTACGCGAGTATTGATTTTAGTAAAGGTTATAATCCATTTTATGCGAGCCGTACACATTATCAGGGCAAATTTTTTGCTGTTTATGATGGTCACGGAGGCGATAAAGTATCATCATATTTGCACAGTAATCTTCATAAGCAGTTGCATGGTAGAGCTTCACTAGAAACCGCGTTTCGTCTTGCATTTGCAGCTGTTGAAAAATATGTGCTTGAAAATTATGATGATGGGTCAACTGCGGTTGTTGCATTTATTAATAAAAATAATCAACTATGCATTGCTTGGACTGGTGATTCACGTGCGGTGTTAGAAAATAATGGTGCTGTTGGATTTGCTACACAAGATCATAAGCCAGAAAGAGCAGATGAAAGAGAGCGTATCAAGAATGCCGGTGGCGATATATATTTTCACGGCGTATGGCGCGTGAATGGTCTTGCAGTCTCGCGTTCTATTGGCGATCGTAAAATGAAAAATATGGGCCAGGGGCAAATTATTGCAGTGCCAGAATGTGAAGAAATTAGGCTTAATGAAAATAACCACTTTATGATTCTTGCTTCTGATGGCTTGTGGGATGTGGTAAGCAGTGAAGAAGCAGTGCGCATGGTAAAAGAATACTTTAAAAAAGATGCTCCATTAAAAGGTGCCGCTCGCGTTTTACAAAATGAAGCTATAAAGCGTGGCAGCGGCGATAATATTACCGTGTGCGTGGTAAAGTTTGATTGGTCAGATGATAAGAATCCGCCAAAGCAACGATTGCCGCTTATGAGACGGTTGTGGAATTGGGTATGGGGTAAGGGGTAATGTTTTTATTGTGTCAATTTGACAATTCTTTGCTGAATGATACGATTAATATGTAGTTTTTAAATATATTTTTATAAGTATGAGGAAGTTATTGTGAAAATAAAATTGATAATTGTTGCTTTATTAGCTGTTGTAGGTTTGCAGGGATCCGATAGGGGCGGCGATTTAAAGAATGAGCAAGCGCTACAGAAAGCGCTTATTCATTGTATAAAAAGCAAGTCACCTATGTATACAGATAAGGTTTTTGAAGGTAATAAAGGATTAAGACCTGTAGTTGTTTGTAACTTACAAAATCTAACCGATCAGCCATATGATTTAATAAAAGATACCGTTAATAATCAGTGTAAAGAGATAAATGAGAGATATGCTGCAATAATGAATTTTTGTTTGAACTCTGGTGCACGGAAAATCATCAAGAATGTAGATGGTGATGAATGGTTAGAAGGTTCTATTGACCATGAGAGATCAACGGTGTGTGCGATCTACAATGTTAAGAGTGATGATAAAGATACCCGGCTTGACGAGATAAAAGAACTACTCAAAAAAAATAAGAATACGCCAGTATTAATGGTTACAACAGATTTTCAGGATGCTTTTTATTTGAGCAAACAATTAGAAGATTATGATAATGCAATTAGCGTGGATTTTTTTGGTGATAGACCACCATATACGGTGAGTGATTTTTGTAGAGATTATTGGCAAAATATTGTTGGTGTTTCTCTAACAGCATTACTTGCTTCAATCTATTACTATAAACTAGTTCGTTAAGTATTAAGTTTAAAAAACAAAAGAAGGAATGGTGAAATTTCACCATTCCTTCTTTTGTTTATATATTCCATTCGACAAATTTTGATTGATAAGTACAATGTAAATATAGGTTTTTAAGTACTTTTTATTATACATAAGGATGTTATTGTGAAAATAAAATTGGTGATTTTTTCTTTATTAGCGGTTTCAGGACTGTGGGGATCTGATAGAAGTCAGTCAGTTGCTATGCAGGGTGAGGAAGGTTTAAGAAAAGCTTTTGTGCATTGTATTGATAATAGGTCTTATGCTATTGATCGTTTTAAGCGACCAATAACTGTTTGCTGTTTTACAGAAACAAATAATAAAGACGAAATACATAATTTGACTAAAAAAGTTATTGATAATGAGTGCCAAAATGTAGCCGTGAATTTTTCTAAGTTTGCGAATGTTTATTTACATTCTGGTGCACATACAACAATTAAGAATGTAGATGGTAATCAATGGATAGATAAAGATTATACTGATAGAAGGCTAACAATGTGTATGATCTATAATATTACCAGTAATAATATGCAGCAAGATATTGAAATCCTCAATAAATTAATTGATCAAAATAAAGAAACACCTTTGTTAATTACGGGAACTCGTTCTGATTTTATTGCTGTTTTTAAAGAATTGGAAACAAATACAAAAAGCTTTAATAGTGAATTAGCTGGTGAATTAGTTACATTATCTAAGGAATTAGTTCTTAATGAAATTGATAAAATGCTTGAGCGTGGACCATCTTTGGAGAATTTATTGGAGAGTTCAAAGGAGTTACACTTTGAAAGTAAAGCTTTGCAATCCAATAATAATAAAAGTAAGCCAGGCTATTTTAGTATTACTACTTTAAAGAATTTTTTTACAAATCGTTGGGTAATAGCAGGTGGTTTTTCTCTAGCAGCGTTGATTGTTTATTATTATAAACTTGTTCGTTAAATTTAAATTGTAAGAATATATTTTAGGGATGTTATTGTGAAAATAAAATTGATGATTTTTTCTTTATTAACTGTTTTAAGCTTGCATGGATCAGAAAAAAAGTCTGGATTAGGTGATGCTATTACAACATTAATGGAAATGAAGGATCGTAATAAGCCTGTAATTTTTTATAGTGAAGAGACGTTGAATACCATTACAGGTACTATGAATGATGATTGCATAAAATCTTTTTTAAGTGATTGTAAGTATAATCAGCCCATTATAGTTGTATCTGATATTGAACCTGATATTAAGCATTTTAATAACCCAACGAGCACAATAGTAAGCATAGAGTTGGGAAAAAAGCTTGATGAACTTGAAAAGCGCGAAGGTAATGCGACTCTTTATCAAGGGAATAAGGTTGGGCCGGTTTATTGTAATATTAATAACAATGGACTTATAGAGTATTTAAAGACGTATAAAGGTATTGCGGTGTTTAATATGTATCATCCCGGTGTGATTTCAACAACGAGTTCCTATGCTAATGCAGTTCAAGAAGTGTTGAATCAAACAGATATTTCCCTGCTTGCTATTATTGGGCCAAAGTATAATGGTGTGAATATTGAAGATTTATGTACATATAGTGGAGTAAAGCCAATTGTTCTTAATAAGCCAAAGACTGGAATTCTTGTATGGTGTAAAAATCATTGGATAATAACGGGTTTTTCTTTAGCCGGATTGCTTGGCCTTATTTATTATTATAAACTTGCTCGTTAAATTTAAATTGTAAGAATATAAATGGAATCGTTAAGGTGATCAGAAAGAGATTACTATGGCGGTTCCATTTTTTAGGCTTTATTTTTCTATAGTAAATGAATAATCATTGTATGATATAAGTGCATTAGAATTTATGGTATCAGTAACCACTTCTAGTGTATTAGGATCAAGTAAAACTGTTCCTGTGTTTACACAACCATGTTTACTATACAATTCATTAATAAAGTCATAGTTACTGAATGTACGAAAATTGCATTCCCTAATCCCATCAAATTTATTCATCGCTGCAAAGATAAGTTTTTTGGCTATCCCTTCTTTGCGAGATAATCCATCAATGCCTACAAAACCTATTTGTATGGTGCGTTCATTTTTTTTATAAAATCGGCAGTAACCAATAAGTGATCCTAATTGTTCTATTGGTGCTTTATGAGCAGTCATAATGCAATACTCTTCTTGATTTAATTGTTTAGTCAGAAAATCTTGGCAGTAGCCTTGGTGTTTGATTATTTGTTTATCAATAAAACAATCAAGATTTTCTTTTATAGTAAGTGTTTGAGCTAAAATAGGTGCAAAATCTTTTTGAAAACATTTTTTGGTCAATGCGTGAATTGCATCAAGATCAGCTTCTATTGCAGGTTTTATGATAATTTCGCTGCACGTGGTAGATGCTACAAAGAGAGTGGTGACATAAAGTATGAATTGTGCGATAGATTTCATGAGGCATCCTTTTTTTATAGATTTCATATGTGCTGAGACTGTAGCATGGATTGTTGGTGAGGGCAATCAGTTTGATAAAGTTGCGCAGAAGAATACAATAAAATAAAGGGTTTTTTTAATATTGAGGGATGGGTTTTATGAAGATAAAAATATTATTTTTTTTATGTACTATAGTTTTTGTAAATTATGCAAGTGACAGATCTTCTTTTCCGGTTTCTTTTTTGGATATGTGCACAGTAGAAAATCAAAGAATGGAAAATCAAGATCGGCGTTCATTTGGTCGGCTTCCCACCGGTATTGTAATTGGTGTATTAGATGGACATGTTACCAGTGAAGTTGCTGATTATGTGGCATATACATTTCCTGGTCGTTTTAATCGTTATTTAAGTAATTCTTCATCGGAAAAAGAAGCATTTAATAAAACATTCAGTGATGCGGAAAACTACGCGCTGAATAATTTAAAAGGCGGCTCAACAGCATTATTTGCATACATTGATAAAAAGCGTACTGCTCACATTGCTTACGTTGGCGATTCGCGTGCAGCTATTGGCAACAAATATCATGTTACATGCGCTACACAAGATCATACACCTGGTCAAAAAGATGAACTTAACCGAATTATACAAGCAAAGGGAACCGTGTATAGAGAAATAACGGAATTAGGTGAACCTATGGGCCCATGGAGACTGTATGGTCTTGGTTTGTCTCGTGTTATAGGAGATGCATGGCATAAGGGAAAAAAATGCACTGATCAATTATTGCAATTACAGGGAAGAACAATAGGAACTAATGGAACAGCTAAGAAGTTGCTCTTAGAGCAATGGCCAAATAATATAGTTGAACAATTAGTGTTGAAGCCAGCAGTAGGCCAAGTCATTGCTGAACCAGAGTATATACGGTTGCAACTTACCGATGCAGATCATTGGTTGATTATTGGGTCTGATGGGCTATGGGATGTGGTAGGTAATGAAGAAGCATTGGCTATAGTAGATGAGCATTATGAAACACATAATAGTTTAGAGGGTGTTGCTGCGTTATTGTGTGATTGTGCTATGGAACGCGGAAGCACGGATAATATTACGGTTTTGGTGGTTGATTTGTTGCAATATGCGGGCAGTGGAAAGTAGGTTAATACGTGAGTAAAAAGAAAATGTTTGGCTTGTCATAATCGTGCAATCTTACTATACTAATAGTATATTCTAAGCAATTTTTGATATTGTTTTTTGGTGTGAGAAAAGGGCTAATTTCATGGAACGTCCCACTTCAACTGTTAATAATAAAAATGTTCACATTAAACCAATTTTGATAGAAAAAGAATTAAAAGATTCTTTTCTTGATTATGCCATGTCTGTTGTGGTGAGTCGTGCACTTCCTGACATACGTGATGGATTAAAACCAGTTCATCGTCGTATCTTGTATACGATGCATCAACTTGGTTTTTTTTACAATAAACCGTATCACAAATCAGTACGTGTAGTGGGTGATGTGCTTGGTAAATTCCATCCTCATGGTGACCAAGCGGTATATCAATCCATGGTGGGATTAATTCAGGATTTCTCAAAGCGGTATCCATTACTTGATGGGCAAGGTAACTGGGGTTCTGTTGATGGCGATAATGCAGCGGCGATGCGTTACACCGAAGTTCGTATGGCACGTATTGCACAAGAAATTTTAGCTGATATAGAAAAAGAAACTGTTTCTTTTACGCCAAACTTTGATGAATCAACGGTAGAACCAGTGGTACTACCAAGTAAGTTGCCTAATTTACTCATTAATGGTGTAGCCGGTATTGCCGTTGGTATGGCGACTTCTATCCCTCCACACAATTTGGGTGAGATTGTTGAAGCATTATTAGCAATGCTCAAAAATGGAGCAATTACTGATGAACAATTGTTTGAATATATTCCGGGACCAGATTTTCCAACAGGCGGTATTATTTGTGGTCGTGCAGGGATTGTAAAAGCATATAAAACAGGAAGAGGTAATTTAATTTTACGCGGCGTTGTTGAGTTTGAAGAAAAACAAAGCAAGGGCGCAAGTATTATTGTTACACAGTTGCCGTATCAGGTTAATAAAGCTGATTTAACTATTAAAATTGCTGATTTAGTAAAAAATAAAATTATTGATGGTATTTCTAATATTAAAGATGAGTCAGATAAAAAAGGAATGCGTTTAGTTATTGAACTCAAACGTGGTGAAATTCCAAGTGTTATCTTAAATCAACTTTATAAGCATACTAACTTGCAAACAGCAGTTTCTATTTTGATGCTGGGGCTTCTTGATAATCAGCCACTTATTTTTTCATTGCGTCAGTTATTAAGTGAATTTTTATATCATCGTCAACAAATAATTTATCGCCGTACGCAGCATGATTTAAGCAAAGCGCAAGAACGTGAACATATTCTTGCAGGTTTTATTATAGCGCTAACGAGTATTGATGAAGTTATTGCGCTCATTAAAAAGTCGCCATCTGCCAATGAAGCAATTGTGCTTTTGAATAAGCGGTTCTTACTTTCTGAAAAACAAGGTAAAGCAATTTTAGAAATGCGTTTACAACGTTTGACAGGTCTTGAGCAAGAAAAGATTCACAGCGAGATGGAAGAAATAAAAAGTAAGATTGTGTATTTCAAATCCATTATTGAAAATGAAAGTGTTCTTAAACAAGAAATTGTTAAAGAGTTAGAAGAAATTAAATCTCATTATAATGACGAACGACGCACAAAAATTGAAGGTGCGATTGATATTCTCACCGAAGCAGATCTTATTCCTGATGAAGAAGCGGTGGTAACACTTACCATGAAAGGTTACGTTAAACGTGTACCGCTTGAAGCATATGGTGTACAGCGTCGCGGTGGTAAAGGTAAAATGGGCCTTACGGCACTTGAAGGTGACATTGTACAAGATGTGTTTGTTGCTAAAGCGCATGACATGCTTTTATTTTTCACCAACTTGGGACGTGTGTATAGTTTGAATACATTTGAAGTTCCTGAAGCATCACGGGTGGCGCGGGGCAGAGCAATTATTAATTTATTACCATTACAAGATGGTGAAATAGTAGTTAAATTACTTCCTTCCCGTGTTATGGAAGGTAAGTTCATGGTTATGGTTACGCGTGATGGTATTATTAAACGAACTGATGCTTCTGATTTTGCAAAAATTCGTGCAACGGGTATTCGTGCAATAACATTGCGTGAAGGTGATGAGCTTATTTTCTGTTCATTAAGCAGTGGTCATGACACTATTGTTCTTGCAACAGCACGCGGACAGGGAATTCGCTTTAAAGAAGAAGAAGTCCGTGCAATGGGCCGTCAAGCAAGCGGTGTAATTGGTATTCGTGTTAAAAAGAATGATCGCGTTATTGGTATGGAAGTTCTTTCTGACCATGGTGAAATTCTTTTTGCAACAGAAAACGGTTACGGCAAAAAAGTACGCATAGAAGATTTCCGTGTTGCGCATCGCAGTGGCATGGGCGTACGCACCATTCCTACCGATAAGCGTAACGGCACAGTGATTGGTCTTGCGGTTGTTCATGAAGATTCTCATATTTTACTTATTGATCAAGCAGGTAAAATTATTTGTCTTTCTGCTAAAGATATTCGTGCAATGGGGCGCCAAGCAAAAGGTGTTCGCTTAATTAGACTTGATGAAGGGCAAAAACTGCATAATGTTGTTGCCTTTGAAGGTAGTGACGATACGCCTGTTGGTGGTGCTGGTGATGAAACAGGTACAATTATTGAAACGCGCACGTTACCGGTAACTGAAGATGCTGGTGAAGAAGGTGATGAAGAAGACATTGATGCAGGTGATGAGTCTGATGATCAAGAGCCTGAAGATTTAGAATATGAAGAAGACGATATTGATGAGGATGAAGAAGTAGATTTATAATTATTTATGCTCAACAAACACTTAATCCTCCACCTTACATTAATAGAAGATATTGGCCCTGCAATTATCCAAAAGATTACACAGAGATCTGATGTTAACGCATCAGATCTTTATTTATTTTCGGTGTCTGATTGGATGAATGTTTTTGGCTTTACCGCTGTCGCGGCAGAAAAATTGTTTGAAGGTTTACAAAACAAAAAAATTCTTGAGTATGAACTTACTTTAATTGCGCAGCATACTAT
>Ga0111538_10004868_pt1 | contig 18485 bp, 18 predicted proteins | sample SoiMethybrSBSTD1_FD_79669 | JGI IMG/M metagenome (GOLD analysis project Ga0111538, IMG submission 79669) | Bulk soil microbial communities from a Populus tree surrounding site in Tennessee, USA - Soil MetaG P. TD hybrid SBSTD1 (version 2)... | ecosystem: Environmental > Terrestrial > Soil >...
TCCCACGCTTGGCCTTGCTCCGGGTGGGGGTTGCCAGCCGCCGGGGTCGCCCCCGACGCTGGTGCGCTCTTACCGCACCGTTTCACCCTTGCCTGTGCGGGCCACCGGTCTCCCGGTGTCCCGCCATCGGCGGTCTGCTCTCTGTTGCCCTGAACCGGCAGGTCGCCCCGTCCTGGCTCTCGCCAGCACCCTCGCCCTGTGGAGTCCGGACTTTCCTCGACGCCGCCGGAGCGACGCCGCGGCCACCTGGCCGGCTCACCGTCACGGACCAGTCTACGGCCGCCGCCGGGCCTTCCCCGGGCCACAGGGACTCCCGAGGTCATGGGTTCCGGCGATGACGGGATGAGGCAGGGGTTCCGTCTGCGGAACCCATTGCCTCGACCTCGTCGGAACGGAACCCATTGCCTCGCCGAACTCGCCGCCTCGCCGGACCCTGATGGCCGGACGCCGGCAACGAGGCGGTGGCTACGACCGCAGCCAGCGGAGGACGGCCAGGACCCGGCGGTGGTCGGTGTCGGACTCGGGCAGGTCGAGCTTCATGAAGATGTTGCCCACGTGCTTCTCGACCGCTCGCGGCGTCACGACCAGCTCGGCGGCGATGGCGGCGTTCGTCCGGCCCTCGGCCATGAGCGCCAGCACCTCGCGCTCGCGCGGCGTGAGCGCCGCCAGCCCGTCGGTGCGGCGGGTGGCGGCCATGAGCTGGCTGACCACCTCGGGGTCGAGCGCCGTGCCGCCGCCGACCACGCGGCGCAGGGCGTCGACGAACTCGCCGACGTGCGCCACCCGGTCCTTCAGGAGGTAGCCGACGCCGTCGGACCGGTCGGCGAGCAGCTCGGCGGCGTAGCGCGTCTCGACGTACTGCGAGAACACCAGGACGGCGACCTCCGGGTGGCGCCGCCGCAGCTCGATGGCGGCCCGGAGGCCCTCGTCGGTGTGGGTCGGGGGCATCCGGATGTCGACGACCGTGGCGTCGGGCGGATCGGCGTCGACCGCGCGCAGCAGCGCGTCGGCGTCACCGACGGCGCCGACCACGTCGAAGCCCCGCTCGGACAGCAGGCCCACCACCCCCTCGCGGAGCACCACCGAGTCCTCGGCGATCACCACGCGGGGGCGGGGGGCGGCCGGGTCGGTCACGTGGTCATCCTGCGCTCAGCGGGAGCTCGACGACGACGATGGTGGGGCCGCCTGCGGGGCTCGACACGGTCAGGTGGCCGTCGACGGTGCCGACGCGCTCGGCGAGCCCGGCCAGCCCGCCCTCGTCGGCGAGGTGAGCGCCGCCCCGCCCGTCGTCGGTGACCTGGAGCCGCAGGACGCCGGCCTCGCCGCGGGCCACGATCGCGGCCCGGGTGGCGCCGGCGTGCTTGGCCACGTTCGTGAGCAGCTCGGCCGCGCAGTAGTAGGCGATGGTCTCGATGGCGGGCGACGGTCGGCGCGTGATCCGCACGTCGACCTCGGTCGGCACGCCGCTCCGGGCGGCGAGGGTGGCCAGCGCGGCGTCGAGCCCGCGGTCGAGGGCCGGTGGGTGGATCGACCGGGTCACGTCCCGCAGCTCGGCGATGGCGTCGAGCGCGTCGCGGTGGGCGCGCTCGAGCAGCTCGCGGGCCCGGGCGATCTCGGCTGCGGTCGTGAGGCCCGGCAGCCCGCCCGGTGAGGCCGCGGCCGGCGTGCCCGTCGCCGCGCCCGCCACCAGGGTCGGATCGAGCGGTTCGGTCGGGTCGACGGCGGTGTCCTCGCCCGTGTCGTCGGCCGTGTCGTCGCCCTCGCCCGTGTCGGTGTCCTCGTGGCCGGGGGGCGCGTCGGTGGGACCGGCTCCGACGCGCTCTGCGCCTCCCTTCGCCCCCGAGCCGCTCCCCGCGGCGTCGGGCCCCGGCACGTTGGCCAGGTGGTCGCGCGCCATGTCGAGGTGCATCGCCAGCGCGACGAGGCGGGCCTGGGTGCCGTCGTGGAGGTCGCGCTCGATCCGGCGGAGCGTGGCCGCCGACTGGTCGACGGCCTTGGCCCGGGTGACCTCGAGGTCGTCGACCCGGTCGGACGTGCGGGTCGGGCCGAGCAGCCCGCGCACGAGCAGCCGGTCGACCGACGTGAACCCCCGCGCCACCCAGGGGATGGCGAAGAGCAGGACGATGCCGATCAGGGACAACCCGAGCGCCCGGGGCCAGGTGTCGAAGTAGAACTGGCCGAGCTGCACGCCGGAGTGCCGGACGACGCCGGCGTCGTCGGTGTTCTCGGGGCCGAACAGGCTCCACCACACGGGGTAGGTGGCGGCGGTCGCCGACGTGGCCCAGAGGACGATCACGGCGTAGGCACCGCCGATCGTGACCGGGGCCGACACGATGACGAACGCGATCGACCGCCAGCCGTCGACGTCACCGAAGCTGGCCCGCAGCCACCCCAGGATCCCGCGCCGGCGCCGCCGGCGGCGGGGGGTGGGCACGCGCTCGTCGAGCAGGCTTCCCGCCAGGGCCCGCGGGGCGGCGGCGTAGATCCGGCCCGCCCGCACCGTCAGCGCCGCCAGCACGATGCCGACGCCGATCGTGGTCAGGACGATCGAGAGCCAGATCAGCATCGCCAGGACGCTGAAGGCGACCCAGGCGAGGACCGCGCCGACGAGCAGGTAGGCGTAGTCGCGCCACGCCCGGGGGCGGAAGGGCTCGCGCAGGATCGTGTGCCACACCGAGGGACGGTCGGGCGGCGGCGCCGCGGGGGGTGCGGCGCCGCCGCCGGGGGCCGGGGCGGAGGGCGCGAGGGGAGTCACCATGCCCGCATCGTCCGCCGTGGCGGGGGCGCGGTCGATGGGGCCGCCCACCGATCCGGGGGTTCGGCTCGCCCCACCCCCGTCGGCCGGACGGTCACCCGGTGCCACCACCCGGAGCCGTCACCCCTTCGAGAAGAAGATCTGGAACTCGAAGGTGCCCTCGTCCTCGATCGACACCACCGAGAACCCGGTCGGGGGGTCGATGCCGAAGTCCTGCAGCACGACCGGCGCCGAGCCGACCACGACCGCCGAGTCGCCGGACAGCTGGGCCGCGACCTCGAGCGTCACCGACTTCGTCGTGCCGTGGATCGTCAGGTCGCCGGTGGCCTCGGTCGACACGCGCTGGCCGTCGGCCGCGCCCGCCGGCAGGGCGAGGGGCTCGGTGAGCGAGAACGTCGCGGTCGGGAACCGCTCGGACTCGAGGCCCCGCGACCTCAGGGCACCGTCGCGGGTGCCGCTGTCACTCTTCAGCGTCGTGAGGTCGACCTCGACGTCGACCGCGCTGACCTCGTCGCCGGTGACGGTCATCGACCCGGTGATCTCGGGCGTGCGGCCGACGGCGGTGTTGGCGCCGATGCCGCCGAGCTCCTCCTCGAAGCGGTAGCCGGCCCAGGTGCCCGAGAAGTCGTCGAACGAGCCCACCGACGGGTCGACCGTCCACTCACCGGCGACGTCGCCCGTGGTGCCCGCGGCGTCGTCGAGGCCCTCGGCGGCCGTGTCGATGCTCGCGGCCTCGGGGGCGTCGTCGCGGATGAGGAACCACCACCCCGCGAACGCGCCCGCGGCGATCACCAGCACCGCGAGGCCCGCGATGATCCCGAGCGTCCGTCGTCCTGACCGTGCCATCTGTCCTCCGTCGTCGATCCGGTTCAGTGTGCTCTACGTCGCCGGACGGGATTCGGATCGCCCGGGGTGCCTGCCGGGCGACGAACGGGTGGGACCCGTCTCGCCGGCGAGCCGGGTGGGCTCGACGAGCTGTCGGCTCTAGAAGCTGATCGCGCTCAGGTCGGGCTCCCAGCCGGCCGCCCGGTCGAGCGCTGAGCGCCAGCGGTCGCGGTCGAGCTGCCGCCGGGGCTCGACGACGGCGTCGGGCCGCCACGTGGCCGCCAGGTCGTCCCAGCCGTCCCAGGTGCCGATCGCCAGGCCGGCGAGGAACCCGGCGCCGAGCGTCGTGGCCTCGCGCTCGGGTGACACCTCGACCGGGCGGCCGGTGGCGTCGGCCACCGCCTGGACGAACGTGGGGTTGCCGCTCATCCCGCCGTCGACGCGGAGGCGGTCGAGCGAGAGGCCGGTGTCGGCCTCGGTCGCCTCGACCAGGTCGGCACCCCGCTGGGCCACGCCCTCGAGCACGGCCCGCACGAGCTGCGGCCGGCCGGTGCCCCGCGTGATGCCGAGCAGCGTGCCGCGGGCGCCGTAGTCCCAGCGCGGCGTGCCGAGCCCCAGCAGCGCGGGCACGTAGACCACGCCGTCGGCCGTCTCGCACTGGGCGGCGACGTCGTGGGACCGCTCGGCCGAGTCGATGACGCCGAGGTCGTCGCGCAACCACTCGACGTTCGTGCCCGCGGCCAGCATGATCGCCTCGACGCCCCACACGGTCGCCCCCTGGCGGCGCCACGCCACGATCGGGAACGTGCCCGCCCGGCCCTGGCGGGCGGGCAGCGGGCGGTCGGGGCCGACGCAGACGTCGAGCATGCCGCCCGTGCCGAACGTGATCTTGGCCAGGCCGGGCAGCACGCAGCCCTGGCCGACGAGGGACGCCTGCTGGTCGCCGGCGATGCCGGTGATCGGGGGCGAGCCGTCGAGGGCGCGCGCCGGGCCGACGGGCCCGCTCGAGTCGACGATCGTCGGCAGGCAGGCGCGGGGGATCCGGAGCGCGTCGAGGACCTTGTCGTCCCAGTCGGACCCGTCGGCCACCACCAGCCCGGTCACGCCGGCGTTGCTCGCGTCGGTGACGAACAGCTCGCCGTCGGAGAGGTGCCAGGTCACCCAGGCGTCGACCGTGCCGACGCACAGCCCCCGGGAGCGGTCGGGATCGGCCAGGTCGAGGAGGTGGGCGACCTTGCTGGCCGACTCGTTCGGCGCGAAGTGCAGACCCTCGCCCTGCCACACGAGGCAGTCGCCGACGGTGCGGAGGTCCTGCCATCCGAGCCCGGGGCCCACGGGCTCGCCGGTGGTGCGGTCCCAGGCGATGGTCGACGCCCGCTGGTTGGTCACCCCGACCGCCGCCACCGGACCGCCCTCGGCGAGGGCGTCGCGGGCCACGCCGAGCACGGCCCGGGCCATGAGCGCCGGGTCGAACTCCACGAGCCCGGGCGCGGGCGAGACCGGCAGGACGGGGCGGTGGTGGACCGCGGTGACCGTGGCGTCGCGCCGCACGACGGCGCCGCGCACGCCCGACGTGCCGACGTCGACGACGAGGATGGACCCCGGTGCCGGGGAGGTGGCGCTCACGACGTGCGAGTCTGCCGCATCCGCATGACCCGTCGCGGCCCGTCGGCGCGGCCGGGGCCCGGACCCCGTGCCGACGCCCCGGCGGGGGCCGCCACGGCCGCTACGGCCTCCACGGCCGTCACCAGCCGTCGGGGCCGGCCCAGGGCGACGGGAGCCCGAGCTTGCCGGGGTTGAGGACGCCGCGGGGGTCGAGCGCGGCCTTCATGGCCACCAGCACCTGGTGGGCGGGACCGAGCGCCTCGGCCATGAACCGCCCCCGGTTGAGCCCGACGCCGTGGTGGTGGCTCAGCGCCCCGCCGTGGGCCAGCACCGAGCGCTGACCGGCGTCCCACAGCTCGCGGTAGTAGGCGTCGCGGCGGTCGGCGTCGACCTGTCCCGCGAAGGTGAAGTACAGGCACCCGCCGGTCAGGTAGCTGTGCGACTGGTGCGCCGACGCGGCGATGGTGCCCTCGACGCCCAGCAGGGCGTCGAGCGTGGTGCGGTAGATCGTGGGGAGGTCGGCCCACGAGCCCGTGACCTCCATCGTGTCGACCGTGTATCCCTTGCTCGTCAGCGCCTCGAGCGCCGCCACCTCGTTGCGGTGGGCGAGCCAGTGCTCGACGTGGGCCTCGTCGCCGCGACGACCCCCCACGCTCTGGCACTCCTCGGCGATGAGCTCGAACGTGGTGTCGACGAGGGCGCCGTCGCCCTCGTCCAGCGCCAGGAGCAACGCCTTGTCGCCGGTGCCGTAGGTGCGGTCGGCCTCGGCGGCGTCGTACAGGCGGAAGACCGCCGGGTGGGCGCCGCGCTGGACGACCCGTCGCATCGTGTCGAGCCCGACGTCGAACGACCCCAGCAGCCAGGCGCCCCGCCGCTCGTGGGTGGGCGCGGGGTGCACGCGCAGGCGCGCCCCGGTGATGACGCCGAGGGTGCCCTCGCTGCCCACGAACAGCTGGGTGAGGTCGGGCCCGACCGCAGCCCGGGGCCAGCCGCCGGTCGTGATGCGGGTGCCGTCCGCGAGGGCGACGTCGAGCCCGAGCACGATGTCCTCGATCTTGCCGTAGCGGCCCGACAGCTGGCCGGCGCCCCGGCAGGCGAGCCAGCCGCCCACCGTCGACAGCGCCACCGACTGGGGCCAGTGGCCGACGGTGACCGCGTGGTGGGCGCGCAGGTCGCGCTCGAGCAGGTCGCCGAACGTGCCGGGGAGGACGTCGAGCACGAGCGACGTGGCGTCGACGTCGACGACGCCCGCCAGCGCGGTGAGGTCGAGCACCACCCCGCCGTGGACGGGCACCGAGGCACCGCACACGCCGCTGCGGCCCCCGGCGGCGGTGACCGGCACCCGGGCCTCGTGGCACAGGGCCAGCACGGCGGCGACCTGGTCGGCGTCGGTGGGTCGGGCGACCGCGGCGGCCAGGCCGGCGACCTGACCCGTCGTCGCCCACGCCATCGCCAGGGGCCACCAGTCGCGGCTCGCCTCGGCGACCGCCCCGGCCTCGACCGTCACGTCGGCGCAGGCGTCGCGCAGGCGGGCCAGCAGCGCGCCGTCGACCTCGACGCGCTCGGCGTCGAGGGCGGGCGTGGCCCCGGCGGCGCCGCCGGCGATGGCGATGGGGGGCGTGGGGGCGCCGGGGCCGGCGTCGGGCAGCGGGTGGGGAGCGCTCATCGGTCGCGATCCTGGCAGGTCGCCCGCTCGTGGACCGGCCCGTCAGCCGCTGGCGGCCAGCGAGGCGGCCTCGGGCAGACCGGGCACCTCACGCTCGCGTTCGGCCGCCGCCCGGTAGGCGGCCACCTGGGAGGCCTGCTCGTCGGCCGACCAGCCCAGCTCGGGGGCGATCAGGGCGGCGACGTCGGCCGCGGCGGCGGCGGTGGCGTCGCGGTTGCGCAGGCGGGCTCGGGTGCGGCGGGAGAGGACGTCGTCGAGCGACGTCGCCATCTCGTAGCGGACGGCATACACGGCCTCGGCCCGCACGTAGGGCAGGCCGGGGACGAGGGGCTCGCCGAGCGCGGGGTCGGCGGCGACCATCGCCGTGAGCACCGAGGCCTCGCCGCCGTAGCGGTCGACCAGGTGGCGGTCGCCGCCGTCGGCCGACCAGCCCTCGGCCCCCCGCAGGCGCAGGCTGCGGGTGCGGCTGCGCCCGGCCCGCCAGGGCAGGTCGGGGCCGATGGCGCCGGTGGCGGCGTCGACGGCGTCCTCGGCCATCTCGCGGTAGGTCGTGAGCTTGCCTCCGATGACCGTGACCACGCCCGACGGGGACGTGGTCACGCGGTGGCGGCGCGACATGTCGGCGGTGCGGGTGCTGGTGGCGTCGCTGACCAGCGGGCGCAGCCCCGCCCAGGTGCCGATGACGTCGCTCTCGTCGAGCGGCTCGGTCACCGAGTGGTTGATGGCCCCCAGCAGGTAGGCGATGTCTTCGGCGGTGCACTGGGGATCGTCGACGTCGCCCGCGTAGTCGGTGTCGGTGGTGCCGACGTAGGTGACCGAGCCCGGCCCGCCCACGGTGCCGTCGGCACCGGGCCACGGCACGACGAACACCGACCGCCGGTCCCTGGGGACGGGCACGACGGCGGCGATGTCGTTGCGGACCTTCTCCCACGGCACGGTGATGTGGATGCCCTTGGCGGGGCGGATGGTGTCGGGGTGCACGCCCTCGTCGAGCGCCCGGACGTCGTCGGCCCAGACGCCGGTGGCGTTGACCACGGAGCGGGCGGCGACCTCGACCTCGCCGTCGCCGGCGTCGACGACGGCCCCCGTGACCCGGCCGCCGTCCTTGCGGAGGCGCACCACGCCGGCGTGGTTGACGACGGTGGCGCCGAAGTCGACCGCGGCGGTGCGGGCGAGCGCGAGCGTGAGCCGGGCGTCGTCGGTCTGGGCGTCGTAGTACAGGTACGCCCACGACAACCGGTCGCCGAGGGTGGGCATGTGCGCCCGGGCGGCGTCGGCCTTGAGGCGGCGGTGGATCTTGCCGATGCGCAGGCCGCCGGTGAGGTCGTACATCCACATCGCCGAGCCGAGCGCCCGGGCCACCTGCTTCGGGATGATGCCGCCCTTGCCGGTGAACACCGGGATGAGGAACGGCAGCACCTTCACGAGGTGGGGCGCGTTGCGCAGCAGTCGCTGGCGCTCGTGCAGCGCCTCGTAGACGAGGCGGACGTCGCCGTTCTGGAGGTAGCGCAGGCCGCCGTGCACGAGCTTCGACGACTTCGACGAGGTGCCGGAGGCGAAGTCGTCGCGCTCGACCAGCGCCGTGCGCAGGCCGCGGGAGGCGGCGTCGAGCGCGACGCCGGCACCCGTGACGCCGCCGCCGATGACGAGCACGTCGTAGGTGCCGACGCCGAGGCGGCCGAGGTTGTCGTGGCGGTCGAAGGTCCCGAGGGGCATGGGGGAGGGCTCCGGAGGGGTCCGGGGGTCGGGGACGAGCCTAACGGTGCCGGGATGGCGTCAGCCCGGTGCGTTTCCGCGGGCGACCGGCGATGCTGCACACCGCGTGTAAGGCGGCGTTCACCCAATCAACAACGATTGTGATCCAGCAACCGCCGCGGATAGCGTGCGGCCCGTGCGGTCACCCGAGGAGCTCACCACGATCTTCCGGGAGCGGGGGCTGAAGATCACGCCCCAGCGCCAGGCGATCTTCCGGGCCCTCCACGGTTCGACCGTGCACCCGACAGCCGAAGCGGTCTACGAGACGGTGCTGCCCGAGATGCCCAACATCTCGCTCCGCACCGTCTACCAGACCCTCAACGACCTCGCCGACATGGGCGAGATCCACGCCATCGATCTGGGGACCGGGTCGGCTCGCTTCGACACCCACACCGGCCCGCACCACCACCTCGTGTGCGAGGGGTGCGGCCGCGTGCAGGACGTCGAGGCCGAGTTCCCGGGCGTGACCGTGCCGGACGCCGACGCGTTCGGGTTCACGGTGAGCACCACCGAGATCGTCTTCCGAGGACGCTGCCGCGCCTGCGCGGCCGCCCCTGCGTCGGACGTCGGCCGCCGGTCCACACCCGAGCACCCATCCCACACGGAGGCAAGCAGTGCCTGAGATCCAGGGCAGCAAGACCCAGGAGAACCTGAAGGAGGCGTTCGCCGGCGAGAGCCAGGCCAACCGCCGGTACCTCTACTTCGCCCAGAAGGCCGACGTCGAGGGCTACCCCGACGTCGCCGCCCTGTTCCGGTCGGTCGCCGAGGGCGAGACCGGCCACGCGTTCGGCCACTTCGACTTCCTGGCCGAGGCCGGCGACCCCGTCACCGACGAGCCCGTGGGCGCCACCGAGGACAACCTCCGGTCCGCGATCGCCGGCGAGACCTACGAGTACACCGAGATGTACCCCGGCTTCGCCCGCACCGCCCGCGACGAGGGCTTCGACGAGATCGCCGAATGGCTCGAGACGCTGGCGCGCGCCGAGAAGTCGCACGCCGGTCGCTTCACGCAGGGGCTCGAGAGCATCTCGTAGACGCCTGGCCGACGGGTCCCGGTGGCGTCGCCGCCGGGACCCGTCCGCTGTCCGCCCGCCCCCGCGACGCGCTCTGCGAGGCCCGATGACCACGACGTACGACCCCTTCCACCCGAAGTACTTCGACGAGGCGGACCTCCGGCAGGAGATGGACCGGGTCTACGACCTGTGTCACGGCTGCCGCCTGTGCTTCAAGTTCTGCAGCTCGTTCCCCACGCTGTTCGCCGCCATCGACCGCCACGACGACCAGGACTCGGCGAAGATGACCGCCGCCGAGCAGGACCAGGTCGTCGACGAGTGCTTCAACTGCAAGCTCTGCTACGTCAACTGCCCGTACATCCCGGGCCAGCACGAGTGGGAGCTCGACTTCCCCCGCCTCATGCTGCGGGCCGAGCAGGTGCTGCATCGCGAGCGCAAGCGGCCCGTGCGCACCAGGATCACCGACCAGGCGCTCGGGCGCACCGACCTCGCCGGCAAGGTCAACACGACGCTGGCCCCGGTGGTGAACAAGGTGGTCGAGGCGCCGGGCGGTCGCGGCCGGAAGCTGATGGAGAAGGTCGTCGGCATCGCCGGCGATCGGGTGCTCCCGCCCTACGCCCGCCAGCGCTTCTCGACGTGGTGGCGCACGCGGGGCGGCCCGGCCGGGCGCACCGTCGACGCCGACCAGGGCCACGCCATCGTGTTCCCCACGTGCATCGTCGAGTACCAGTCGCCGCAGGTCGGCAAGGACCTCGTGCGGGTGTACGAGCGCAACGGCATCGAGTGCACGATCCCGTCGGGGCAGGTGTGCTGCGGCGCCCCGTGGCTCCACGCGGGCGACGTCGACAACTTCCGCACCCAGGGCACCAAGAACGTGGCGGTGCTGGCGAACGCCATCCGGGCGGCGGCCGCCGCGGGCCATGACCCGGCGGTCGTGGTGCCCCAGCCCACGTGCGGCTACGTGCTCAAGCACGACTACGTCGACTACATCGGCGGCGAGGACGCCGAGCTGGTGGCGTCGCACACCCACGACACGTCCGAGTACCTGATGAAGGTGCACAAGGGCGAGGGCACCGAGCTCGACCGCACGTTCACGGGCGAGGTTCCCGCCGAGGTCACCTACCACGCCCCGTGCCACCTGCGGGCCCAGAACATCGGGCTGAAGAGCCGCGACCTCGTCAAGCTCACCGGCGCCAGGGTCACGGTCGTCGCCGAGTGCTCGGGCATCGACGGCAGCTGGGGGTACCGGGCCGAGAACTACGACGCCTCGCGCAAGGTGGCGAGGAAGATGGCCGGCGCCATCGAGCGCGCCGGCGGCGACGTGGTCGTGGGCGACTGCCACCTGGCCAACGGCGGCATCGTCCAGGAGACCGGGCGCACGCCGCAGCACCCTCTGTCGACGCTGGCCCGCGCCTACGGCATCCCCGAAGACTGACCCCCGCCCCGACGACCGACGCACGTCTGCGGAGGACCCCCGCGCCATGACCAAGCTCCGCCTCGACGACATCACCGACCTCCGCGCCTACGAGCGCGAGCGCGACGAGTTCCGGCGCGAGGTGATCGCCCTCAAGCGCCGGCGCCGTGTCCCCCTCGGCGACCTCGTGACCCTGCTGTTCGAGAACCGGCGGACGATCCGGTTCCAGATCCAGGAGATGGCCCGGGCCGAGAAGATCATCAGCGACGAGGGCATCGAGACCGAGCTCGGCATCTACAACCCGCTGATCCCCGAGCCCGGCCAGCTGTGCGCCACGCTGTTCATCGAGCTGACGTCGGAGGAGGCCCTGAGGCGGTGGCTCCCCGAGCTGGTCGGCATCGAGCGCTCCGTGGCGCTGCGCCTCGCCGGGGGCGAGCTGGTGCGGGCGGTCGTCGACGAGGACCACGAGCAGCAGCTGACCCGCGACGAGATCACCGCCTCGGTCCACTACGTGCGGTGGGACATGACGCCCGAGCAGATCGAGCGGTTCGCGGCGGGTCCGGTCACGCTCGTGTCCGACCACCCGTCGTACGCCGTCGAGACGCCCGTGCCCGAGGCGACGCACACGGAGCTCACGGGCGACCTGCGCGACGGCGGCTGACCTCGTCGGGTCGTCGCGGGCGTCCCACCTGCGAGAACACCCCTTGCGACGGCCGCCGACGGATGCCAAGATCGACCGTCCTCCGGCTGCGGGCCTGCGTCATCGCTCCGATGCGTGCGGGTTTGCGCGCGGCCACCTGGGGAACAGAGACTCCGATCTTCCCGGCACCCCTTGTCGGTGCCGGGCTCGTCGATCGCGCACTGCACGTATCCAGCACCACGGAGACCTATCCGCCACCATGAAGCTGACATGGCGACAGCACGCTGCCTGCCGCGGGCTCGACCCGCTGGTCTTCTACCCGGTCACCGACGAAGAGGCCGACGACGCGAAGGCGGTGTGCGACGGGTGCCCCGTCCGCGAAGCCTGCCTCGAGCACGCCCTCGCTGTCCGTGAGAAGGAAGGCGTCTGGGGCGGCGCCACCGAGCGCGAGCGCCGCCGCATCATCCGCCAGCGCCGCCGGGCATCCTGAGGCCGAGGGGGCCCGCCATGGCGTTCGAGGGGTGGCCGGCGGTGCTCGGGACGCTCTCGTCACGCGGCGACCTCGCGCCCGAGCGGGCGCGGGCCGCGATGGCCGAGATCCTCGACGGGGCGGCGACGCCGGCGCAGATCGCCGGGTTCATCGTCGCCCTGCGCATGAAGGGCGAGACCGTCGACGAGCTGACGGGGATGCTCGCCGCCATGCTCGACGCCGCCGAGCGGGTCGACCTGCCCGAGGGCGTCGAGGCGATCGACGTCGTCGGCACCGGCGGCGACCGCGCCCACACCATCAACATCTCGACCCTGTCCGCCCTCGTGGTGGCGGGGGCCGGGGGCACGGTGTGCAAGCACGGCAACCGGGCCGCGTCGTCCGCGACGGGCACGGCCGACGTCCTCGAAGCCCTCGGCGTGCGCATCGACTGCGGCCCCGACGAGGTCGCCCGGTGCGTGCTCGAGGCCGGCATCGGGTTCTGCTTCGCCCCCCGGTTCCACCCCGCGATGCGCCACGCCGGGCCCACGCGGCGCGAGCTCGGCGTCCCCACCGTGTTCAACATCCTCGGCCCGCTCGCCAACCCGGCCGGTGCCCGCCGGCTGATGATCGGCGTGGCCGACGCCTCGATGGCCGACCGCATGGCCCACGTCCTCGCGGTCCGGGGTGCGGAGCGGGCGCTCATCGTGCACGGCGACGACGGGCTCGACGAGCTCACGATCTCGACCACGTCGCAGGTGGTCGAGCTCCGCGACGGCGACGTGCGCACGTACACGATCGATCCGACCGACCTCGGCATCGACCGGGCGCCCGCGGCCTCGCTGGTGGGAGGCGATCCCGCCACCAACGCCGACCTGGCGCGCCGGGTGCTGGCGGGAGATCCCGGGCCCCACCGGGACGTCGTGACGCTCAACGCCGCGGCCGCGCTGGTGGCCGCCGGGCTGGTCGACGACCTCGCCGCAGGGGTCGACCGGGCGCGGACGACGCTCGACGACGGGGCGGCAGCAGCCGCGCTCGACCGCCTCGTCGCCGTCTCGAACGCCTCGTGAGCGGCGCGGCCGCGGGCCTCGGGCCCCGTCCTCCGGCACGATCGCCCGGGGGGCGTGGCTTGACCCCCGATGGCGGCTCGCCTTGACTGACGAGGTGGGATCCGAACCGGTCGCCGCATCGGGCGACCCCACGCGTGACCGGCTGGTGGCGGCCGCAGCCGAGGTGTTCGGCGAGAAGGGCTACGACCGGGCCGGCGTGCAGGAGATCGCGCGGCGGGCCGGGTTCACGACGGGGGCCATCTACGGGCGGTTCCGGGGCAAGGCCGAGCTGCTCCAGGCCGCCATCGAGGCCTCGTCCGACGACGAGTTCGAGCAGCTCTTCGCCGAGAACCGCTTCCTCGGCAACGCCACCGACATCATCACGACGGTCGGGTCGCACCTCGTCACCGAGGAGTTCGACAACGGCCAGGCGCTGCTGCTCGAGGCCTTCGTGGCCGCCCGGCGCGACCCCGAGGTGGCGACGATGCTGCGCCGGGTCATCGACGAGCGCGCCCAACAGCTCATCACCCTGGTCAACGAGGCCAAGCGGACCGGCGGCATCGACGCGTCGCTCGACACGCTGTCGATCGTGCGGTTCTGCCATGCGGTCGGCTTCGGGTGGCTGCTGATCGGTGCCGCCGCCCTCGACCGCCCGGCCGCCGAGCCGTGGGAGCAGCTCATCGCCCGCCTGGTCGGCGCCGTGGGCGAGGACGCTCCGGACGGCTGACGCCGGGCGGCCGATGCCAGTCGGCCGATGCCCGGTGGGGTGATGCCGGGGACGCCCGGTCCCTCACTCCATGCCGAGGTTCCACATGGCGTCGAGATCGTGGCGGGAGTAGGCCTGGAAGGCGATCATCGTCGTGGTGTGCTCGACGCCGTCGAGGCCCGAGATGTGGCGCGTCACGACGTCGGCCAGGTCGTCGTGCTCGCGCACGCGCACGATCGCCACGAGGTCGAGGTCGCCCGTCACCGAGTAGACCTCGGCGACGCCGTCGACGTCGGCGAGCTCGGTGCCGAGGTCGGCGATGCGGGCGGGGGTGGCATGGATGAGCACGAACGCGGTCAGCACGTCGCGCAGCGTAGACCCGCCTCCTCGCCCATCCGGGCGGCGACCTCGGTGGCCTCGGCCACGGATCTGCACGGCACGTGGTCGACGGCGTGCACCGTGCGCAGCAGGGGGCGCACACCCCGGCCGGGATCGTCCGAGAACAGCGCCCGGACCGCCCGGCGCACGTCGGCGGCCGGGGCGATGCGGCGGGCCGCGCCCTGTGCGTCGCGCAGGACGTACACGCCGGGGGAGCGGGGCAGGCGCGCGGTCAGGCGCAGCTTGGCCGCCGGGGCGTGGCGCGCGATGTGCGGCACCTCGAGCAGGTCGTCGAGCACGGTGACCCCCAGCCCCGCGGCGCGCTCGAGCAGGACGTGCAGCAGGTCGGCCGTGGCGAGGACGTCGTCGAGCGCCCGGTGCGACGGCTGGTGGGGCAGGCGCAGGGCGCCGGCGAGCGTGCCGAGCCGCAGGTCGGCGGCGTCGTCGTCGACCAGCAGGCGCCGGGCGAGCGCCACGGTGTCGACCGTGCGCGACCCGACCGGCTCGCGGCCGGTGGCGGCCAGGGCGGCGTCGAGGAACGACACGTCGAAGCGCAGGTTGTGGCCGACCAGCACGGCGCCGCCGACGAACTCGGCCAGCGCCGCCAGGACGGCCCCCACGGGCGGTTGGCCGCGCAGCATGGCGTCGGTGATGCCGGTGAGCTCGGTCACGACCGGGTCGACCGGCAGCTCGGCGTCGACCAGCGTGCGGAACGTGCCCTCGCACACCCCGCCCCGGAACCGGGCCGCCCCCACCTCGGTGATGGCGCAGGTCGCCGGCGAGGCGCCGGTCGTCTCGAGGTCGACGACGCAGAACGTGACCTCGTGGAGCGGTGTGCCGAGGTCGTCGATGTGGCGCGTCGCCGGGCCGGCGGTCGTGCCGACCGCGGGCCGGGTGCCGGTGGCGACCTCGACGGGTGCGGGGGCGCCCGCGGCGTCGGCCCGGCCCCCGTACGGGGCGACGTCGTGCGCCTCGTCCGGCGCCATGTCGCAGGCGACGTCTCCCGAGCTCATGCGAGCCGTGCCGTGGGCGATGTCCCGGGCCGCGGACAGCATGGCCGTACCGTATCGAACCCGTGTTCGGGGGAACAAGCGTTCCGGCACCGACCCGGCGGCGGCCGGTCGGTAGGCTGCGCCCGTGGTCACCCGATACCGCTGCACCGCGTGCGGCAACCTCACGCGCTTCGACGTCGTCACCACGCGTCGCACCCGCGCCTTCCACCACTACACGGTGGGCGGCGACCTGCGGGTCGAGGACGAGGCCGTGCTCGACGAGTCCGTCGACGAGGTCACCTGCCGCTGGTGCGGCACCGGCACGGCGGTCGAGCGCCTCGACGACGCGACGGTCGGCGCCACCGCCGGCGACGACGGCGCCTCCGGCGCCGGGGCACCGGAGGCGACCTGAGCGACCCGGCCGGCGTCATCCGCCGGGCCGTCGAGGCGGCGCTGGCCGTCGCCCGCGCCGGACTCACCGCAGAGCCCGTCGTGCCGCCACCGGGGGCGCTGCGCCCCTACCTCGCGTTCGCCAAGCAGACGCCCCGCTCGCTCGAGGCGATCGCCCGCGTCGTCGACGCCGACCCCGAGCTCCGGGCCCGGGTGGCCGAGGTCGTGGACGAGGATCAGGTCGGCCGCGGCGGGTGGCTGTGGTTGGTGCGGCCCGACGGCTGGCAGGACGAGCTGGCGGCGCTCGAGGCCGACTCGACGGCGCGGGCCGACGCCGCCGCCGAGCGGCGCGCGGAGCGGGCGGCGACCCGCAAGCTGGCGGCCCTGCAGGCCACGGCCGACCGGGCCGAGGCCGAGGCGGCCGCCCGGCAGGCCGAGCTCGACGAGGCGCGCCTCGAGCTCGGTGCCGAGCAGCAGGCCCGGGCCGCGTCGGCGGCCCGCGTCGCCGAGCTGGCGGCGCAGGTGGAACAGCTGGGGGACGAGCGGCGCCGGGTGGTGCGCAACCTGAAGGACACCGAGGCGAGGCTGGTCGAGCGGGGCACCCAGCTCAACGCGTCCCGGGCCCGCGTCCGGGCGCTCGAGGCCGAGGCCCGCGCCCGGGCGTCGGAGGCGGGCGGCACCGACCCCGGCGGGCCGCAGCCCGGCGCCGACGCGTCGACCGGAGATCGCGCCCGCTCCGGCGGCGGCGACGCCAAGCCGGACGACGACCGGGCCGCGACCCGCTCCCGTGCCGGCGCCGGGCCGCCGGTGCGGACGGGGAGCGAGGCGGACGCGCCGGGTGGTGCCGTCCCCGGCGGGACGGGGGTGGCCGTCCCCGCCGTCATCGTGTCGGAGGTCGCCCGGGCCGCCGAGGCGGCGGCGTCGCTGGCGGACGCCCTCGCGGCCGTGGCCGAGGCCCTCGAGGTCGGCGGGGTGGGCCCCGCGCCACCGGTCGGCCCGACCGATGCGGGCGGGTCACCCGTCCCGCCGCCGGTCGGTGGCGACGACGGGGGTGCGGTGGTCGCCGCGGCCGAGCGGGTGCCCCTGGCGCTGCCCGGCGGCATGTTCGACGACTCGGTCGAGGCCGCCGAGCACCTGCTGCGGGCCCCCGGGGCCGTGCTCGTCGTCGACGGGTACAACGTCACCATGACCGGCTGGCCCGAGCTCGACGGGCCCGGGCAACGCCGGCGCCTGGTCGACGCGGTGTCCGACCTCGCGCTGCGCACGTCGACCGCGGTCGAGCTCGTGTTCGACGGCGCCGAGGTCGAGCCGCTGACGCCCCCGCCGCCCAGCCGCCCGATGGTGCGGGTGCGGTTCTCCGACCCGGGCGTCGAGGCCGACGACGTGATCATCGACCTGGTGGGTCGGATCCCGGCGGCGACCCCCGTGATCGTGGCGTCGAGCGACAACCGGGTGCGCACGGGCGTGCGCCGGCGCGGCGCCAACGTCCTCCACGCCCGCCAGCTCGTCGCCGTGCTCCGCCGCTGACGGCCGGTCGCCCGCCGCCCCGACGGCGGACCCCTCCGTGACTGTCACACCCCGTCCGTATCGTCCGTGGTGGGTCGAGCCGGGTCGCCGGCCCGCCGCCCGCACCGACGAGGAGACGCTCGTGTCACGACCGCCCGCCCCCCGAGACGACGACCAGTCGCTCACGATCGACTGCGACGAGTGCGCGATGCAGGGCACCAGTGCGTGCGGTGACTGCGTGGTCACGTTCATCTGCTCCCGCGAGCCGGGCGAAGCGGTGGTGGTCGACGTGGCCGAAGAGCGTGCCCTGCGCCTGCTGTCGGGCGCCGGGCTGCTGCCCGGCCTGCGGCACGTCCGTCGCACCGGCTGAGCCGACGAGTTGCCGCTGGTGACCGGTGTCGGCACGATGGCCCGGTGCCCACGGCCGTCCTGCCGCCCCGCCGCGTCCCCGCGGTCGCCGACCTGCTGGCGACCGGACGCGCCGCCGGGCTCGACGCGGTGGGCGTGACGGCCGCCGAGCCGTTCGCCACCACGCTGCGGCACCTGGCCGATCGCAAGGCCGCCGGGCTGCACGCCGGCATGCGCTTCACCTACCTGCACCCCGAGCGGTCGGCCGATCCCACAGACGCGCTGCCCGACGCCCGGGCGCTCGTGGTCGGCGCCCGCAGCTACCGCCGGGCGGCCGCGGACGACGGCGCGGGCGATCGCAGGCCGACGCCGTCGTCCGCCGGCGACCCACCCCGCGGGCGCGTCGCCCGCTACGCCTGGGAGGACCACTACCGTCCGCTCAAGGCCGCCCTCACCGTCGTGGCCCGCGAGCTGAAGGCGGCCGGGTGGCGGGCGCGGGTCGTCGCCGACGACAACGCCCTGGTCGATCGCGAGGCGGCCTACCGGGCGGGGCTCGGCTGGTACGGCAAGAACGCCAACCTGCTGCTGCCGGGCGAGGGCAGCTGGTTCGTTCTCGGCTCGGTCATCACCGACGCCCCGCTCGCCGGGCGCGACCGCACGCCGCCGGTCGCCGACGGGTGCGGCTCGTGCACCCGTTGCCTCGACGGCTGCCCCACCGGCGCGATCGTGGCCCCGGGCGTGGTCGACGCCCGCCGCTGCCTGGCCTGGCTGCTGCAGGTCGAGGGACCGTTCCCGCGCGAACACCGCGCCGCGCTCGGCGACCGGTTGTACGGGTGCGACGAGTGCCAGGAGGTGTGCCCGCCGAACCGCCGGCTCGACCGGGGCGGCACGAGCACGGCCGCGGTCGAGGCCTCGCGGGCGGGCGACGGCGCCCAGGTCACGGTCGACCTGCTCGACCTGCTCGCCGCCGGTGACGA
>Ga0111538_10004869_pt1 | contig 18481 bp, 26 predicted proteins | sample SoiMethybrSBSTD1_FD_79669 | JGI IMG/M metagenome (GOLD analysis project Ga0111538, IMG submission 79669) | Bulk soil microbial communities from a Populus tree surrounding site in Tennessee, USA - Soil MetaG P. TD hybrid SBSTD1 (version 2)... | ecosystem: Environmental > Terrestrial > Soil >...
CGTGCGGCGAGTGAGAAGCTGACCACGGCAGCCGCGCCGGAGCTCGAGCCGATAACTCAGGAAGTTACGCCCGAGGAGGTCGCTGCCATCGAGGACATCGTCCTGCCGAAGGATATGCCGGCTGGCGCCAAGGAGGCGATGACCGCTTCCGACATGCGCAATATCGATGTCGAAGGGACCACCATCGACCGGCCGCCCGATATGGAGCCGCTGCGGGAGAAGATCGAGGTCGAGCCCGGGCTGGCGGCGGACGTCCCCGAGATGATCCGGTTGACCGAAGAAGGGGTCAAGGGTGGTCGACTGCTCAGTCCGTTCTATGGCGGGCAGAAGGTCTACGCCACCATTATCAGCCAGAACACTGTGCGCGGGCTTGCCCAGCATCTGCCGATCGCCAAGATCCTGGCTGCAGCCAAGGAACACACCGCGGCAATGATTGCGCTGCGTAACCGGCTGCTGGCGTCGGCTGGCGACACCAAGACCTACGTCTTATCCGATGTCGACTACCATGTGTTCGCCCGGAAATCGCCGCGTCCTAAGCCCGGCCTGGCGGGCTTCGTCACGTCCAAGGACGGCACGCTGCAATATATCATCATCAACGAGCGGGCGTTCCACAAGTCGGAGGAGGAGTTCGTCGAAACCCTCCTGCACGAGAGCACCCACGTCGGCACCCAACTCGGGCTGCAGAACGATCCCGAGCTGCAGAAAGATATGGATTTCGTCCGCAGCGCGGCGATGGACCACGCTGGCATTCGCGACCCTAACAAGGTCTACGGTTTCAGCAGTAACGACGAGTTCCTTGCCGAAGGCATGAACAACGCCGGGTTCCAGACCCGGCTACGCGGCACGCCGATGAGCGAGGAAGCCGCCAAGCGGCTGGGGATCAAACAGCCCGAGCCGCTGACCGGGTGGCGAGCCTTCCTTGACATCATCCGCCGGGCGCTGGGCTTCAAGAGCAAGCAGCCGGCGGTGTTGAACATGCTCGACGCGGTGGTCTCGGTGAGTGACCGGCTGCTGACCAGGAAGCTCAATGGCGCGCAGGCAACGACTGATACCGGCATCGCCCCACTCACCCAGCGGGTCACCACCAAGGAGATGTACGATCGGGCGCGGCGGGCAATCGACGACCGGGTCCGCACCGACGGCGATCTCAGGGCACCGTGGCTCTTATCGGTTGCCGACGGCTCGCAGGTCGGGCGGACCAGCGACCGCTATTACGGCGGTGAGAGCAACAACCCGATCCGCAATACCCAGAAGGCCCTCGACGCGATCGAGGTCGACACCCACAAGCTGATGGGCGAGGGCTCGTCGCTGGTTGCCGACATCTTCAACGCCGCCCGCAAGACGCCGCTCGGCAAGTGGCTCGAGTTTGCCGACTTCCTGATCGACGAGACCAACGCCAACGTCTACGCCGACAAGACGCTGGCCGATCAGCCGCACCTTGGCGAGGATCCGGTCGGCAAGCCGTCGACCAGCGCCGCGCAGGCTGCCGCCCGGCTGGCGGAACTGGCGCCGCGCTTCAAGGCGCTCAGCCCGGAACTGAGGAAGCTGCGCGAGCGGATCCACGAATTCGGTCGCAAGCGCCAGCACCAAATGGTGACCCTGATCGTCACCAACATGCTGCACGAGGGCATGCGAGCAGTGCGCTCGGCACGCGGGGCCAAGGTCGATCCGGCGCTGGTCAAGCGGGTGATCAACCGCACCGCCACTGACGACGACAAGAAGCTGATCGGTGCCGACCTCCTGCACAAGATCTACCAGTCCAAGGAATTCAACGCGGTGATGGGGCCGTACGTGCCGCTGATCCGGCGTGGCAAGTACGTCGCCCGCGGAACTTTCAAAGTTACCCCGCCCAAGGCGAGCACCGGGGCACGGCGGGTGCCGGACACCGGCAGCGACGTGATCTTCGAATTCCGGGGAGAGAATGCGCGGCAGCACGCCATGGACTATGCCGCCAGCCTCAAGGAGAAAGCCTGGGTGACCGGCGTCACCGTCGACGAGGTGACTGGCGACGCATGGATCGAGGGGCCGGACGGCAAGCGCCACAAGGTGACGCTGGCGGATGTCGGCGCACTGCGCGGCTACCGGGTCGAGGTCCAGAACAAGTACGTCGAGTTCTTCGACAGCATGGCCGAAGCTCGCGCTGCCACCCGCGAGCTCCGGGCCGACCCCAACATCGACTTGGTCAAGGAACCGCAGGCACGGCGCTTCAACCCGGGGGACCGCGACCTCGACCTGTTGTCGTCGGATATCCGCGGCGTGATCAACTCGCTGCAGCGCAGCCACCGCTTCCGCACCATGCCGAAGGCGATGCAGGGCGAGCTGGAGAAGGCGCTGGTCGAGTTCAGCCTGCAGATGATGGGTTCGACCCGGGTGCAGAAGCGCCGGCTGCCGCGCCGCAACGTGCTCGGGGCGTCGAACGATATCGCCCGCGCCATGCTCGATTACAACCGATCGACTGCGTCCTATCTGGCCCGGATGATGCACGCGCCGGAGCTCAACGATCAGCTCAGGCTGGCCGAGGACAGCGTTGACGCAGGGCCAGCAGGCGGCGCGGCTGGGCGCCGGCTCCTCGTCAACGAGATGACCAAGCGGGTCACCAGCAACCAGAACATCCAGAACAACCACTGGGTCCAGCGGCTGCTGGCGACGACGCTGGTCGCCCGGCTGGCGTCGCCGATGTACACACTGATGAACCTGTTGCAGCCATCGATGATCACCATGCCGGTGCTGGCGGGACGGCACGGCGTCACCAAGACGGTCAATGCCGGCACCAAGGCGATGAAGGATCTTGGCGTCGGCTCGATCCTCAAGAAGGGCCTGAAAGAGACCAAGGCCAAGGCGCTATCACCGTCGTCGGCGCTCGAGACCTATATCGACGATCTCAAGAAGCTGCCCGGGATCAACGCCCGCGAGGCGACGCTGTTCGACAAGATCAACGTTCGCGGCACGCTGGAGAGCGACAAGTTCGAACGGGCCCGTGCCACCCACGGCGGGTGGGCCACCGAGGCCGGCGCCAAGCTCGACACCACGATCAACTATCTGGAGGGGGTCACCCGGCAAATGCCGACCGCCGCCGAGGTGGTCAACCGGTCATGGACGCTGCTCACTGCCTACCGGCTCGAATACGCCGCCAACGGCGGCAACCACGAAGCCGCGTCGCAGTATGCCGAAGACGTCAACAACAGGACCAACTTCAACTACAGCGAGGCAGCGACGCCGCCGCTGTTCAAGCACCCGCTGATGAAGATCCCGTTCCAGTTCAAACGCTTCGGCCACGGTACTTACTGGCTGCTCGGCCGGCTGATCTGGCAAGCGGTACGCAACGAGGAGGGGGGAAGGGCCGAGGCGCTGAAGGCGCTGGCCTATATCGCCGCGACCCATACCTTGATGGCCGGGGCGCTCGGGCTGCCGACCGAACCGATCAAGGCGCTGGTGCTCGGGGCCTATGCCACCGGGATGATTGGCTTTAACTGGCAGGACGTCGAGAATTACGAGCGCGAGCTGGCCGCTGACCTGCTCGGTCCCGATCTTGGCGAGATGCTGAGCCGCGGCATTACCCGCGGGCTGCCGTTCGGGCTGGGCTTCGATATGTCGAGCCGGGTCGGGATGGCCGACCTGATGCTCGCCCGCGAGCCCAACTCCGGCAACGCCGACGACATCCAGCGCTGGCTGTGGGACATGGCGATCGGTGCACCGGGCGGCATGCTGCGGGGCTGGGCCGAGGGCGTCCAGAACCTCGCCAAGGGCGAGTGGGGCGAGGGCCTGCAGAAGCTGGTGCCGATCAAGGCGGCAGCCGACCTGATCAAGGCGGTCAACATCGGCAGCGAGGGCAAAAAGACGCCAAGCGGCCGGCCGTCGATGGACCCATACACCTGGTCGGAGATTGTTATCCGTACGCTTGGCGCCACCCCGGCACGCGAAGCCGAGGATCAGGAGTTCAAGGCGTACTTTTATTCGGAGAAGGCAGCGCAGGACGAGATCCGTCGCGGGCTGCAGCAGCGCTGGGCCGACGCCAGCCCGACCGGGCGGCTCCGGATGCAGGGTGAATTGGAGCGTTACAATCGCAACAAACCCCGCGATGCATGGCTGACGCGGAAGGAGTTGATGGCGTACACTAAGCGTCGTGAGACCGACATCGGCAAGACTGTGTTTGGCGTGGTGCCGAGCCGGACGACCCGTCCGATCGCGGAGCGGGCTGCAAGGACCTACAACCAGTAACTTGGCAAGTTAGGAGGAAGGACATGAGCGATATCGGACCCGCACAAGCCGAACCCCTGAGCGAAGTTCAGGCGAAGGAGAAGGCGCTCCGCGACTTCGACGCTGCAGAGCGTGAAGCCAAGAACGCCCGTAAGGCGGCACATGACCAGAATGAAGCGGCCAACACGTCGGGGCTGTATTCTGACCGGGCCGAGAAGGAGCAGAAGATCCAGAAGGCGGTTAGCGACAGCCGCTTCGAGGGTGAGAATGCTCCGACCGACGCCAATGCCGACAAGGCGCAGGACAAGGTCGAGCCGGCGCGCGCTGCGGCAGAGGCGGTGCTTGGCGAGGAGGGTGCCGTTGCTACGCAGCTGCCGGAGGAGCCTGAATACGATCCTAATCAGATCGGCAAGGGCAAGTACTAAACCCGGTCGGTGCCGCACGCTTATCGCCTGCGGCGCCGCCGCTACCGGCGGAGGAGGAAGCGCATGTCCCTGACACCTGCCGAGTTCCAGCAGAAGCTGATCGACCATGGCTTCTCGTGCGGGACCTACGGTGCCGACGGCTACTGGGGCCCGGCAACCGAGGGAGCAGTCGAGGGCTGGTTCGACACCGGCATGGACCTCGACGGTGAACCGCCGCCGCCACCCGAAGGGCAACTGATCCCCGACGACTGGATGCCCGAGTGCGCGATGACCTACATCACCGTCCACTGGAGTGCTGGAGCCTATGAAGTTTCGTCGGCTGACCGGGAGCACTACCACTTTATTGTTGATGGTGGTGGGAGGGTGGTCCGTGGCGATTACTCGATTAAAGCTAACGTCTCCACGGGCGACAACGATGGTTACGCTGCGCACACCAATCAGGCAAATACCAAGAATATCGGTATTGCTGCCGCCTGCATGGCTGGAGCTGTCGAGAGCCCGTTCAACGCCGGCAAATACCCGCTGACCGAACTGCAGTGGATGACGCTGGCCAAGATCGCTGCCGAGCTTGCCGTCCGCTACGGCATCCCCTGCGACCGTACCAAGATCCTCAGCCACGGCGAATGGCAGTCGACCAACGGCGTGCCGCAGTCGGGCAAGTGGGACATTAACAAGCTGCCGTGGAGTTCCGGGCTTTCCAAGAGCGAGGTCAACGACCAGTTTCGGCAGCACGTTAAAAACTTCATGTGAGGGAAAACGCCATGACGAGAGAGCATTTCGAGGAAGATCAGCGCCAGTTCCGCGATGCCGCCAAAGCGCCCGACGAGGGCAAGGAGCGCGGTGGCATTGGTTGGGCGGTGAAGCAGCTGCTGCAGGGGGCGACGGTGGCGCGGCGCGGCTGGAACGGCAAGGGGATGCACCTCTACTACGTCGCACCGCACGAAGTCGGTGAGAGCGAGTTCCTCGGCTTTGTCGTCATGGTCACGGTCGACGCCAAGCATGTGCCGTGGCTGTGCTCGCAGACCGACCTGCTGGCGATTGACTGGGAGATCGTCAACGCTGCACCAAAGGTGACACCACACGCAGAGTAGCCTGGGAAGACTGGGGCCGGAAAGGCGCGTTACACACCTCGAAGCACGACACACTCCCGAAGGTGTGCGCTGTCACCCGTGACCGGACCGGCCCCGATTTTTAGGAGGAAGCCATGTCGATAGCAGTGCTGATCCTGATCATCCTGATCGTACTGATCGTCGCCGCGTATCCGGGCTGGCGGTACTCAAGCGGCTGGGGCTACGGCCCGATGGGCATCCTCGGGTTGCTGCTGATCGTCCTGTTGGTGCTGGCGCTGACCGGTAACCTTGGCAGTCTCAGGCTCAATTGATGATCCTGCACGGCATCGAGTTCCGGGAGATGGATGGCTGGCCGGTGATCACCGACATGATGATCATGCAGGATCCCAAGCTGCGGGAGTTCATCGAGAAGAACCGCAGCCACTTCTGCCGTAGCTACCACACGATGGTCTGGGTTTTCTGTGACCCGAAGGTGCTCGATAGCGAGCAAGGAGGTGACAATGCCCAAAATCCTTGAACGCGCGGTCAAGCAGATCCAGGCGCAGGGTCACGACAAGAAGTCGGCTTTTGCCATCGCCACGGCGTCGCTGCAGAAGTCGGGGTCGCTGAAGAAGGGCTCGCAGAAGCTGACGCCGAAGGGCGAGAAGCGGCAGGCGATGGGCGCCGAGGGCCGGGCCAAGGACCGGGTGGCGAAGAAGTCCGGCCATGCCAAGGACGACTACCGCTACTCCAAGAAGACCAACCGGGCGACACTGAGATGATCAGGCTGGTCACCGACCCTGACGAGCACGAGGCGCCGGAGCGTCCCGACAACGTCATCCTGCTCAACCTCGTCACCCGGCTCGACATCAACGCCGACACCATCCTCAATGAGGCGATCGGCCAGCTCGACGGGGTAATCATCATCGGCTACCGCAAGAGCACCAGCGAACATCGAACCGCCGATGACGAGTATTTCGCGTCGAGCTTCGCTGCCGGCGATACGGTGCTGTGGCTGCTCGAACGGGCCAAGCACAAGCTGATGCGGACGGCCGACAGACTTGAGAACGGCGGCGCGGACGACCCCGCGTAACTTGAGGAGTTACCGATGAAATTCAAGCAGAAGCGCAGCAAGACCAAGGCCCGCGGCGACAAGCCTGACAAAGGCAAGATCGCCGGTCAGGGCGGCACCTCGTCACCCTACCCGCACCAGACCAAGGTGCCGATGGGCCCCGGTGCCGACGTCCCCGGCAAGATGCCGCATCCGGTGCAGCTGCCGAAGCTACGGAGCCAGGGCAAGGGGAAACGCTAGTTGTGGGAGCCCCGTGCCGTCATCGTCCTGGTGCTTGCGGCGTCAATCAGCTTGGCGCACCTGATCGCTATTGCGGGGATGGCGTGGCACGGGATGCGGTTACAAGAAGTCGGCGGCGACGTGCTGATCGCTGTGCTCGGAGCAATAATCGCAATCGTCGCGGCTTATGTGGGGAAGTATGATGGCAGAGAAGGGCGAGACGCGGGACAAAAGCAGCCACCGGACGCCGGGTCAGATCAAGCGGATGAACGCCGGCTACGACGCGAAACCGTCGCAGATCCAGAAGCGGGTGGAGCTCAAGAAGGGGAGACGGATGCTGGGCCTCGCGAAGGGCGACCCTCGTGACGCTGCCCACATCAAGCCGGCGCGGCATGGCGGCGCGGCGACCAAGGCCAACCTCAGGCCGCTGCACCGGAGCAAGAACCGGGGCTGGCGGGACGGAGGCGACAAATGAAATTCAAGCACCGCGAGATCAAGAAGCCGAAGCCGAGCGCCGACGAGCGCAAGCTGCACCGTGACGTAAAGCGCGACGTCATGCAGCGGCCGGGGATGAAGCCCGATCCGCACCGCGGCAAGAGCTACAAGAAATGAAACAGGAAGATATCCGCCATCTGGTCGAGCACATTGAGGAATGGGAAGCAGCTGGCGCCTTCGGCCACATCGTCCTGTCGGTGCGCCCGAGTGACAACGATCCGGGCAACATCGGCACCGTCAGCTATTTCACCTTCGGACCGGCACCGGGAACGCCGGAGGTGGCGTTGATGACTGACTTCATGGATCAGGTGCTCAACGAGATCGGTCAGAAGCTAGTGAAACAATGAGCCACGAGCAGCCGAAATGAGGGGCTTTGGCAGGATGGTGCCGCCTAAGAACAACAAGGCGACACCATGGAAGGGCTACGACCGGCGCTTCGAAGACAACGGGTTCTCGGAAGAACAGCCGAACGACCCGAAGCTGTATGACCGCAGCTACAAGATCAACCCGACCGACGACCAGCGCTTGAAGCGCCGGCCGAAGGTCGAGCCGACACCCGACGAGTTCATGTTTAGGAAGTCACGACGCATACCACGCGGCGCTTAGATTTCAGGTCCTTCGAGCTGCAGTTCATGCAGCGGGCTGTCCTTGAACGGCTCAGCCCGCTCCTTCAACTCGCGGCAGCAGCGAACGAACTCCTCGGCGCTGATGACGAAGTTGACGTTCAGGTCAGCATCCTTGCTGACCGAGAACAGGATGACGCTGCCCGGACCGAGCAGCTGAACGGTGATCCTGGTCGGGTTCATGACTACTCCTCGTCCTCGAGCGTGCCTTCCTCCCGCCTGATCCGCTTCTGCTCGACTGTCTTGATGGTCAGCTTGTCGACGGCATCGCGAAGGGTTTCCATGACGGTCAGCGGGTCGTGGCTGCCGCTCTGGTGGAAGTTACGCGACACCCTGCCCTTCGGGGTGATGATCCGCACCCGATAATAAGGGCGCGGGTCGGTGATCAGCTTACCGTCAACACTGACCCGCAGCTTGCCGTAGCTGTCTTCGAGCGGGGCGTTGGCCTCAGTGACGTAGATATACGCCTTCCACTTGCGTGGCAGGTCGATAGTCCAGTCGGGCTGAACATTGAACACCTCCGGCAGCGTGAGGGTGAACGCTTCGCGTTCGATGGCGGTGTTGGCGGCTTCAGTTGTCCGTGGCATTTCATTCTCCTTGTGGGTTGACGCACTTCACTTCCTTGCCGCACGGGCAAGGCACTTCGCCGATCCCGTTGCCGCGGATCACCGTGCCGGTGTCCGGGTTCCAGGTCCGGTATTCAGCGGCGCACTGAGCACGCCATGTTGCATCATCAAGCCCCGTCGCTGACACCGGGGTCGGCTTGAAGCGCTCGAACGACGTCGTGGTCGGCAGTGGCCGTTCGGCTGCCGGCTTGCGACCAGTCTTAAGGATGAGCAGGTCGCGAATGTCGGCCAGCCACTGTTCGAAGCCGCCGAGCTCTGCCGGCAGCGGTAGCAACGTCGGCAGCACCGACAGGCACTCGCCGTACTCCTTCTTCGCCATGGCGAGGATGACGTCGGTGTCGGCGGTGATGCTGGTTGTCGGATGCATCACCTGAATGAAGACGCTCTCGCGGGCGTAGATCGAGCAGTAGGCAGCGAGCTTGGGATTGATCTCGCTGTACTCCTCGGACTTGGTCGGACCGGCGAATATCAGCACAGCGATCAGCACGATGGCGGCGACGAGAATGAAGCTGAAGATCCAGATCCTCTCAACGTGGTCTTCGGAGTCGCGTGGCGGTTTTGGCATATCCAGCATTGGCTATCTCCATGGGTGGGTCATTCGTAGTCAGGCAGGAACTTACTCAGGCTCGGGTGGCTGGCATTGAACTCCAACACATACTCCTGTCCGGTTCCGAGCGGTGTACCGCCACCCAATGTCGCCAGCGTGCGCACCACTCCGAACTTGGACTTCAACAATTCGAAAAAGATATGCTGCGGAAACTCGCGTCGTACCAACCAGTCAGTCAACGACGAGACAGATATCCGCATCCGCTTGTCCTTGAGCGCAACGTGGATCGTCAGGGCGTCGATCTTGGTCGCGTCGCCCACGATCTTGATGGCGTTGGCTTTAGGTTTGCCACGCCCCATCCACATCGTGTCGGTGACCAGCGTGTGCCGGGCCCGCATGTCGCGGAGGTACTGGCTGAGCAGGTTGGAGACGTTGTCGTCCTTGCGCATGTCGACCGACTGGTTGTCGCGGGTCTGCCGCATACCCTCGAACCGCTCGTACATGAAGGTCCGCAGCTTCTTGAGATCGAAGCGGGTCAGCCCAAGCTCGTTAGCGTACTTGGCACCGAGCACGACGACAGCAACCAGCGCTGCCCAGAACCGCTCGTCGGGTTCGATCTTCATGTCCTTGCCGACCACCAGCATCTCGGCTGCCACTTCCTGATCGACCCGCTGGTGGTTGCGACCGAGGAATTCGGCATAGATCCGACCCGGCGCCCCGTAGTTACTTTTCAAGTTACTGATGATCCGCGAAGCGTCGGAGATGGCAATCCGGCCCTCGGTCGATGGCGTCGTGGCGAACTCGAACAGCCGGTAGATGCCGGCTGCTGTCATTTTGGTATGGTTAACGATGTGGTCGACCATGCTCTCGTTCGACGCCGAGATGATCAACGTCTCCCACGACCCCATCTCACGCAGCGCGGTGGAAGAAAGCATCCGCGACTTTTCATGGCCGCGGGTGATGGTGAAGACAGTGTTCACCATCTGCTGTGCGTCCTTACTGGTCTTGAGCTCGTCCCAGAACATCGGCAGGTGACGGAGCTTGCCGAGCTTGCCGATCACCGAGTTCGGGGTGTCGTCGAGCCCCTGCATGGCGTTGACCGAGTGACCCCAGACCGCCTGGCCGCATTGCATTGCCGTAGTCTTGGCCGCGCCGCTCTCCAGCGAGTAGAGGCTGAGCAGCAGCCCGGGCTGACCGGTCGAGCGGATCAGCGGCGCAGCGAACGACGCGGCGATGATCGCGTCGAGCGGCATCCGCTTCTGGTTATGGACGAGGTTGACGGCGTCGTACCACGGCGTCAGGTCGCCGGTCGGGGTGTAGATGTTGGCGAGCGCCGCCTCCGCCTGCGCCGCTACCCGTGGCCCCTGCGGGGTGTAGAGGGCCCCCCCGTAGGCGAACCCGAGGATCTTCTCCTTGCCGACCCAACCGAATGCCTCGCCAGCGGTGACGGCGTTCTTGATGTCCTTCAGTCGCTTGGTCCACGCCACGAAGAATGCTCCTGTCTTTTTGGTTTCATCAGGACTGAGCATCACGCCGATTTCCTGCAGCTTGCTGCGCATCTCCATCCCGCCGATAATCGCGGTGTTGAGCTGCACGGTCGTGCGAGCCCCCATCTCGGTCTCGGTGGTGAAGTTGAGCATCCGCGGCGAGCCCCTGCTGATCCACGGATCGATCATGATGTAGTCGTTGACCCGGACGTACCTGACCGAGCCGTCGTCAGCCGTCACTCCGACCAGCACATGACCCGCCGCGTCGCGCTGGTAGCCGATCGGGATGTCGGCATTGTTGAGGATCGGGTTGACCGACGACGGCTGGTAGGTTGGCTGCGGCTGCTGCAGGGTGACGAAGTTGAGCGGTGATTTGCCCTTGTTGCGGTGGCCGCAGGTGACGCACGGCTTGGAGCGCAGCCCGGCGATGGTCGAGCATTGCGGCCAGCCGAGCTTCTTGGCCGCCTGAGCATTGACCGCCTCGTCGTACTTGTCGTCGGTCTTGTCCTTGACGTAGCCGGGGTGCTGGTCGCTCATGACGTGAGCGCTGGCCCGCCCCTCCTCGGTCCATAGCGCCAGCTGCATGGTGGCGTACCAGCGCGGCTCGTCATTGTCGGCGCCACCGGTCCGGATGCTTTGCCTGACGAACGGGCACGCTCTGGCGACCTGCAGAAGCGGCGGCTTCGGCAGTGAGAAGTCCTCGATCCCGGCCGACAACGTATCGTCATCGATCGGCTTTAAGGGTGGCAGACCGCTGAGGTCGACGTGGCTCTTGCCCGGCGTAACTTTGCGAGTTGCCGTCCGGTACGGGACCAGCGCTATCTCGATCCGCTTGACCGAGTAGTCGAAGTCAGTGACCTCGCCCGCCAGCCGGACCTCAACCGGCGGATCGAATTTGTGATTGAGGGTGCGTGGCGGCCGGAAGACGTGGACGGTGTCGGAGGTACAGCCGGCGTCGAACTTGAGGCCGTGCTGCAGCAGCGCGTTCTTCAGCGCCTCGGCCAGCGGCAGCCACTCCGCTGGCGCAAGGATCCGGTCGAGGGTCCAGTAAGCATGTACGCCGCCACCGGTCCTAACCATGCACGACGGCGCCGGGAACTTGATCACCTTGAGGCAGCGGAACAGATCGGTGACCGCTTCCTCGAGCGTGTCGTAGCTGTCGTCGTCGGCCCCCTTGGCGTCGAGGTCGACGACCAGCGCCTTGAGGCCCTGCACATGGGTGTGCTCGCGGGTGACGGTGTAGTACTTGTGGCCTTTGGCCGACGTCTTCTCGGTGCCGGAGGTAAGCGAGGCGATGCAGACGTAGATGTCCCGTGTGTCGGCAAGACCGGATAGCCAGTCGATGGTCCGGGCCGCATCCGCGACCGAGCTGACGCCACGCGAACGCCACCAGAACGGAGGTTCCTTGCTGTCGGTGTTGGGAACCTTGTAATGAATACCGATGTGAGCTGGCGGGTCGTCCGCCTGGGGCCAAGGCAGGACCTTGGCAAGGTACTTGCGCGTTTCTGAATAGTCTTTCGCCGTACGGGCCATGGCAATTCCTCGTGGGTGAGAGGCTGGATGGCAGGGGGGTGGAGCCCCCTGCCACCGTTACGCATGGCTACTTCTTCGCTTTGATCTTGTCGCTGAGGAAGCCCGACAGCTTGGCGTCGAGTGCCGCGGCGAAGTCGTCATCCTCCTCGCCGTCGCCACCGGCTGCCAGTGTGGTCGCTTCATCGGTAACTTCCTCGGTTACCTCTTCGGCCTCTTCGACCTCTTCAGGCGGTGGTGCCGCCACTGCCTTCTTGCGGCCACGCGGCTTGACCTCGCTCTTGGCCGGGGTTGGCTCGACCTCGGCGTTGATCGTCTTGGGCTGCTTGGCTGCCGGTGGCAGGGCGGCGACCATTGCCGGTCTGCGATCGCCATCGACCAGTGCGGCCTCGCTGGTCTCGCCAAGGATCCGGTCGATCAGCGTGTCCTCGCGCATCTCGATGACCTTGGTACCCTCCTCGCCGGTCAGCGGCCGCACCCCCTGGAACTTGAACTTGGGATAGGCTTCCTCCGGATCGAAGGTGATCTTGGTCGCCACCGCGAAGTACGGGTAGCCGAGCTTCGACAGCTCGTCCCCGTAGGTCTTGAGATCAGCCAACGACGCCGCCGGCACGCGGAGCAGTTCCGGTTCCAGCTCGACCTCCTCGAGCTCGTCGATGAACGCCACGGCGAGCCGCTTGGCATCGCCGCACTCTTTCGCCCGCTTGCCGTTCTCGGTGATCCTGCCGCCCCAGATGTTACGCGGGCAGCTGCCGCAGGTCGGCGACTGGATCTTGGGCGAGGTCGGGTCGGGCCGGATGGCGTCGTTCGACCAGCAGTCGGGCGGCGCCGAGTTGCCGTCGACGTAACCCTTCTCGTACCAGACCTTGCTGAGGGTCTTCGACGCCTGCAGCACGACGACGTCGATGCTCGACCGCGGCCCGTCGCCGTCGGGGCGCATCAGCAGCTCCTCCTCGCCGCTCTTGCGCCGGCTCCACACCTTGCCCTTGAAGCCGATGACGCCGAAGCCACCGACGACGCCAGCGCCGAGGTCGTTGTCGGCCACCTGGTTCTTGAAGACGTCGGCCAGCTTCATCTTGCCGAAGTTCTTCGCGATCATCTCATTAGCCATACGTCTCTCCTACGATTTGCGAACCCCGACCACATAGGTCGAGTTCAGGTTGACCCCGGGTGGGAGCGTCTTGTGCTCGTCGAGGTATTCCGACACGGCAGTGACGTTGGGCTTCCGGTCGACGAGGTCCCAGAACTTGTTCTTGACCACGAAATTCCAGAAGGCGGCAAAGTCGGCCGCGCTGGCGGACCGCTTGGCGGTACGGTAGACCGTCCCCGCCTTGGTCCGCACGCTGTCTGCCCCAATCGTGTTGAGGTGTTCGAGCATCAGGTTGTTGAGCTGGTTCAGTACCTCTCGTTTTTCCTCCATCTTCTCCTTGTGGGCGTCGTCCTCTGCCTTGATCAGCGCGCGGAGCTGGACGTATTGCGCCACGCGTTTTTCAAAGTCCGGTACCGGCATGTCAGGTTCCTCTCGTTGCGGGTGGGGGCAGGAGCGGCCGCATCTCGCCGCTGGCGTAGACCTGCTTGATGGTCGGTGCGGTGTGCTCGTAGACCGTCTTGCCGTCGGGCATCACGGTCTGGGCGAGGAACGCCTCGTCGAACGTCTCGATCTTGCTCTCGACGCTTTCGAGCTTCGCCTTGATGCAGAGCAACAGCGCCCGCCACAGCGAGCGGGTGCGCTGCTCGTCGCCACGGGCGCTGCCTTTCGGCAGTGGCAGATCGAACCGGATCCGCCGCTCCTTGAGTTCGAAGATGATGACGGCCCGATCGAGGGCCAGCATCGACATGAAGTTCTTGGTGCCGTGCTTCTCGAGCAGGCGCTCGATCTCGGCGCGGGTCTTGGCGACCGGCACCTTGGTCTCCGTAGCGTAGGCCATGTGGGTGGCTCCATGTGGATAACTTGTGAAGTTACAGTGCATCGCCTCCTTTGGTCTCGACCTCGAACAACTCCATGAGCTTGTCCTGAACCGATTGTTTACGCTGGAGGAGGGCATACATTCTACGCTCAATCTGAGTAGATTGCAAGTGTAGAATAAGCTGTTTACTTTTCTGCCCAACTCTTCTGATGCGAGCATTTGCCTGCTCATAGATCTCTAACGAGATAGTCGGCGAGAACCAGATAATTGTACTTGCCGTTGTTAGAGTCACACCATGGGCAAGACACTGAGGATGGGCTGCCAGCACGTGGTACTTCGAGGTGCCCTGAAAGGCGTGAAAGATCGAAGCCCGTTCCCCGGCTGGCGTTGAGCCGGACATGGTCGCATGGTCCACCCCCTCATCGGTCAGAAACTGACTGATCCCGGCCAGAGCGTGCTTGAACGGGACGAAGACCAGCACCTTGCGGGCGCTGGCCATGATCTCGTCAAACATCGTCCTGATGCGGATATCGTTGTCGAGCGTGACGACGTTTCGTTCGGTATCGTACACCCAGCCGCAGGAGACTTGTAAGAGCTTCATCATCGCCGCGCCGGCATTGGCGGCGGTGATTTCCTGCGACTGCACCATGGCGTAGCATTCCTCGAGCATCGCCTTGTAAACCGCGGCTTGGTCCGGGCCTTGCTCGACGTCGATGAACCGGCTGATGATCTCCGGCAGCTCGACCACCTCATCCAGCGTGTAGCGAACCGCTGGCTGCAATGCCTTGAACGCCTTCTCCACCGCGTCGGCTTTCGGCACCCAGCGGAACTGGTCGATCTTGATCATCAGGTCATCGCGAAACCGGCCGAAATACCGGGGAACGGTATGCGGGGTGACGATGGTCGCCTGTGCCCACGCGTCGGTCGGCTCGTTCGGGATCGGGCTGCCGGTCATCCCCCAGACGATGGCCTTGCCCTTGGCAAACTCCCGCATGGTTTTGGTCCGCACCGCCTGGCCGTTGCGGTAGACGGCAAGCTCGTCGATCACGAGGGCATTGATGTCCTTGCGGGCGACAAGGTCATCGAGGATCGTCTTCACGCCGTCGTGATTGATGATGTAAATGTCAACGGCTTTAGCGAGTGCCTTCCGCCGCTGCTCCCGGGTGCCGTGCAGCACCGCGTACTTGCGATGCGGCAGGCAGGACATGATTTCCCGGGCCCAGACGAAATTGAGCGTGCTCAGCGGGGCTACGATGAGCAACCGCCCGGTTCCCCCGATGCTGGCGAGGTAATCCCACGCCCACAGCACGGCGCGCGTCTTGCCCGTCCCCAGCTCGTTGAGGACATAGGCGCTCGGGTGCATGGTGAGATGGGCCGCGGTCTTCTTCTGGATGTCGAACGGGGTGTACGGCCCGGGCCAGTCGTAGTCGTGCAGGATCGGTGACGGCGCCTCGACCCCCAGCTGCTTGAGCAGGAAGACGTTGGTCAGGTCGTAGGGGACGAAGGTGAACGGCTTGCCGTTCATCTCCATCTCGGTGCCGTCGGGCCATCGCTCCTTGATTAGCTCCGATGGTCCACCGACCAGCTTATGCTTGAGGCTCAACAGGGCTTTCATCTTGTCCCTCCTTAGCGATCGGCACGTCACGCCACTCGTAGCGGGCTTTCTCGCCCTTATCCCAGATCAGCCAGCGCTGCTGCAGGATCAGCCGCGTCCGCAGGTGCGAGACCTTCTCGACGAACTGCAGCTGGTTGGTCGGGTGCTCAGTTGGCTGTGCCATCGCTCTCACCATCCCATTTGAGTGCAGCTTTAATTGTCGTAATGGCGTTGCTGACCCGGCCCGGATTGACCGTGTAGAACGACGCCAGATCGTGCTGGTCCCAGCCGACGATCAGGTGGAAATACGCCACCCGGAGCTTCTCCTCCGGGGTCAGATCGGCCTTCGGTACGTGCCCACGGGCAACCATCACTCCCTCCCGTAGGTGCTGGCAGCGACGTCCGAGACACGCGGCTTCTTGAGGTGATCGTTCCACGGCTTGAAGCCGTGCAGGTCTTCGATGCTCGGCCAGTTGCCCTTGAAGGTCACCGCCCGGTCGTCGAGGGTGACGAATGCCGATGGCTTGCTGACCGGGAACTCCAGCCGTTCCAGCAGTGCTTTTGCATTGTCGCGAGGAGAACCGTCTTCCAGATCGCTGGTGTGGGTGTAGGCATAATACTCGATGGCACACGCCATGAACCAGTCCGCCATCGCCGCCCTGCCCTTCTCGAACTCGCTGCGGCTGGAGTAGATGGCAACTCGGAAAGTTACCAACGCCTGTTCGAGGAACGGGAACAACCCAGCCACGGGCGGGTCGGGAATGGTCCAGGCGTTGATCCAGCCGCTCGTGTACGAGTGGCAGACGCCGTCGAAATCAAGACAGAGTATGGGCTTGGGCATGGTGCATTTCCTCTCTCGTTGGGCGCCCCCCGCCGAAGGATGCGGCTCGCTACGACGAGGGGCTGACGACGGTAACCTTTCGAGTTACCGCCGCGTCTCAGTGCAGGTTGTCGAGAAACGTCTTCAGTGCTTCGAGACCGACGTCGTCGGCGACGACGAAGGTCTCACCGCCCGCGGCTTCAATGTCGCGGAGCGTCTTGTCCTGCAGTGCAGTCGGTTTGCCCTTCGGCTTCTTCGCCTCGATGGCGATGAAGCGCCGGCAGTAGCAAACCATGTAGTCGATGGTGCGGGCCTGATACATCACCGGCACCGGCATGAAGTACCAGAGCTTAGGATAGCTTTTCAGGAGCTTGGCGATCTTTGCTTTTACGCGGCCTTCGGGTGTCGGCATGGCGTTGCCTCGGTGGTTTGGGTGGGATGCTGTCGGCCATGTTCCGGACGTGCGGATTGATGGCGATGAAGTCGGCAACCTTGTCGCCGACGGTTTCCTTCGGTGGCGTGAACCCCGGCGGATGAACCAACCGGCCGCCCTCGTAATCGCCCCAGTCGATCAAGACGACGTCACCCGGCTTGTGGTGCGAGTTGGGGTGACTGACGACCTCGACTTCGGCATAGCCGACGTTCGGGGTCTGCCGACGCAGGCGGTAAACCATCGGGCTGGTCGGCTTGAGCGCCGCGCGCGTTTGCGGAGTATGTGGGTGGACCATCATTCGTGGCATGTCAGCTCCATGTGCTCACTCCGTGGAATTCGCAGGTGGTGACCGGACAGTACTGACGGCAGAGCTTGTTGTGGGTCGGCGGGAACTCGTCGGTATCGTAGGCGTGCTTTAGCGTGGCAACGCGGTCCTTGAGCCCTTCCCAGACTGCCGGCATGTCGGCGCGTTTGAATACTTCGGTGGTGGTGGCCTCCTCTCTAAGCCAGATGAACACGGACTTGATCGCAGCCAGCTTCGGGTAGTGCGAGAACACGCACTGGGCGACGAGAGCGAGCTGCACGCTGTCCTCGATGATCTTGCCGGTCTTCCAGTCGTACGAGCCGGCAACGTCGTCCTTGATCTGGATGACGTCGGCAACGGTGCGGAACCAGACGTCGCGATCGAAGTAGCCGCAAGGCTTGAACTCCTTGGTGATCGCCAGCTTGTTCTCGACCAGGATCTTGCCGCCCGCCGCCTCGATCTTCGCGACCCATGGGCCGAGGATCGGTTCGAGCTCGGCGCCGAGCGGCACCTTCTTCGCCAGCCGGGCGTGCGCCGCCTTATGGACCCGGTCACCCCAGTCGAGCTGCTCGCTCTCGTCCCTGAAGTTCTTGAGAATGTCGATCTCGTGGTGCCGGCGCGGGCACGTCTCGAAGTTTTTCAGCCGCGAATAACTCCACGCAAACGGCTTCGGTCTGGTGTAGGTGGTGACTGCCGTCATCGTAACTTCCCAAGTTAGGAGAGGGGCCCGGAGGCCCCTCTTGGTTGGCGATCAGGCGCCCTGTATCCAGTTGTCGGGCTTCTCCTCCGGCGTGGTGTCGCCTCCGGGCTTGACCGGTGGTTTCACGGGCGGCTTCGTCGTCGTGTCGGTCGGTTTGACCGGTGGTTTGACCGGTGGTTTGACCGGTGGTTTGACCGGTGGTTTGACCGGTGGTTTGACCGGTGGCTTGACCGGCGGTGTCGTCGTTGTCGTCGGCTTGACCGGCTTGACTGGCTTAGTGCCACCATCCTTCCGGTTCTTGTCGACCGCAGCGGTCAGATCCGATCCACCAAGCGCGTGCCCGGGACCAGGCCCACCCTTGACCGTCGCGCCGATGCCGGTCTTCTTGATGTCGTCTTTGTTGCCGAACCGGGTACCGGCAAGGTGCTTGACCTTGTCGCCGGTTTTGGCAGC
>Ga0111538_10004871_pt1 | contig 18479 bp, 18 predicted proteins | sample SoiMethybrSBSTD1_FD_79669 | JGI IMG/M metagenome (GOLD analysis project Ga0111538, IMG submission 79669) | Bulk soil microbial communities from a Populus tree surrounding site in Tennessee, USA - Soil MetaG P. TD hybrid SBSTD1 (version 2)... | ecosystem: Environmental > Terrestrial > Soil >...
CCGCCGGAATCGGTGAGGCTGTACCAGCTGTAGTAGCGCGTGCGCGTCTGCGGCGTCGCCAGTACGCCTACCAGGTTCTGGGTTGCCACGATGAAGATCATGCTGGTGACGCCGATCAGCGGCGACGCGATGAACAGCATGGGCAGCGTGGGAACCAGTGCCGGCAGCGCCAGCGTGCAGGCGAATCCCGTGAATCCGACGTACATCAGGACGCGGTTGCCGATGCGGTCGGCGATGCGCCCGGCATGCACCACGAGCAACGCCGGAAATATCCCGTACACCGCGAACAGCAGGCCGGTCAACAACGGCCCCGCCCCGAGATCGATCGCGAACAGCGTCATCAGCACCCGCCCGCCCTTCAGGCTTACGAACGTGACGGCGGAGAGGAAGAGGACGAGAGCAATAGCCATTCAAAATTGATGACGCAGCGAAAACTGACAGTCGCGAGTTTCGCACAGGACGCGCAGCGCTCGACCGCCGGTCCGTAATGCGGACATTTATTACTGGCTGACGGTTGCCACCTCCTCAGCGCAGTCCATCACTTGTAAACTACGCGACAAAGGAGGACAGCCCATGGCTTCAGGACTGACACCGATCCGGCGCGTGGTGACCGGCAACGACGAGCGCGGCCGCTCGAAGGTGGTCTGGGACGGACCGGCGCCAAACGCACACGAAGCCTCCCTCGGCTCCGGCTCCGGCCGCGGGCACACCGATCTTTGGATCTGGAACGAAAATCCGGCGCCGCTTTCGGAAACGAAGGACGCCGGCAACGGCAGCTACACGTTCCCGGGCCCTGACAACGGCGGCCATTTCCGCGTGGTGCATGCGCCCGCGCGCGCCGCGAACTACGACCCGGCGAAGGACAAGGACATCGTTGCGCCGCATCCTCCGAAGCTGCGTCCCGGCATGACCCGCACCTGGGACCGCGGCGGCAACAGCGCGTTCTCGTCCGCCATGCACAAGACCGAGACCATCGACTACGGCATCATGCTCTCGGGCGAGCGCGACGTGGTGCTCGACGACTGCACGCTGACGATGAAACCCGGCGACATCGTCATCCAGGTCGGCGCCTGGCACCGGTGGAACTTCCCGAAAGGCGCGATGATGGCGTTCGACATGTTCGCGGCGCGCTTCGTCGACGGACCGGCCGGAATCGCTCAAGGAAACGACAAGCCGATCACTACGAAACCGAAGTTGCCGGCGGGGGTGAAGCCGCAGCGCCGCATCGTCACCATAGACCGCGAGGCCGGACAGGGCGTGCTGGTTTCCGACGGTCCCGCGCCCGACGTGCGCACCGACCCGGCGCGCCCCGGCTTCGCGTCACAGCGCCTGTGGGTGACCGACGGCCACCCGGCAAAAATCGTATACGAGTCGCTGCACCTGCCGCACACTATCGAGCCGCCGAAGCAGGGAACCGTGTGCCGCACCGTCACCTTCCCCCCGGACGCCGGCTGGAAGGGAAAGGTCGGCGCCGCCGAGGTGCAGGCTTACTTCAAGAGCATGGGCTCTCCCCGCGCTTCCACTTACTCCGACAAGGCGCCGCACCCCTACATGCAGAAGACGCGCACCCTCGAGTTCTGCATCGTGCTGGAAGGCGAGATCGTGCTGGTGCTGGACACGCAGGAAGTGAAACTGAAAGCCGGCGAGATCGTCGTGCAACGCGGGACCAACCACGCCTGGAGCAACCGCTCCAACCGGCCTGCCGTCGTGGCCATCACTTCCCACGACGGGAAATACTAAGGAGGAAGGCGGAAGTAAAAGCGGCCTAACTCCTTCCTGCTTCCTCCTTGAAAAGCGCTCGCGTCAGTTGAGCGCCTTGTACAGCCGCTCGTCGTAGAGGCTGCCGCTCATCGGCAGGAGCTTCTCGCGGTACTGTTTCATGTGCGGAGCGGTGCTGTGCGCTGCTATCGACTTGCGATCGGTCCAGATCTCCACCACCGTCATGTGATTGGGGCGGCTGTTCTGGGTCAACGCCTCGAAGCGGACGTTGCCCTTCGCCTTGCGGCCGGCAACGGCGAGGTCCCTGGTTAGCGCAACGCCGATGTCCTTCTCCTTGGGAACGATGTCGACGTGCGTAACCGCGAAGACGGCATCCTTCCCGGCCATCGCCCTCACTTCGCCGACCTCGAGCGCGGTATGCGGGCGCTCGTCGTAGGCGCTGCGCAGCATTCCTGTCAGCTTTTCGCGGAACTGCCGGGTATGGTTCTCCGCCGCGTGGGCCGCGAACGATTCCTGGCCGCGCCACGCTTCGAGAATCCCGAACTGGTCGCCCTGGCCGATTCGCTGCAGGACTTCAAAGCGCAGGTTGCCCCCGTCGCCGCGGCTCTGCTCCGCGAACTGCTTCAACATGGCCGCGGTCTTGCTCTGCATCGCCGGGCTCACTTCGAAATACGTCACGACATAAACGGTTTCGATTTCCGCCGCCTGCGCTGCTGGCAGAAAGCCGGCCATTACGATCATCAGGCCGGCCAGAAGACTGATTACTTGTCGCATGGAACCCCCCTTTGTGAATACAGCGTACAGCCTACGCCTTCCCCGCCACCCGGTCACTCTGCCTTGATGCCGGCGTCCCTGACGATCGGCGCCCATTTCGTGAGCTCCGCGCGAATCACGGCAGCGAACTGCTCGGGCGTGTCGGTGGGCAGCTCATAGCCTTCGCCGCGCAGCTTCTGCTGGATATCGGGAAGCCGCAGGATCCTGACGACCTCCGAGTTGAGGCGCTCGACGATGGGCCGTGGCGTCGCGCCGGGCGCAAGCAGCCCGTACCACGCGCCTGCCTCGAAGCCCGGCAGTCCGGATTCCGCGACCGTGGGGACCTCCGGCAACACGCTCGAGCGCTGGAGGCTCGCGTAACCCAGCGCGCGCACGCGCCCCGCTTTCACCAGCTGCGTGGACTGCGCGATACCGCCGAACACCAGCGAGACTTCCCCGCTCATCACCGCGGTGACGGCCTGCGCGTTGCCCTTGTAAGGCACGACGGTGAAGTTCACCTTCGCGGTCTTCTTGAACAGCTCAGCGGCGAGCTGCGATACGCTGCCGCCCGACGAGAACGTGATCTCGCCGGGCCTGCTGCGCGCGAGCTGAATCAGCTCCTTCACCGTGCGCGCCGGCAGCGACGGATGCGCGATCAGCAAGTACGGAGACTGCCCGAGACGGGTAATCGGCGCGAAATCTTTCACCGTGTCGTACGGCAACTTCGGGTACAGGCTCGCGTTAATGCCGTGCGTGCCGTTGGTCGCCATCACCAGCGTGTAGCCGTCGGGCGCGCTTTTCGCCGCGAGCTCGGAGCCCACCACGCCGTTCGCGCCGCCCCGGTTGTCGATCAGCAGCGGCTGTCCCCACGCTTCGGTCAATTTCTGTCCCACCGTGCGCGCGAGGAGATCGGACGGCCCGCCCGGCCCGAACGGAATGATCATCCGGATCGGCTTTGCCGGGTACGGCTGCGCGGTTGCGCTCATCGCCAATACGCAACCGAGCAGCAAGGCGAAAGTCGAATGTCGAATGTCGAAAGTGGCTGTCTTGTTTTGCCGCATTCGCGTCAGCCAAGCTCTAGCGAGAACGATTTATTTTACAAATCAAACTCTTAAGTAACACTTTCGCCTTCCGACTTCCGACTTTCGACTTCAGATACGGCAGACGTCGTCGCCGCAGCCGAGATCGCGGTCGGCATCGGTCAACAACCGCTCGAAGGTCTCGGGCACGCGGATGACGCGCCCCTCCACCGTCGGCGAGTGCGCCTGCAGCCAGTAGCTGTGCGTCGGATGCCCGCCGCCGGCGACCACCAGCACGATGTTGTCGGGCTTCTGGCAAATCGGCCACGGATCGAGGTTGATGCTCTCGCGCGTCACCGGGTTGTGGTCAATGTCGATCCACGCCGGCGCGCCGGCGCGCTTCATGTGCGCCATCGGGATCCTGGAGTTCTCCCACAGGAAATCGCGGATCGATTTCTGCGTCCAGCCGATCTCCGCCATGCGGCGCGCAACGATGGGCGCGATCATCATGACTCCGGGCGTGCCCTTCTCCCATCCCGCCAGCGCGGCGAGATTGGGCGCGCGCATGAAGTCCGCCATGCGCCACATCCCGTTCAAGGCGTCTTCCTCCGGCGATTCCTTCTTCGCGCCGCGCCGCCGCACGTTGGTGACGCCGCTTGCGAACACAACCGACACCGAGTTGGTGCCCGGAGTGTAGCCGTGGCGCTGCTGCGCGTGCGTCTGCCATCCCGGCGGCAGGCCTTCCTCGTCCTCGGCGAACACCGCGTTGGTGTAACGCATGGCGCCGAAAATCGCCATGGTGCCGACGCCCGGCAGCGCGCCGCCCACGTTCTGCTGCAGCATGCGCAGCGCGCGCCCGATGCTGGCGCCGGCGGGACGCTGCGGGTCAGGACCGAGCAGGCCGAAGCCCGAATTCAAGCGGATCTGCTTGGCGATCGGACCGTTGACGATCACCGCCGGGAACGGCCCGCCGGAGGTCGCCTGGAGCTGATCGAAACCGTCGGCCACGAGACAGGCTTCCACCGCGGCAATCAGCACCGGCAGGTATTCCGGCCGGCCGCCTGCCATCGCGAGCGCGATTGCGCAGATCTCCACGGTAGTGACGCCGCCGCGCGGCGGGAATTTGCCGAGCACGTGGTTGCGCGGGAGCACCGAGCCCTGGAGGATCCAGTCCACGCGCTCCTTCGTTCCCGGCCACACCGGCAGGCCGTCGCCCCACAGGTTGGTGAGCAACAGGTTGTTCGCCTTGGTGAGCGCGTCCTCGTAGCTCGCGCCTTCCACCGAGAGCATCTTGGCCGATCCCGCCTGCACGAAATCCGACTTCCACTTGATGAGGCCGTCGTAGAACTCGCGCTTGCGCGTCTCGACCGCGGAAATGTCGCTGCCCGGCATGAACATGTTGACCGGGAACGTGACCATCGCGGCGTCCGGCGCCAGGCCGACGCCCGATACGGCGTTCTTCATGACCCCGACGAAATCCGACCGCGTCAACGTGACGGTCGGGATCCCCAGAGCTTCCAGATTAGCGGCTGCACGGCCGCATGCTGTGGCGCAGGCCCCTCAAGCCGCGTTGCCGACGATGACGGCGTCGACCCCGCTTTTCTTGACCAGCTTCGCCGTCTCATCGTTGCCGATGAGGCCGTTGCCCTGCGGGAACGCGTCGATCGGCAGCACCTGGACGCCGGGAAAATCCTTCTCCAGCAGCTCCTTCAGCATCGGCAGCATGCGGTACGCCTGCCACTGCTCGTTGCTGACGAAGCCGATGCGCTTTCCTTCGAGAGACGCGAGACGCGGCGCGTGCGGCACCTTCACCTCGATGACTCCCGAGGGATCATAAAATTCCAGTTTGGTCGTCATATTGCCTCCAATCACTTTCGAATTTCGATTTTCGACTTCCGACTTAGTTTTTCCAGCCTATCCACTCGCATATCCCCCGCCCCAGTATCCATTCCTTGTCCGACGCCGAGAGCCAGGGGATCTCCTCGCTCATGTAGGTGAGGCTCTCGCGGTAGCTGCATGGCAGGCGCGAGATGTCGGAACCCCAGAACATGCGCTTCGGCCCGAACGCGTCGTAAACGCGGCGCAGGTACGGGTGGAGCTTGCGGAAAGGATACTTGTCCGTCGTGTAGTGCGGCGTGCACGTCGCCTTTACCGCGACGTTGGGCCGCTTCGCAAGCGCAAGCATCTTGTCGAATTCCCTGAACGCCTCTTCGTCCTTGCCCTTGGTGAGCCCGAGGTGGTCGATGACGAGCTTCAAGCCCGGGTGGCGCTCCGCGATCTTGTCGAGGAGCGGCATGTCCGCGTGCAGCGCGAGCGTCATGATCGGCACGCCCGCCTTCTCCGCGCCCGCCCATATCCAGTCCGCCTTGCCTTCGGTCAGCAGCGGGCGCAGGAACGGCCGGTGAAAGGTGAAACGCATGCCGAGCATGCCGGGCTGCTTGCGCCAGCCGGCGACCTTTCCGCGCGAGGCAGGATCCTCGGGATCGACGCGGCCCATCACCGCGAACTTCTCCGGGTGCTTCGCGGCGGCAGCGAGGCAGACGTCGTTTCTCTCGCCTTCCCACGACGGCGGCACCAGCACGCACTTGTCCACGCCGGCGGTCTTCATGTCGCGCAGCATGTCCTCTGCAGTGATGGGCTGCGGCTTGTGAGGGTCGTGCCGCGCCGGCCACGGCCGCTCCGGCGTGTTCGCCGCCCAGATATGGACCTGTGCATCGACTACCGGCATCCGCTTTCCCTTCGACCTACATCTTCCAGCCGAGCCACTCGCAGACTCCGCGTCCCATGACGTACTCGAGGTCATTGCCCTTTAACCACGGCAGTTCCTCGGTGAACAGCGTTACGCCCTGGCGGTAGGTGCAAGGCAGGCGCGAGAGGTCGGTGCCCCAGAACGTGCGCTTCGGTCCGAACGCGTCGAACGCCTTGCGGATGTACTGGTGCAGGAACGGGAACGGGTATTTTTCCGCGGTGAAAAACGGAAAGCAGCTCACCTTGGTCGCAACGTTGGGCCGCTTCGCGATCGCGAGCAGCTTGTCGAAATCCTTGAACGCCTGGTAGTCCTTGCCGTCCACCAGCCCGCTGTGGTCCATCACGATCTTGAGCTCGGGATGGTGCGCCGCGATGCCGTCGATAACGTGCACCAGCGAATGGTCGACCAGCAGGTAGACCGGCACGCCGTTCTTCTCGGCCTCGCCCCACAGCCAGTCGGTATGGCCCTCAGTGAGCAGTTCCCTCAGCGGCGGGCGGTGAAATACGAAGCGCACTCCGAGCATGCCGGGCTGTTTCTTCCACGTCGCCATCTGGCCGCGCGACTCGGGCAGCGTCGGGTTGATGCGCCCCATGACCGCGAAGCGGTCCGGGTGCGCCTCGGCCGCGGCGAGGGCGAGATCGTTCCTCTCGCCCTCCCAGGACGGCGGCACGATCACCACGCGGCCGACGCCGGCGGCGTCCATCTCTTTCAGCAACTCGTCCTTGCCGAGCGGGATCTCGCGTTGAGCTTTTACCGCCTGCACCTTCGGCCACGGGCGCTCCGGCGTGTTTGCGCCCCAAATATGCACTTGCGAATCGACAATCATCATTTTTGCGTTCGTCTCCGTAATTCGAGTTCCGCTACTGCGCGCTCTCCGCGGTAATACCGGCCTGCTTGATGACCTTGGTCCAGCGCGCGAGCTCGGTCTTTATCATGGCGCGGAACTCCTCCGGCGTGCTGCTCGCCGGCAGCAGCCCGATTGCATCGAGCTGCTTGACGAATTCCGCATTGGCAACCGCCTTCTTCATTTCTGCGTTGATGCGGTCCACCACTACCCTCGGCGTGCCGGCCGGCGCGAGCAACCCGAACCAGGTCGTGTTGGTGAAGCCAGGCAGTGTTTCCGCGACCGCCGGCGTATCGGGCCAGCTCGCCACGCGCGTTGCGTGGCCGATCGCGATGGCTCTCAGTTTTCCGGCTTTCGCGTGCGGCCCGATGTACGGTATGCCGCCGAAGGTGGCCTGCGCGCGGCCGGCCAGGAGATCCACCATCGCCGGGGCGCCGCCCTTGTAAGGCACATGCACGAACTGGAAGCCGACCATCGACTTCAACAGCTCCGCGCCGAGATGATTCGGAGTGCCGACGCCGGGCGAAGCGAAATTGATGCGGGCGGGCGGCACCTTGCCGAGCGCAATGAATTCCTTCAGGTTCGCGGCCGGCAGCCCGGGATGCACGGCCAGCAGGAACGGCGTGTAAACCGCGAGGCCGATCGGCGTGAAATCGCGAACCGGGTCGTACGGCAGCTTTGCACCGAGCGCGGGGCTCGTGGCCAATCCCCCGGAGGTGCCCAGCAGAATCGTGTAGCCGTCGGGCGTCGCCTTGGCTCCGAGCCCGTGCCCGATGGTCGCGCCGGCGCCCGGGCGATTGTCCACCACGACTTGTTGTCCGAACGCCTCGGAGAGCCACGCGGCGAACGCGCGCCCGGTCGGATCCGTCGAGCCGCCCGGCGGATAGGGAACGATCATGCGGATCGGGCGCGACGGGTACTTGTCCTGCGCCAGCGCAACGGACGCGGCCCCGGAGAGCCAGCCGGAGGCGAGCAGCACGGCAATACCACGCCAGATCACGCGCGTTTTCATTCCGGGAGATGTTATCAGAGCCGGGCCACGCCGCGACGGCTGCGACCATATCTTGGCCCTCGCAAGTTCGTGGTTTTGCTGCGAAAATCGGCCTTCATCGACGGCTGAATCGGCATGAAAACAAAGCGGCGTGCATTGGTGATCGGCGGCTCCATCGGCGGCCTGTTCGCGGCCAACTGGCTGCGCAAGACCGGCTGGGACGTCGCGGTATTCGAACGCGTGGGCGACGATCTCGCCAGCCGCGGTGCCGGCATCGGCACGCACGACGAGTTGCGCGCCGTGATCCAGCGGCTCGGGCTTGCGGTGGACGATATCGGCGTCTGGGTGCGGGAGCGCGTATGCCTCGAGCGCGACGGGCGCGTCAGCCACCGGCTGCCCACCTCGCAGCTCCAGAGCAGCTGGGCACGAGTCTATCAGCTGTTGAAGGACGCGCTGCCGCCGGAGAACTACCGGTTCGGGATGGCGCTCGAAGGCGTCGAGCAGGACGCCGCCGGCGTCACGGCGATCTTTGCGGATGGCTCGCGCGCGAGCGGCGAACTGCTGGTCGCGGCCGACGGCGTGCGATCGACCGTGCGCGGCCTGCTAATGCCCGATGCACAGCCGCGCTACGCGGGTTACGTCGCCTGGCGCGGACTCGTGGACGAATCGACGTTCATTTCCGCCGCGGAGAAGGAGATGTTCGGGCAATACACCATGGCCTTCCCGGATGGGGAGATGATCCTGTGCTATCCCGTTCCGGGGCGCGACAACGACACCCGGCCGGGGCAGCGCGGCTACAACCATATCTGGTACCGCCCGACCGACTTCGACAGAACGTTACGCGACCTGTGCACCGATGAGGCCGGCCATTGCCACGGCATCTCGATCCCGCCGCCGATCATCCGGCCGGAAGTCATCGCGCGGATCAAGGCCGACGCCCACCGGCTGCTCGCGCCGCAAATTGCCGCGGTGGTGGAGCGGACGGGGCAGCTTTTTTTCCAGGCGATCTTCGACCTCGAGTCCCCGACGCTGATGCTGGGACGCGTGGCGCTGCTTGGAGATGCCGCGTTCGTCGCGCGCCCGCACGTCGGCGTGGGCGTCACCAAGGCGGCAATGGACGCCGAGTGCCTTGCGCGCGAAATCGAAACGGCGGACGGAGATCTCGGCGCTGGTCTCGCCGCCTATGACCGCGAGCGCCGGCTGTTCGGCTCGCGCATCGTCGCGCGCGCGCGGCGGCTCGGCGCCTACATCGAGGCGCAGCTGAAGCCGCCGGCGCAACGCACCGAGGCGGAACGCCAGCCGCCGCCGGAGTATTTGATGAAGGAAATCGGAACGATTTCCCTGGACATTCACGCCCTCACGGCGTGAATGAAAAAGGCCGCGCTCTGCGCGGCCTTCTTACCGGTCACTGGTCACCGGTCACGGATCACTTGCCTTTAAAGGCGGGCTTGCGTTTCTCCATGAACGCATTACGGCCCTCGATGTAATCCTCGCTCGCGAAGCAGTCTTCCACCATCTTCTGGCACAGATCGAGGTCGCGCTCGGCGGGGTCCTTGCGCAACTCGATCAGGCAGCGCTTCACCGCCGCCAGCGTGAGCGGCGCATTGCCGGCGAGCGTCGCGGCGTAGTCCATCACGTACTTCTCCAGGTCGGCGGCGGGCAGCATGCGATTGATCAATCCCATCTGCAGCGCCTCCTGCGCGGTAAAGCGCCGGCCGGTGTAGAAAATCTCGGCGGTAAACTGCGGCCCCACGACCTCCGCCAGCCGGCGGATGCCGTTGAAGCGGTAACCGACGCCGAGCTTGGCCGCCGGCACGCCGAACTGGGAATCGTCCGAGGCGATGCGCATGTCGCACACCACCGCCGTACCCAGTCCCCCGCCCATGCAAAAGCCGCGGATCATGGCAATCGTCGGCTTGGGGCATTCCCGCAGCGCCTTGTTGGTGCGCTCCGAGATCGCCTCGGCCGCTCTCACCTGCTCCATGCTCGCGCGGCGATCCTTGAACTGCGAGATGTCCGCGCCGGAGATGAAGGACTTGTCGCCCGCGCCTCTCAGGATCACGACGCGTATGGCGGGATCCCGGCCGTAATCCTCCAGCGCCGCGGCCATTGCCTGCGACATCTCGAGCGACATCGCGTTCCTTTTTTCCGGATTGTTGATGATCACCCATCCGATCGCGCCTTCCTTCTTCGCGATGATCTTGTCCGTCTTTACTGGTGTATCCATGCCTGTCTCTCCTGAAAAGCGTGGGTCGTGGATCGACCCGGCTCAGGTGCTAGGGTAAACGAAAACCCCGCCGAAGCGGGGTTTCTCAATACGTGGACTGGATGCGCCCACTTCCTCCTTGCTCTCAGCTGCCCTTGCGCGTGGCCGCCCACTCGCTGGAATTGGTGCCGGTCTTGACGGTGCCTTTCATCGCGCCGCCTGCGACCAGCCCCGTGTACTCGGCGCCGCCGGCCTTGAAGGTGATCCGCTCGCCGCGCAGTTGGCCGTTTACCTGGGATTCCTTGCCATCCGCCTTGAGCGTGCCGGTGATCATCTGGAAGCTTTGCTTCAAGGTGAGTTCGCCGCCGCCGGGCATCTGCCACGTGCCTTCGGTTTTCGCCGGCACGATCCAAAGGAAAGCGGTGCAGTAGGACTGGCAGCCTTCCTTCTCGGTCGCCTTGGTGCTGCCGTCCTCTTTCCATTCGCCCATCGTGAACGAGTTCGACACGATGCGGGTGCCCGGCTTCAGGTTGAGGATCTTCGGACGCAGCCTGAGGTTGATGTCGGGCAGCAGGAACATCGTGATCACCGTGGCCTTGGAGAAATCGGTCTCGAACAGGTCGGCCTTGGTGAATTTCGCTTTTTCGCTGACGCCTTCTTTCGCGGCGGCGCGCTGCGCCAGCGCGACCATGTCCGGGTTGTATTCGATCCCGAGGGCATTGATGCCCCGCTTCGCGGCGGTGATGACGGTGCGCCCGTCACCGGAACCGAGGTCCATCAGGAAATCCTTCGGCGTGGCCTTGGCGATATCGAGCATCCTGTCCACCAGCGCTTGCGGTGTCGGCACCCAGACCACGTCCTTGCCGGCCTGGCCGACTTCCGGCTGGTATTCCGCGGCCTTGTCCTGCGCGAATCCAGTGGCGCCAAAAAGCGACAGGCCGAGCGTCAAAAAAGATAGACGCAGAAAATTAAGTGCGATCATGCTTGTTCTCCGATTTTTGGGTTGGGGAAAGAGTGAATCCCGCTGCAGAAATACGATGATACCGGATAACGGATGGAGCGTGACAATCTTGAAAAGTTCAGCCCCCGCCGCTGCCACCCGTCATGACTTGGCCGCGATGGTCTCGGCGAGCAGTTTCAGCGCCGCCGCCGCGAAAGCGTGCATGTTTGCGACCCGGTCGGCGCTGCCGGTCTTCAGCGTTGTGGCGCGCTCGATCGGCCCGGCAACGGCCAGGCACACGTGCCCGGCGGGATCGCCATAGCGGTTTCCTGTGGGGCCCGCGGCCCCGCCCTCGCCCACGCCCCAGTGCGTGCCAAAGCGGCCCCGCACCGAGCGCGCGGCGAGCAGCGCGAATTCCTCGGTGGCCCCGCGCACGCCGGCCAGCTCTTCGGCGCGCTTGCCCGACAGGTGCAGCAGCACGGGCCGCGTGTAATTCACGGCGCCGCCCACGTAGTACGCCGAGGCGCCCGGCACCGCGAGCAGCGCCGCCGAAATCAGGCCGCCGGTGGAGGACTCGGCGACGGAAATGGTTTCCTTGCGCGCTTTCAGCAGCGCTGCGATTTTCTCGGCTTGAGGCAGCAGTTCGCGCATGGTTATTGGTATTCCTTATTAGTATTCCCGAAAAACCGGAAGGATCATGGCGGCATCTTAGGAGGAAGAGCCAGTCCGATCAACAATCACCGTTCATTCAGCCCGTATGCCGGCCTTCCTGACCACCTCGCCCCACTTTGCGATCTCGCTCTGGATGAAGCGGCCGAACCATTCCTCCGTCGTGTCAGCCGCGATGTCGTATCCGCTCTCGTGCAGCCGCGAACGCGTGTCCGCCTGGCCGAGCGCCCACGCGAAGTCCCGGTTCAGGCGCTGCACGATAGTCCGCGGCGTCTGGCGCGGCGCGAGCACGCCGTACCACTGCTCCGAGCCGTAGCCCTTGAGCCCGGCCTCGGACAGGGTTGGCAGGTCGGGAACGAGTGGCGAGCGCCGTGAACCCGTCACCGCGAGCGCGCGGATCTTGCCGGACTTGATGTGCGGCACTGCCGCCGGCACCGAGACGAAGCTTGCCTGGACCTGGCCGCCGATCAAGTCCACCAGCGCCGGGCCCGCGCCCTTGTACGGGACGTGAGTCATGCTCACACCGGCCAACAGGTTGAACAATTCCGCCGAGACGTGCATGGAGGTGCCGTTCCCGCCCGACGCGTAGCTGAACTGCCCCGGCTTCGATTTCGCCAGGGCCACGAACTCTTTCACCGACTTCGCCGGCACCGCGGGATTCACCGCAAGCACATTCTGCGTCGTCGCGAGTAAGGTCACGGGCGCGAAATCCCGGACCGGATCGAACGTGACCTTGGTGATGTTGACCGTAATCGCGAGGGGAAAATGCGCCATCAGCAAGGTGTAGCCGTCGGGCGCCGACTTGGCGGCGACTTCCACGGCGATGATGCCGCCTGCTCCCGGCCGGTTATCCACGACGAGGTTGACGCCCCACTTCTCGGTTACCTTTTGCGACACGATGCGCGCCACCAGGTCCGTCCCGCCGCCCGGCGGATTGGGCACGATGAAGCGCACCGACCTGGACGGGTATTGCTGCGCGAAAGCCGCGGCGCAGACCAGCGTCAGCGCCGCCGCCGCGGCCATTTCAAGGCGAAAGTCGAATGTCGAAAGGCGGAAGGAAAACCGACCCCTTTTACTCATTTGGTTTCTTCCTTTCGACTTTCGACTTTCGAAATCCGACTTTGCCGTCAGGCAGTCTCGCCCTCGGCGATGAACTGCAGGCGCGCGAGGTGCGCGTAGAGCTCGCTCGAGCGCAGCAACTCGTTGTGGGTGCCAACGGCATGCACGCGCCCGCGGTCCAAGACGATGATGCGATCGGCGTGACGCACGGTCGCGAGGCGGTGAGCAATGACGAGGGTGGTGCGCCCGTGAGCGAGCCGCTCCAGCGCCTGCGCGACCTGGCGCTCGCTCTCGGCGTCGAGCGAGCTGGTCGCCTCGTCGAGCAGCAGGATCGGACGATCGGCGAGAATCGCGCGCGCGATTGAAACCCGCTGACGCTGGCCGCCGGAGAGTTTCACGCCGCGCTCGCCGAGATCGGTGTCGAAGCCTTGCGGCAGCCGGTCGATGAACTCCAGGGCATGCGCAGCCGCGCAGGCTTCCTTCACCGATTCGAGCGAGGCCCCGGGGCGGCCGAAACGCACGTTCTCGGTGACGCTCGTCGCGAATATCACCGGGTCCTGCGGCACCAGCGCGGCGGCGCGGCGCAGGCTCTGCGGATCGCAATGCCTGAGATCGGCGCCGTCCAACAGGATGCGGCCCGATGATGGGTCGTAAAAACGCAGGATCAGCGAGAAGATGGTGGACTTACCCGCGCCGGAGGGACCGACCAGCGCCACGCGCTCGCCGGGATTGACGGCGAACGACACCGATCCCAGCGCCGTAACCTCGGGCCGCGCCGGATAGGAAAACACGATCTCGTCGAACCGGATGGCGCCCATCACGCGCGACGGCAAGTTGATGGCGGGCGTCGCGGTGGCCAGGGTCGGCTGCGTATCGAGCAGCTCCATCAGCCGCTCGGTTGCGCCCGCGCCGCGCTGGATCTCGCCCCACACCTCCGACACCGTGCCCGCGCCGGTGGCGACGATGGCGGCGTAGAACACGAAAGCCGACAGCTCCCCCGCCGTCATGCGCCCTGCGAACACGTCGTGGCCACCGATCCAGAGAATCACGCCGACGGCGCAGAAGCCGATCAGCATCACCAGCGAGATCAGCCACGCCTTGATGCGCACGCGGTGGAGGCCCGCCTCGAACGCCGCTTCAGTCGCCACGTTGAATTGCCCCCGGGTGCGCTCCTCGTGCACATACGCCTGCACCGTGCGAATCTCGTGCAGCGACTCGTCGATATGCGAGGACACGTCCGCCACGCGGTCCTGGTTTACGCGCGAGAGCCGGCGCACGCGCCGGCCCATCAGCAGGATCGGTATCAGCGTCGCCGGCACGCCAAGCACGATCAGCGCCGCGAGCTTGGCACTGGTCGCGAACAGCAGCACGAGTGCCCCCATCATCATCAGCGCGTTTCTCAACAGCATCGAGAAGCCGAACCCGATCACCTGCCGCAACTGCTCGCTGTCGTTGGTGAGGCGTGACGCGATCTCGCCGGTGCGCGCCGAGTCGAAGAAAGCCGGTGATAGCGTAAGCACGTGCGCGAACACGCTCTTGCGCAGGTCCGCGATCATGCGCTCGCCGACGCTCATCATGAAGTAGAACCGCGTCCAGGTCGCGCCCGCGAGCACGACGGCGACGCCCACGACGGCGGCGAGCGCGGCGTTCAGCAGTTGCGGATCGCGGCTGCCGAACCCGGCATCCACCACGTGGCGCAGCCCCTGCCCGAGCACGAGCACGCAGCCCGCGGCGATGATGAGCGCAAAGAGCGCGGCAGCGATGCGCCAGCGGTAGGGTACGAGAAAGCGCCCGAGGCGCAGCAGGTGGGTCAGCTCGCCCTTGGGCGGAGCGACAAAAGAGGGAGTCATCGCCACCCGGCTATCCTAACACCGGCGTCACAGCGATGATGCGGCGCGGGGCCGGAGGAAATCAGCCGGCGCTGGTCTGTGTGCCCGACCGAAACCGGAGCACGACCAACGTCGAAATGGCCAGCACCAGCAGCACGGCGATAACGAGCATTTGCCACGCTGGACCGCAATCCGAAATCGGCAGCTTCCCTGAAGCGCAAGATTGCGCGTACACCACGACGAAATCGAGTTCTCTCATTCTTCTTATTAGACGCCCTTGGTAGACCGCTGACGCCTGAATGTTATCAGGCTTATGCTTCAGTTTGCCGAACCTTAATTATAGTTAAAAATGTGGGTAACTGATTTATTTTTCTCACTTTTTTGTCTTTATCTTGCTCTTCCAGTGGTCCCACGGCCGGTCAATGACCGCGTCGTTGGTGCGGCTCGCGCCAGCGGCCTCCGCGTCGTTCAGATAGGTGACGGTGCCGAGCCGCATCGCTTCCGCCTGCAGCCGCGCGTTGGTCTCCGCGTAGATGGCGCGATAGACAACCTGCTTCAACGTGATTCCGACGGCGACCGAGCCGTGGCCGCGCAGCAATACGAACGGGGCCGGGCCCAGGTTCTTCGCCAGCGCCGCGCCGAGCTTGCGATCGCGGATCAGCATGTCGGTCGCCGGCCCGCCCGCGTCACGGATTTCGAAAATCGGCGTCGCGGCCCCGAGAAAGCCGCTCATGTGATAGACCGGCTTCAACGAGGTGCCGGTGATGCTGAACGGAATGAGCGCGGGCGAATGGCTGTGAACGACGGCGATCACGTCCGGACGCGCGCGGTAGATCTCGCTGTGGATGTAGCGCTCCAGGTACGGCTTGCGGCCGCGCGCGTTGATGGGTTCGCCGGCCAGGTCGAATTCCATGATGTCCCTGGCCCTGACGGTGGCCGGGGCAATGCTGCGCGCCAGCAGGAACCGTTGCGGGTCCTTCTCGTGGCGCACGCTGACGTGGCCGAACCCGTCCACCACGCCCTCCTGGTAAAGGATGTGATTTGCGCTCACCAGGTCGTCGATCAAGCCTGCATTGCTCATAAGCCCTCCACAACGTTATCCGCGCAAGCGAATCCACGCGAAGTTTAATCCCGCGGCGGCTATTTCCCGCCGTTATGAAAATGCTTCTCCGCGATTTCGTAGAGCGCCATCCCGGCGAGCATCGCGATCACGAAGACTACCGCTTTGTCCTGGCCGGCGCCCAGCGAAACGACCGCCGGACCCGGACAGAAGCCGGCCAGCCCCCAACCCGTCCCGAACGCCAGGCTGCCCAGGACCAGGCGCCGGTCGATGCGCCGCTCCGCGGGAAGATGCATGGCGCCGCCAAGAACGGAGACGGTGCGATTGCGCGCCACCGCGTAACCGATTGCGCCGACGACAATGGCCCCGACCATCACGAACGCAAGCGAAGGATCCCAGCGTCCGGCCAGGTCGAGAAAGCCGATGACCTTGGACGGATCGGTCATACCGGAGACCATCAGGCCGATGCCGAATATCAGGCCCGCAACGAAAGCGCCCACAGCGTGCATCGCAATCCCTCAGGCAAAAACGTGGCGCAAGGCAAAAACCGTTGCGAAGCCGGCGGCCATGAACGCGAGTGTCGCGGCGAGCGAACGCGGGGAAAAGCGCGACAGCCCGCATACCCCGTGTCCGCTCGTGCAGCCCGAGCCATAGCGCGTGCCAATGCCGACGAGCGTGCCAGCCAGCAGAAGCAGCGGGTAACCAGCCTCAATCGTTGGGGCCGGAATGCGCGTGACCAGCGCGTAGAGTGCCGGCGCGAACAGGAGGCCGGCCAAAAATGCCGCGCGCCACGCGACGTCTCCGCGCACGGGGCGCATCAGCCCCCCAAGAATTCCGCTGATGCCCGCAATGCGACCGTTCAGCAGGAGGAACAGGGCGGCCGCGGCGCCGATCAACACCCCGCCCGCAAGCGAGGTCCAGGGTGTGAAATGGGTCCAGTCGATCACGATTCGTCCTTGCCGAAGTACCGATCGTAATGCATCCGGATTACCGCTTCACGCCTTTCCCGCTTGTTACCGTATTACTGCCGTTCAGTCGATTGTCACTCCGACCGCCTTGACCACCTCGCCGTAACGGGCGTACTCGGCGCGGATCTGCGCGGCGAATTCCCGCGGCGTGGTCACGTAGGGATCGAGACCGCCGATACTGCGCACCCTTTCGCGCACGTCGCCGTCGGCGAGCAGCCGGCCGGTCTCCGCGCGCAACTTTTCGAGCACCGGCGCGGTCACGCCGCCCGGCGCGAACATGCCAAGCCATGGGGTGATCTCGAGACCGGGATAGGACTCGGAGAGCGCCGGCAGGCCGGGATACGCCGGATTGCGCTTGCCCGAGAGAGCGAGCGCGCGCAGCTTGCCGGAGCGCACGTGCGGGGCCACGGAATTGCCGCCGAACATCAGCGACACTTCGCTGGCAAGCAGGGCGACGGTCGCGGGGCCGCCCCCCTTGTACGGAACATGGAGGAGATTGATGCCCGCGCGCCGCTTGAGCATTTCCATGGTGAGGTGATGCTGGCTGCCGTTGCCGATCGAGGCGTACGCGAGCGGCGGGCTGGCGCGGCGCGCGTATTCCACGAATTCCTGCAGGTTCTTCGCCGGCAGCGCCGGATGGATTGCGAGCAGCATCTGCGTGGACACGAGGCTCGCGACGGGCACCAGGTCTTTCAGCACGTCGAAGGGCAATTTCCGGTACAGGTGCGGGCTGATGACGATCTGGGCGTCGGCGGAAAGAAACAGAGTGTACCCGTCGGGCGCGGCACGCGCGGCCGCTTCGGTCGCGAGATTGCCGTTGGAGCCCGGCCGGTTGTCCACCACCACGGTCTGCCCAAGGGCCTCGGTCAACCGGGGCGCGATCACGCGGGCAAGGTTATCGGTCGCACCGCCCGGCGGATTGGGCACCAGCAACCGGATCGGCCGCACCGGGTACGTTCCCTGCGCTCCTGCGTCGGCAGCGACAACCGCGAGCAGCGGCATGGCCAGCAGAAAAGCCGCGGCGTTCCTGATCATTCCGCCCTCGCCCCGGAGCGGCGGATGATATCGCTCCACTTGCGGGTTTCGGCGCGCACGAAATCCGCGAACTGCTCGGGCGTCATCGGCCGCGGCTCGATTCCGATTTGCGACATTCGTCCCGCGACCTCCGGCCGCGCGATCGCGCGGGTGGCGATGTCATTCAGACGTCCGACGATTTCCCGCGGCGTCCCGGCACGCGCGCCCAGGCCGAGCCAGGGCGTAGCCTCGAAACCGGGCAACCCGGACTCGTCGAGGGTCGGAATGTCCGGCGCCGCCGCGATGCGCCTGCGCTCGGCGACCGCAATAGCGCGCAGCCGGCCGCTCTGCACGTGCGGGATAGACGCGCTGGTGTTGACGAAACTCATGGCAACTTCGCCGGTAATCAGGGCCACGGTCGCCGCTGCGGCAGAACCTTTGTACGGCACGTGCGTCGCCTCTACTCGCGCGAGCGTCTTCATCAACTCCATGGCCAGGTGCCCGGTCGAACCGAGCGCCTGCGAAGCGTAATTCACCCTCCCCGACTGCACCCGCATCCACGCCAGCACCTGCTTGAGATTCTGCGCCGGCACGGAAGGATGAACCACGAGCAGCAGCGGTGCGACGCCCAGCAGCGCGACCGGCGCGATGTCGGTCGC
>Ga0111538_10004876_pt1 | contig 18468 bp, 17 predicted proteins | sample SoiMethybrSBSTD1_FD_79669 | JGI IMG/M metagenome (GOLD analysis project Ga0111538, IMG submission 79669) | Bulk soil microbial communities from a Populus tree surrounding site in Tennessee, USA - Soil MetaG P. TD hybrid SBSTD1 (version 2)... | ecosystem: Environmental > Terrestrial > Soil >...
GTCGAGGTGCTGGTCGGCGGCGACGAGCAGGCGCTGGAACGTCCACAGCGAGTCGTAGCCGAGCGCCTCGGCCTTCGCCGCGAACCCGCCTACGTTCCCCGCCGAGGCCCACGCCCCGGACACCGGTAGTCCGAACCCGATACGCATACCGTGATGGTAGGCGTCCAAGATCACGCGACGTCGACCGGGCGGCCGCGCGCATCTACCGCCTCGAATGGACAGCGTCGGGTGCCCGTGTCAGGGTCAAGGCGAGCACCCGCCGTTTCCTTCGGGGAGGAACCGATGCGCCGTCACCCGCTGCCCGTGCTCGCCGCAGCCGCTCTCGTCCTCGCCACCACCACTGCCTGCCTCGGCGGCGAAGACAAGCAGGACACCACCCGCAACGCCGACGCCAAGGAGTTCACCCTCACCATCGCCGCGAACGCGATCGCGGGCGGCAAGAACGCCGCGAGCGCCGAGTGGATCGAGAACTGGGTCATCCCCAAGTTCGTCGAGGCGCAGAAGGCCAAGGGCCGCACCGCGAAGGTCGAGTTCCAGCCGTCCGGCGCCGGCGACGAGGACTACAAGAGCAAGGTCGCGCTGGACCTGAAGACAGGAAGCGGCGCCGACCTGTACTCCATCGACGGCATCTGGGTCGGCGAGTTCGCCGACGCCGGGTACATCAAGCCGCTCGACGACATGGTCGGCGCCGACGCGGTGAACGCCTGGGACGGCTGGGGCCAGATCCCCAAGCCGGTGCAGGGCAACTTCACGTACAAGGGCAAGCGCTACGGCGTCCCGGAGGGCACCGACGGCCGGGTGCTCTACTTCAACCGCACGCTGCTCGCGAAGGCCGGCCTGCCACGCGACTGGCAGCCGAAGTCCTGGGACGAGGTCCTCGCCGCCGGTCAGGCCGTCAAGTCCAGCCAGCCGGGTGTGACGCCGATCCAGCTCAACGCCGGCACGGCGATGGGCGAGGCGACGACGATGCAGGGCGTGCTGCCGCTGCTCGTCGGCACCGGGCAACAGATCTGGGCCGACGGCAAGTGGCAGGGCAACACGGCCGCCATGCGCGACGTCCTCGGGCTGTACCAGAAGATCTACGGCGGCGGGCTCGGTGATCCCGTGCTGCAGCAGGATGCCAAGGGCCGGGACAAGTCGTTCCAGGCGTTCGCCGCTGGGAAGATCGCGATCCTGCTGGAGGGCGACTACTTCTGGCGCAGCGTCGTCGAGCCCGCCAAGGGCATCGCGAAGATGCCCGATCGCAACGAGAACGTCGGCTACGCGCTGATCCCGGCGATCCGGCCTGGCGCGGGCGTGCGCGGGCAGAACTTCGTGTCGATGTCCGGCGGCGGCGGGCGGGTGCTCAACCCGGCCACCAAGTACCCGCGGCAGGCCTGGGAACTGATGCAGTTCATGAACTCGAAGGAGGCGACGATCGCCCAGGTCGGCTCGGCACCGCGGCTCACCCAGCGGCAGGACGTGAACGACGAGATCCTCAAGACCGACCCGTTGCTGGCGTTCATCGCCCAGAAGGTGTTGCCGCTGACCGCGTTCCGGCCCGGCTTCGCCGAGTACCCGCAGGTGTCGCAGGCGCTGCAACAGGCGACGCAGGACGTGGTGGCGGGCACCAGCCCGGCCGACGCGGCCGGCGCATACCAGAAGAAGGTGGAGTCCGTCGTCGGCGGGGCGGACAAGATTGCCAGCGGCTGAGGGAAGCTCTTCGGGCCTCGGGCGCTGGCACGCCGTCGGGTTCGTCGCGCCGGCCTTCGCGCTCATCGGGGTCTTCCTCGTCTTCCCGGCGCTGTGGACCCTCTACATCGGACTGACGAACTACCGGCTGACGGGTGCCGCCGCCCGCCAGCCGGAGATCGTCGGCCTCGACAACTACACGCGGGCGCTGTCCGACCCGACGTTCTACAACTCGCTCTGGCTGACCCTGCTGTTCGTGCTCGGCTCGGCAGTGATCGGGCAGAACGTGCTCGGCTTCCTGCTCGCGTACTCGTTGCGGGCCACCGCGCCCGCGCTGCGCCGGGTGGTGCAGGCGCTGGTGCTGCTGGCCTGGGTGCTGCCCAGTTCGGTGGTGGCGTTCCTGTGGATCGCGATGCTCGACCGCGACGCCGGCACCGTCAACGCGGTGCTGGGTGGCAGCACCGCCTGGCTGGTCGAGTACCCGATGGCCGCCATCATCGTGTTCAACACCTGGCGCGGCACCGCGTTCTCGATGATGCTCTACGGCGCGGCACTCACCAGCGTGCCGCCGTCGCACCTGGAGACCGCGCGGTTGGCCGGATCCGGCTCGTGGCAGACCCTGCGCGACGTGGTGCTGCCGCACATGCGCCGCTATGCGCTGACCAACACGCTGATCATCACGCTGTGGACGTTCAACGACTTCACCCCGTTCCTGCTGACGGCCGGCGGGCCGAACCGGGAGTCGGAGGTGGTGCCGGTGTACATCTACAACACCGCGATCGTCGGCGGCGAGATGGGTTACAGCGGCGCGGTCTCGCTGATCGTGCTGCTCATCAACCTGTTGCTGGCGCTGGTGTACCTGCGCGCGGCGAAGGTGCGGGTGCCGTCGTGACCGAGCGCAGCGAGGTCACCATCTGGCTCAGTGACGCCGATCCGCTTGCGGATCGGCGTCACGGGCGCACCTCGCGGAGCGAGGCGCGCCCATGACGCGGCATGTCCTTGTGCGCATCGGCAGCTACCTGCTGATCGGCCTCGGCACGGTGTTCTTCGCACTCCCGTTGCTGTGGCTGCTCTCCGCGCCCTTCGACGCGACGCCGACGTACGCGGTGCGGCCGCCGTCGGAGTTCACCCTCGACAACTTCGCCGCCGTCGGCGACAACCGGTACGCGCTGCCGTCGCTGCTGAACTCGGTGCTGCTGGCGGCGGGCACCATGCTGCTGGTGGTCACCGCCGCGGCGCTCGCCTCGTACGCGCTGTCGCGGGTGCGCATCCCCGGCCGCGACGCGCTGCTGTACCTGATTCTGCTGCTGTCCAGCGTCATCACCGGAACCGCCGCGATGGTGCCGACGTTCCTGCTGGTGTTCGAACTCGGCCTCATCGACTCGCGGGTCGGCGTGGTGCTCGTGCTCACCGGCGGCCTGTTACCGGCGGCCATCTTCCTGCTGAAGGACTTCGTCGACACGATCCCGCGCTCGTACGAGGAGAGCGCCCGCGTGTTCGGCGCCTCGCCGCTGCAGGTGCTGCGGCACGTGGTGGTGCCGGTGGCCCGGCCGGGCCTGGCGACGATCGGGGTGTGGACGATCGTCCAGGTGTGGGGCAGCTTCCTGACGCCGTTCATCCTGTTGCGCGACCCGGACAAGCAGCCCGCCGCCGTGCTGGTGCGCACGCTCTACACCGAGGGCGGGTCGCCGAACCTCGCCCTCATCGCCACGTTCTCGTTGCTGTACTCGATACCGGTGGTGCTGATGTACCTGTTCGCGTGGAGCCGTTACGGGTTCCGCTTCCACGGCGGGATCAAGAGCTGATGGCGGGCATCGTCCTGAGTGGACTCGTGAAGGAGTTCCCGGGTGGCGTGAGGGCTCTCGACGGCCTCGACCTGGAGATCGCCGACGGTGAGTTCTTCGCGCTGCTCGGCCCGTCCGGGTGCGGCAAGACCACGCTGCTGCGCACGATCGCCGGCCTCGAACCGCCGACCGGCGGCGCCGTGCACATCGGCGAGCGCGACGTGACCCGGCTCGAACCGGGCGCCCGCGACGTGGCGATGGTGTTCCAGGACTACGCGCTGTTCCCGCACATGTCCGTGTCCGACAACATCTCCTACCCGCTGCGGGTCCGCCGCCGGCCACGGCCCGAACGCACGGCGCGCGCCGCCGAGGTGGCGGCCCAACTGGGACTCGACGCGCTGCTGGGCCGGCGGCCGGCGGCGCTGTCCGGCGGGCAGCAGCAGCGGGTGGCGCTCGCCCGGGCCGTCGCGATCCGGCCGGCGGTGTTCCTGTTCGACGAGCCACTGTCCAATCTGGACGCCCGGCTGCGCCTGGAGGCGCGCACGTTTCTCAAGCGGTTGCAGCGCGAGCTCGCCGTCACCACCGTGTTCGTGACGCACGACCAGGCCGAGGCGCTGGCGTTGGCCGACCGCATCGCGGTGCTCGACGCCGGCACGGTCCGCCAGGTCGGCACGCCGCGCGAGGTCTTCGGTCGGCCGGCGACCACGTTCGTGGCGAACTTCATCGGGTCGACGCCGATGAACCTGCTCCCCGGCACCGTCCACGATGGACGGATCGACGTGTTTGGCGCCGCGTTCCCGGCCGGCGTCACGGGACTGCGGGAGGGGGAGCAGGTGGTGGTCGGCATGCGGCCGGAGTACCTGACGCTGGCACCGGTGCGGCCGGACGGCCCGGCGTTTGCCGGCACCGTGTCGGTCACCGAGAACCTGGGCACGTCGGCGCTGGTGAACGTGGCGGTCGGCGACGAACTCGTTGGCGCGGTGGTGCCCGAAGACGCCGAACCGGCGCCGGACACACCGGTGTGGTTGACCCCGCAGCCCGGCCGGATGCTCGTGTACCGGGACGGAAACCTGCTCCGGTGAGAACCGTCCACAGTGGTGTGTGGCGGCCGGCGGACCGGGCCGCTTCCCGGTATCACTACCGGCCGGTCGACGTGCCGCCGGGCGCGCGCTCGCTGCGGGTGGAGCTCGCGTTCGACCGGTCGGCCGGCGTTCTCGACCTCGGCCTGTTCGACCCGGCCGGCCGGTTCCGGGGCTACTCCGGCGGCGCCCGCGATGCGTTCGCCGTCGGCGAGACGGTGGCGACGCCCGGGTACCTGCCCGGCCCGTTGCCGGCCGGCAGCTGGCAGGTGCTGCTGGGGCTGCACCGCATCCCTGCCGCCGGTCTGGCCTGGTCGGTGACGGCTGAATCGTCCCGCGGTCGTGGCAATTCAGGGCTCGTTTCCGATCCCCGCGTTTCCACGATCGCGGGGAGGGCGGCGCCTGGGCGGCGGCCGCGGGACCTGCCGGCGCCGGCCGGGATGCGGTGGCTCGCCGGCGACCTGCACGCGCACACCGTCCATTCGGACGGCGCGCTCACCGTCGGGGAACTGGCCGCGCTGGCCGCCGACGGCGGCCTCGACTTCCTCGCGGTCACCGACCACAACACGGTCTCGCACCATCCGGAGCTGGCCGCGACATCCGGGATCGTCCTCGTTCCGGGACAGGAGGTGACGACCGACCGGGGCCACGCCAACGCCTTCGGACCCGTGGACTGGGTGGACTTCCGGCGCCCGCCCGACGACTGGCTGTCCACTGTAGACGCCGCCGGCGGCCTGCTGTCGGTGAACCACCCGCTCGCCGGTGACTGTGCCTGGCTGATGCCGATGACCGGGCGGCCGCCGCTGGCGGAGGTGTGGCACTCCGGATGGTGGGACCGCACCTGGGGCGCGCCGCTGGCGTGGCTGTTGGCGTGGGCGCCGGACGCCGTCGCCGTCGGCGGCTCCGACTTCCACCGCCTCAGCGATTCCGAACGGCCCGGCCGGCCGACCACCTGGGTCGCGGCGGCCGAGCCGTCGGTGGCCGGCATCCTCGACGGGCTGCGCGCCGGCCGCACCGCGATCGGCGCCGACCCGGACGGGCCGGTGCTGCTGCGCGTCGAGGACCGGGTGGTCGCGGTCGATGCCGACGGCACGCTGCTCGTCGACCTCACGGGACGCCGCCGCCCGGTGCACGGCGACCGCGCGGAGTTCGTGCCGGCCCCGGACCCCGGCCCGGTCTGGCTGGAGGACGGCAACGCCCGGATCCTCGCGATCACCTAGGCTCGAGCCGTGGCGGACGAGGTCGAGGACGAGTCGTTTCTCAGCGACGACTGGTACGGCGAGGATCTCGCCGACCGTGCCTACACGCGGTGCTTCTTCACCAACGTCGACCTGACCGAGGCGACCAGTCGCGGCGCGGTGTTCACCGAGTGCTCGTTCGGCGGCGTGCGGTTCAACACGTCGCAGCACACCGACTCGGCGTTCCTGCGCTGCACGTTCGACCGCTGCAACCTCTTCGAGGCCGAGTTCACCGGCTGCAAGCTCGTCGGCAGCACGTTCACCAACTGCTCGCTGCGCCCGATGCGGGTCACCGACGGCGACTGGTCGTTCGTCAACCTGGCCGGCGCCGACCTGCGCGGGGTGACGGTGCGGGGTGCCCGCATGCGGGAGGCCGACCTGTCCGGGGCCGACTGCACGGGCGCCGTGCTGGCCGGCGTCGACCTCTCGGGAGCGCGGCTGCGCGGCGTCAAGCTGGGCAGGGCCGATCTGCGCGGCTCGGACCTCACCGCGCTCGACCCGGTCGCCGCCGCGGAGTTGCGCGGCGCCCTCATCGACGCCGAGCAGGCGGTGGTGATCGCCCAGGCTCTGGGTCTGGAGATTCGCTGAGAGATCAGCCGTAGCCGGCCGCTTCCCCGTCGCGGCGCAGCCGCTCCGCCGGGAGCACAAACGTATGTCGGTCCAGGCACCGGGTCTGTGCCATGGCGAGCGCGCCGGACGTGGAGCCGAGCGTGAAGCGGTCGGCCACCTCGGCGAGCGTGCCGCAGTCGGGGTCGGGGCAGCGGGTCAGTTCGAGTCTGGTGTTCATGCGTAGTGAGAGGCCGCAACCGCGCCGCCACGGACAGCCGGATACGCGACGTATCAGGGGTGGCTCTGATCGATCGACGCGAATAGGCTCCCGGCATGCGATCCGCCCGCCCGCTGTTCGCCCTGACCGCCGCGGCCACCGTCGCCCTGCTGGCGGCGAGCGCGGCCCCCGCCTCGGCCGTGGCGGCACCGCCCGGCATCGTGGTCGCGAACGGCACCACCCAGCCGGTCTTCGACTACACGCAGGCCATCCGCGAACGGCTGTCGGTCGAGACGACTGTCGACAGCGACAACGACGGCCAGCGCGACCGCGTCGAGGTCCGGGTGATCCGGCCCGCCGAGACGACGAGCGGCCTCAAGGTCCCCGTGATCTTCCAGCCGAGCCCGTACTACGCCGGGCTCAACGACGTCGCGAACCATGACGACGTCGACCGGGACGACCCGGCGGCCCGCCGCGGCGCGCAAGGAAGCGCGGCGCGGGCCGAGACGATCACCTTCTCCGGCTACCTGGACAACTACTTCGTGCCGCGCGGCTACGCGGTCGTGTTCGCCGACAGCCTCGGCACCGGCGGGTCCACCGGATGCCCCACGTCCGGCGGGGAGAACGAGACGCAGGGCATGAAGGCGGTCGTCGACTGGCTGAACGGCCGCGCCAGGGGCTTCGACGGCAGCGGCGGCGCGGCGCGGGCCGACTGGTCGACGGGCCGGGTCGGCATGATCGGCGTGTCGTACAACGCGACGCTGCCCAACGCCGTCGCCGCGACCGGCGTGCGCGGCCTGGAGACGATCGTTCCGATCGCCGGCATCTCCAGCTGGTACGACTACTACCGCGCCAACGGCGGCGTGGTCGCGCCCGGCACGTTCCAGGGCGAGGACCTCGACGTGCTGGCTCGGGCCGTGCTCACCCGGCAGAACCCCGAGGTGTGCGCCGCGTTGATGGACCAGATCGAGCAGCGGCAGGACCGCGAGACGGGCGACTACAGCCCCTTCTGGCACGAGCGCAACTACCTCCGCGACGTGGACAGGGTGCGGGCCAGCGTGTTCGTCGTGCACGGGCTGAACGACTGGAACGTCAAGACCAAGCAGTCCGGCCAGTGGTGGGACGCGCTCGCCGCGCGCGGCGTGCCGCGCAAGATCTGGCTGCACCAGGGGCCGCACACAGACCCGTTCAACGTCCGGCGGGCCGAGTGGCTGACCACCCTGAACCGCTGGTTCGACTTCTGGTTGTACCGGATCCAGAACGGCATCATGTCCGAGCCGATGGCCGACGTGGAGACCGCACCGAACCAGTGGGTGACCTCGCGCAGCTGGCCGGTGCCCGGCACGCAGCCGGTGCCGCTGTTCCTCAACCCGGCCGGCTCCGACGGCAGACCTGGCACGCTCGGCCGCTGGCCGATCGGGTTCGGCCACAGCCAGTCCTTCGTCGACGACACCGCGCAGACCGCCGACGAGTTGGTCGACAACGAGCTCGCGGCCGACCCGAACCGGCTGGCGTACCTGACCACCCCGCTCGACCGGCCGGCGCGGCTGTCCGGCACCCCGCGGATCACCGTGCGGGCCAGCCTCGACGGCCGCTCGCCGTTCCTGACCGCGCTGCTCGTCGACTACGGGCCGGACGAGCGGTTCGCCGGCATCGTCACCGTGCCCGGGCAGGACTGCATCGGGCCGGGCGTCCCGGAGGACCCCGGCTGCTTCAACAAGCGCGCCTACCGCACCCAGACGACGCCGCTGAAGATCGTGACCCGCGGCTGGCTGGACGTGCGCAACCGGTACACGATCACGCACGACGTCCCGGTCGAGGCCGGCCGCACCTACACGCTGACCTGGGACATGCAGCCGCAGGACCACATCTTCACGGCCGGCCACCGGATCGGCGTCGTGCTGATCTCCACCGACCGCGACTACACGCTGCGCTACCGCACCGGGACGCGGGTCGAGGCCGAGCTGGGCCTGAGCCACGTGCTGCTGCCGCTGTCGGGATAGCGGGTCAGGGGGCGGCGAAGGTGCGCCGGTAGGAGAGGGGGGCCACGCCGAGCGCCGCCTGGAAGCGTTGGCGCAGCGCGGCGGCGGTGCCGAAGCCGGACTCCCGGGCCACCCGGGTGACGCTGAGGTCGGTGGCCTCCAGCAGTTCGCGGGCCCGGTCGGTGCGCCGCTGGAGCAGCCACTGCGCCGGGCTCATCCCCGTCTCGTCGCGGAAGTGGCGGGTGAACGTGCGCACGCTCATCCGGGCGTGTCCGGCCAGCCGTTCGAGCGTCAGCGGCTCGCCGAGGCGCTCCATCGCCCACGCCCGGGTCGCCGCCGTGCCCGCGCTCGCCGGCGCCGGCACGGGCCGCTCCACGAACTGGGCTTGGCCGCCCTCCCGCCACGGCGGCACCACGCAGCGGCGGGCGGCCCGGTTGGCGATCTCGGTGCCGAGGTCGCGCCGGATGATGTGCAGGCACAGGTCGATGCCCGCGGCGACGCCGGCCGAGGACAGGATGTCGCCGTCGTCGACGAACAGCACCTCGGCGTCGAGCGTGACCTTCGGGAACAGCTCCCGGAACCGGTCGGCGTGCATCCAGTGGGTGGCGGCCCGGCGCCCGTCGAGCAGGCCGGTCGCGCCCAGCACGAACGCCGACGTGCAGATCGACACCAGCCGGGCACCGCGGGCGTGGGCGGCGCGCAGCGCCGCGAGCACCGCCGGGTCGAGGTCGCCGTGGGTCAGCGCCGGGCCGTCGTGTATCCCGGGGACGATCACCGTGTCGGCGGTCTCCAGGAGTTCCAGCCCGTGGTCGGGCAGGACGCGGAACCCGGCGGCGCTGCGCACCGGGCCGCCGGTGGGGGTGCACACCCGCACCCGGTACTGCCGCCGCCCGGCCGCGTCGCGCGCGGAGCCGAACACCTGCGGCGGCACGCCGAGGTCCATGCCGACGACGTGCTCGAGGGCGAGCACGGCGACCTGGTGACGGCCGTCACTCGAAGCTACGCTCATGGCCCGATTATTGCGCACATTGGCTTTCCGGCCACTCGTCGCGGCGTCGGGAGTGATCCAGACTCAATCGCATGAGTCGTCTGCGTCGCCTGCACCCGGCCTGGATGGTCGCCGTCGTCGCCTTCATCGCGCTCGTCGGCGCGGCCGGGTTCCGGGCGACCCCCTCGATCATGCTGCACCCGCTGCACGAGGAGTTCGGCTGGCCGCTGGCCACCATCTCGGCCGCGGTGTCGGTCAACCTCATCCTGTTCGGGCTCACCGCGCCGTTCGCTGCCGCACTCATGGAGCGCTTCGGAATCCGACGGGTGACGGCCGGCGCGCTCCTTCTCGTGTCGGCCGGCAGCGGGCTGACCGTGTTCATGCGCTCCAGCGTCGAGCTGATCCTGCTGTGGGGCGTGCTGGTGGGGCTCGGCACCGGCTCGATGGCGCTGGCGTTCGTCGCCACCGTCACCGGGCGGTGGTTCGTGAAGCGCCGCGGCCTGGTCACCGGCGTGCTGACCGCCGGTGGCGCGGCCGGGCAACTGGTGTTCCTGCCGATCCTCGCGCTCGTCGTCGAGTCGCACGGCTGGCGCACCGCCGCGCTGATCGTCTCCGGAGCGGCGCTGGCCGTCGTCCCGTTGGTCCTGACCTGGTTGCGCAACAGCCCCGCGGACCTCGGCGTCCGCGCGTACGGCGCGACCGAGGATCCGCCGCCGCCGCCGGCGGACGCCGGTGGGGCCGCGCGGCGCGCGCTCGGCGCGCTGGCCGGCGCGGCGCGGACCCGGCCGTTCTGGCTGCTGGCCGGCGGCTTCGCGATCTGCGGCGCCACCACCAACGGCCTCGTGGGCACGCATTTCATTCCGGCCGCGCACGACCACGGCATGTCCGAGCCGACCGCGGCGAGCCTGCTCGCACTGGTGGGGTTGTTCGACATCGTCGGGACGATCGCGTCCGGCTGGCTGACCGACCGGGTCGACAGCCGGCTGCTGCTGGGGATCTACTACGCCGGCCGGGGCGCGTCGCTGCTGGTCCTGCCGATGCTGTTCGACGCCACCGCCGGGCCGAGCATGCTGGTGTTCATCCTGTTCTACGGGCTGGACTGGGTGGCGACGGTGCCGCCGACGGTCGCCCTGTGCCGCGAGTACTACGGCGAGAGCGGGCCGGTGGTGTTCGGGTGGGTGTTCGCGTCGCACCAGATCGGCGCGGCGCTCGCCGCCACGAGCGCCGGCCTGGTGCGCGACCAACTGGGCAACTACACGCTTGCCTGGTACGTGGCCGGTGGGCTCGCGATGGTGGGCGCGGTGCTCTCGCTGCTCCTGCGCCGAACCCGCCGCCCTTCGGCGCCCGTTGTTCAGACCGGCACCGTCAAGTTGGCCACGTAGCCCTCGGACACTCCGCCGGTGACCGTCGCGAGCTGCCTGGTCCAGCCGTCGCGGAAGACCATGTCGCTGGTCAGCGTGGTCTGGGCGAGGTTGCGCACGCTCTTGCTGTAGCCGTCGGAGGCGTAGACCGTCGTGCAGACAGCCGCCGGCAGCGCCAGCTGCGACGTCGTGATCTTGTTGCCGGCGGAGGTGGCGCCGGCCAGCGTCGGGTAGACCTCGAAGTGGATGTGCGGCCAGCGCCCCGAGTATGCGGCCGGGAAGATGCTCTTGAAGGTGACCAGGCCGTTGCCGTTGGCGGCCTGGACGCCGCGCAGGTAGTTCTCCGACGCGACCGCCTGCGAGTACATCGAGTACTGGCCGTCCCTGTCGCAGTGCCACAGGTACACAGCGGCGCCCGGGTAGGCGGACCCCGTCGAGGCGTCCATGATCGTCAGGTTGACCGTGAGCGGGACACCCTTGGCGACGCCGCTCGCCGACCCGAAGCTCGTGGTGATGTCGCTGCGGACGACGCCGCTGCGGGTGAGCGCGTTCGGGCCGTTGGAGCCGTCGCCGGGGTACGGGCCGGCGGTCTCCTGCGGTATCTCGGTGAGCGAGCCCGTCGTTGCGGTGGCGGCGTTGCCGCTTGTGGCCGGGTCGCCGCAGGCGGCCAGCGTGGCGGCCGCCCCGGCGCCCGCGAACAGCCCGAGCACGCGCCGCCGCCGCAGCAGGCCGGTCAGCGTCGACAGGTCGAACTGGAGACCGCGGTCGTGCAGGTCGTCATGGTCATGGTCGTGGTCGCCGTCGTGGTGGGCCATGCGCTCAAGAGTGCCGACCGCGGCTATGCCCGGCCTACGGCGATGCTGTGCGTTTCCTGTGCCTGACCTCAGCGGCCCGCGGCTCGCGGGATGACCCGGACGGGCTACTCGGAGGGATCGGCTGGGCGGGAGTCTCGTCGTCCTCATCGTCGCGTAGGGGGTGCCAGACGTCCTCCTCGACCGGGTCGGGCGCGCCGACGCGGGCACCCTCCAGTTGGGCGGCGAACGCCAGGCCGAGGAAGATCGCGATCCCCGTCAGGTTGGCCCACAGCAGCAGCGCCATGATGCCGGCCAGCGCGCCGTAGGCGTCGAACGTGTCGCTGCCGCGAACGTAGAACGCCAACAGGCCACTGACCAGCCACCAGATCACCGTCGACAGGCCGGCGCCGACGAGCAGCCAGGTCAGCCCGGGTTGGCGGCGGCGCGGCGCGTGCCGGAACAGAACCCCGACGCTGATCACGGCGAGGCTCATGCTCAGCGGCCAGCGCAGCCAGGTCCAGACCGTGTTGGCCGTGGTGCCCCAGTGGTACCAGCGCTCGATCGAATCGCCCACCGCGCCGCCGGCGGCGAGCAGCAGGAAGCCGGCCAGCGCCGGCAGGCCGGCCACCACGCTGAGCACCGTCGCGCGGGTGTACTTGGCGAGCGCCGGCCGGTCCCGTTCGACGCCGTAGATGCGGTTGGCCCCGCGCTCGATCTGCGCCATCGCCGTCACCAGCGCGACGATGCCGGTGATCAGGCCGAGCGCCTGGGCGAGGTCGTCGGCGTTCGAGTCGCTGGAGCTGACCAGCAGGTCGCCGACCACGTCCTGGCTGGAGCCCGGGGTGAGCGCGAGCACCACGTCGGCCAGCACCCGGCCGGCGCCACGCATGCCGAGATCGCTGGAAAGGCCGGTCAGCGCGATCAGGAACGGGACGATCGCCAGGCACAGTTGCAGGCCGAGCGCCCGGGCGTGGCTGAACCCGTCGCCGTAACGGAAGCGCAGCAACGCGTCGCGCACCAGCCGCCAGCCACCGTAGTGCCGCAGAGCCAGCCAGGCATCGTCGGCGGACAGTTCGTCATCGCCCATGCACTGCGTTTCGGGAACCCTGCGTGTGCTGCTCAAGGCATCAGGCTACGTCACGCTCCCGGGCATCGATGGCAACCTTCCGCCTGCCTTCCCGCGTCTACCCGGGTGGCCGCCCCATCCGTGGCGCGGGGTCTGGGAGGTTGCGGGTGCGGGTGCGAGTGCTCATGGTTCTCGCCGTGCTGGCCGCCGGCGCCGCGTCGCCCGGTCTGGCGGCGTGCTCGGCGGGCGGCGGCCAACCGGAGACGCCGGGCCTCGCGGCCCGCGGCACCACGGTGACCACCGTCAAGCCGACGCGGCAGGACCTCACCAACCGGGTGAGCCTCACCGGCAAGGTGACGATCAATCCCGTCTACGGGCTGGTGGCGCCCGTCGACGGCGAGGTGCGCTACCTCAACGTGCGCCCGCCGACGAAGCCGCCGACCAAGCCGACCCGCGTCGCCACGGTCTGGGCCGGCAACAAGCCCACCCACGTCGAGGTGCCGGCGGGCTCGATGTTCGCGGGCCGGCTCGTCGACGACAGGTCGAAGGTGACCGCAGGAATGCCGATCGTGTCGGCGAAGTACGCCGGGTACGGCCTCGTCGCCGATCTCGACGCCGGCCAGGCCTACAAGATCGCGGGCGCGGTCGGCTCGGTGCAGGCACAGATCAAGAACGGCCCGGGACCCTTCGCGTGCGCGATGCTCGGCACCGTCGCGGCGCTGCCGGAGGGCACCGTGCCGGCCGCGCCGCCACCGTCGCAGCCGCCCGCGGGCGACTCCAACGCGGCGCAGCCGAGCGGTCCGGGCGCGCCCGAGAGGTCCGACCCGACCGGGCTGCGCCTGGTGTGTACCGCACCGGCCGACATCAGGATGATCAACGGCGCGGCCGCGACCCTGGACGTGGTCACCGAGAAGGCGACGAACGTGCTGGTGCTGCCCGTCGAGGCGGTCGCCGGGCGGCAGGGCAGGGGCAAGGTCGACGTCGTCGGGCCGGACGGCCAGCGGCAGACCCGCGACGTCGAACTCGGCCTCACCGACGGCAAGGTCATCGAGATCAAGTCCGGGCTGACGGGTGACGAGAACGTCGCCGTTCCGGGGCCGAACCTGCCGCCGGCCAAACCGACCGAGAACGGCGAGCCGGGCCTGCCGGGGTCGAAGTGACGGCGCCGGATGGTGCCCTCGCTCCGCTCGGCCCCGCGCTGATCGAGCTGACCGGGCTCACCAAGACGCTGCGCGGCCAGGCCGAGCCCCGCCCGATCCTCACCGGCGTCGACCTGACCGTCCACAGTGGAGACAGCGTCGCGATCCTCGGCCGGTCCGGGTCGGGCAAGAGCACGCTGCTCAGCCTCATCGGGCTGTTCGACCGCGCCGACGGTGGCCGCTACCTGCTGCACGGCCGCGACATCACCCGGCTGCCCGAGCGCAAGGCGGCAGCCCTGCGCAGCGCCGAGTTCGGGTTCGTGTTCCAACGCTTCTTCCTGCTCAAGCACCTGACGGCCGCGCAGAACGTCGCCATGGCGCTGGTGAACGGCCAGGGCTGGCTGCCGCGCCGCAAGCGCCGCACCCGGGTCATGGCGGCGCTGGACAAGGTCGGCATCGCGCACCTGGCCAAGCACAAGCCGCCCCGGCTGTCCGGCGGCGAGCAGCAGCGGGTCGCGATCGCGCGGGCGCTGGTGCGCGAGCCGCGGGTGCTGCTGGCCGACGAGCCGACCGGCGCGCTGGACACCGAGACGGGCAACCTCGTCGTCGACACGCTGCACGCGGCGACGGGCGCCGGCTGCGGCCTGATCCTGGTGACGCACGACTGGGACCACGCGAACCGGATGGACCGCGTCGTGCGGCTCACCGGCGGCGTGCTCAACCCGGTGGACGCCGGGGTGACCGCATGATCCGGTTGTCCGGCCGGTTCCGCTCGGCCCTCATCATCGGCGTCCAGGGCATTCGGGCCCGCAAGCTGCGCACCCTGCTGTCGATGATCAGCCTGTTCATGGGCGTGCTGGCCGTCGTCGTCGTGCAGGGCGCGGCCGAGACGGCCGAGCGCGCGCTGCTGACCGACCTCGAGCTGACCGTCGGCTACGACGGCACGACGGTCATGCATCCGCCGTCCGGGCCCGGCGCCGTGTCGATCGTCATGTCGACCCTGGAGGGCCGCGACGGCGCGGTCGCGGCGATGGAGGGCCGGGCGATCGTCGGCGAACCCGGCGTGCGGCCGGTGAACCCGGGCGGGTCGCCCTTCTCCGACGACGGTTCGGCGCCGGACTGGTACGGCCCGCCGATCGGCCCGGACGGCGTGCCGCTGTACTGCGACCAGCGCGGCTGCTACCCGATCCCGGTGGCCGACGTGGAGCCGGCCGGCGCCGCGATCGAGCTGCGCCTCGTCGTGCTGACCGGCGACATCCGCCAGTTCCGGCCGTACCGCACCGAGTCGGGGCAGTGGCTGGACTTCGCGTCCGAGCCGTCGTTGGCGCCGCGCCTCGTCGTCAACAAGGAGGCCGCGAAGGGCTTCGCGCGTCACCGCGTCCCGGCCGAGATGCGCCTCGACGGTGCGACAGCCAACACCACCCCGCAGATCGTCGGCGTCGTCGACGACGCGGAGAGCCAGCCCACCGCGTACGTGCGCGCCGACGAGCTGGTCAACTGGCTGCCGGCCACCGCGATGGACGGCGGCGCGTTCTACGGGATGAGCATCTTCCTCGCGCCCGGCTCGCTCGGCCTCCAGCGCACGCTGACCGCGAAGCTGGTCGGCGCCGGGTTCCGCGCCGAGGACATGGCGACCGAGCGGGTCGACGCGCGCAAGCGGCTGGGCAAGCAGCTGACGATCGTCCGGCTGGTGTTCCTCGCGCTGGCCGGGCTCGTGCTGCTGATCGGCGTCGCCGGCATCCTCAACGTCGGCCTCGCGACGGTGGGGGAGCGGGTGGAGGAGTTCGCGTTGCGGCGGGCGGTGGGCACCTCGCGGCTGTTACTCGCCGGCATCGTGCTCGCCGAGACTCTGCTGACCGGCCTGCTGACGGCCGCCGCCGCGATCGGGGTCGCCGCCGCGGCGGTTCCGGTGGCGGCGCAGCTGCTCGGCGACCGGGATCCGGTGCTCCGCGACCTGACGTTTCCCTGGGAGGCCGGGGTGGCGGGCGTCATCGCCGGGCTGGTCGCCGGCGTGCTGGGCGGCCTGATCCCGGCGGTGCGGGCGGCGCGCATCCCGATCGCGACGGTGATGCGCGCCTGACCCGTGGCCGGCGACGGCGCCGCCGCGGCTACGCCGCGATCTTGGAGTCCCGTTGCCCTTATGTGGGCCACCAGCCTCCAAGATCTGTCGCTGCTACGGGGCGGCCGGCGCGGTCTGGTTCGCCGGCGCACCGGAGGCACCTCCGCCTTCGCCGTCCCCGCCGCCGTCCCCGCCGCCCCCGGTGCCGCCGCTGGCTCCGCCGCCGCCGCCGGTGCCGGTCGGGTTCGGCTGGGTGGGCTCGGGCTGTTGCGTCGTCGGTCCGGGTTCCTGCGTGGGGGTCGTTCCGGGCTGCGGCTGGGTCGGCGCCTGCCCCGGCGCGGTCGAGCCGCGGGTGTTCTGGGTGTTGCCGCCGCTGCGACCGGTGCCGGGCTGGGTCGCGCCCGTCGTCGCGGGCGGCGAGGTGCCAGCGGGGCCGTTCGGGCCGCCGGGATCCTTGTCGTCGGCGGCGTTGAACGCGAGGACGGCCGCGAGCACAGCCCCGGCCGCGAGGATCGCGCCCCCGCCGACAAGCGCCGCGAACCGGCCCCGGGACCCGGACCCGGACGGCCGCGGGCCGTCGCCGTTGTAGACCTCCTCGTCGACGAGGCGGATCGGCGGCGGGATCGCGGCCGACCCGGCCGGACGGCCACCGCCTCCCACGACGGGCGGCATGTCGACGACAGTCCCGGTCGGGCTCACCGGAGCCACTGCGCCCGCCGCGCCCGCCGCGCCCGCCGCGCCCGCCGCGCCGGCCGCACCCGCGCCGGCGAGCCCGGCCGCCGCCGCTGCGCCCGCTGCCGTCGCCGCGTCCGGGTGCGCCATCGGCTGCGTCGCGGGTCCGGTCACGACGGTCGCGGCCGCCGCGCCCGGAACGTGCCCGCCCACGGCGGTGGCCGCGGCCCGCGCGGCGGCAGCGACCGCCGCGGCACTCCCGTACCGCTGGATGGGGTCCTTCGCCAGCGACCGCATCACCAGCGCCCGCACCGGCTCGGGAAGGTCGTCGGGCAGCGGCGGCACCTCGTCGTTGAGGTGCCGGACCGCGATCTCCATCGGGGTCTCGCCGTTGAACGGCGGCGCGCCGGACAGGCACTGGTAGGCGACCGCGCCGAGGGCGTAGATGTCGGTCGCCGGCGACACCGGCTTGCCGGACACCTGCTCCGGCGCCATGTAGAGCACGGTGCCGGGCACGGCGTCGGCGGCGGTGATCGCGGTGACCGCGGCCGAGCGGGCCACGCCGAAGTCGACGAGGACGACTGTGCCGTCGTCCTGGACCAGCAGGTTGCCGGGCTTCACGTCGCGGTGCACCACGCCGTTGACGTGCGCGGCCTCCAGCGCGTCGGCGGCCTGCGCCATGACCGACAGCGTCTCGATCACGGGCAGCGTGCCGGCGGTGGCGATGCGGTGCGACAGCGGTTCGCCGGCCACGTAGGCCATCACGAGGTAGGCGGCCGGCTTGCCGTCGATCGTGCTCTCGCCGAAGTCGTAGACGTCGACGACGTTCGGGTGGCGGAACGCGGCCAGGATGCGGGCCTCGGCGCGGAACCGGGCGGCGAAGCCGGGATCCGTCAGCATCGCCGGCAGCAGCACCTTGACCGCGACCTGACGGCCGAGCACGACATCGGTGGCGCGCCACACCTCGCCCATGCCGCCGCTGGCGAGGAAGGCGTCGAGCCGGTATCGGTCACTGAGAAGCTCTCCGGGGCGCAACACATGGGTGCCTTACCCCGCCGCGGCGGCGGCTACGCGCGTCGTCGATGCTTAGGGGATGCGGGTGGTGATAGCGGGCGGCCACGGGAAGATCGCGCTGCTCCTCGAGCGCGCGCTGGCCATGCGTGGCGACGCGGCCGTCGGCCTGGTGCGCAACGCCGACCACGTCGCCGACGTGCGGGGCACGGGCGCCGACGCGGTGGTGTGTGATCTCGAACGCACCACCGTCGACGATCTGGCCGCCGTGCTGGCCGGGGCGCACGCCGTGGTGTTCGCCGCCGGCGCCGGCCCGGGCAGCGGCATCCCGCGCAAGGACACGGTCGACAGGGCCGCGGCGGTGCTGCTCGCCGACGCGGCCGAGGCGGCCGGCGTCCGCCGGTACGTGCAGGTCTCCGCGATGGGCGTCGACTCGGCGCGGCAGGCCGGCCCCGACGACGTGTTCGGCGCGTACCTCGTCGCGAAGAAGGCGGCCGAGGACGACCTGCGGGCGCGGCCGCTGGACTGGACGATCCTGCGCCCCGGCCGGCTCACCGACGATCCGCCGGCCGGCACGGTGCGGCTGGCCCGCCACGTCGAGCGGGGCGCCGTGAGCCGGGCCGACGTGGCGGCCGTGCTCGTCGCGTTGCTGGACGCGCCAGCCACCGCCGGGCGGGTGCTGGAACTGGTCGGCGGCGACACCCCGATCGCCGACGCGGTCGCGGCGCTCTAAGACGAGCAGGTCCAGCGGACGGCCTGGATCTCGCCGTCGGTGCTGATCGAGACCACGTCCGTTCTCGACGGCTGGATGTCGACACCGCCGGGCCTCCGTTGTCATATCATTTTTGATATGGACGA
>Ga0111538_10004877_pt1 | contig 18467 bp, 14 predicted proteins | sample SoiMethybrSBSTD1_FD_79669 | JGI IMG/M metagenome (GOLD analysis project Ga0111538, IMG submission 79669) | Bulk soil microbial communities from a Populus tree surrounding site in Tennessee, USA - Soil MetaG P. TD hybrid SBSTD1 (version 2)... | ecosystem: Environmental > Terrestrial > Soil >...
GAGCTGTTTCACATCCACCCGCTGGCGCTCGAGGACGTATCGAACGCGCCGCAGCGCCCGAAGGCAGAGGAGTACGACGAGCACCTCCTCCTGGTGACCCGGATGGCGCGGCTGACCGACGCCATGGAGCTCGACATCGAGCAGGTCGCCATGTTCGTGGGGCCCAATTACGTCCTGTCCTTCGGCGAGCGGCCGGGCGACGTCCTCGATCCGGTGCGCAACCGCATCCGCGAGGGCAAGGGCGCCATCCGCGGCGGCGGCCCCGGCTATCTGGCCTACGCCATCGTCGACACCATCGTCGACGCCTACTACCCGGTCATCGAGCGGCTGAGCGCGAAGCTCGAGCGGCTCGAGGACCTGGTGCTGGTGCGGCCGACCCCGCGCCTGCTCGACCACCTGAACCGGATCAAGACCGACCTCGTGCTCCTGCGCCGCGGCGTCTGGCCGCAGCTCGAGACCCTGAACCGGCTCCTGCGCGAGACCAGCACGTTCCTCGGCGAGGAGGTGCAGGTCTACCTGCGCGACCCGGCCGACCACTGCGCGCAGCTGGTCGACGTCATCGATTCCCACCGCGAGCTGGTCAACGGCCTGCTCAACACGTACCTGTCGGTGATGTCGAACCGGACCAACGAGGTGATGAAGGTCTTGACCATCATGTCGAGCATCTTCATCCCGCTCACGTTTCTGGCCGGCATCTACGGGATGAACTTCGAGTTCATGCCCGAGCTGCACAGGAAGTGGGCCTACCCGATCCTGCTCGGCCTGATGGCGGTGGTCGCCGGCATCATGGTGGTCTACTTCTGGCGCAAGGGCTGGCTGGGCGGCGGCTCCGGCGGCGACGGCGACGACGACGACTGCTAGAACTTCGCCTGCAGGGTGAAGTTGAAGCCGAGCTGGTTGAACTCGCCGAACTCGCGCACGAGCAGGTCGTCGGGGCCCTCGCGGACCAGGCGGGTCTGGTTCGGGTCGCGCGAATAGTAGATGTCGGCCAGGGCGGCGAACGACTCGGCGAAGTCGAGCCGCCCGGTGAACTTGAGGGCGAACTGGGGCAGGACGTCCTCGCCGGGCGGCAGGATGGTGATGTCTCCCTCGTTGCGGACGACCGCGGTCGAGGTGCCGCCGCCCTCGACCATGTCGCCCGGGATGACGCCGGTCGGCGTGGTGAGCGAGGCGGGCAGGTCGATGCCGCCGATGACGCCGACGGTGAGGCCGGTGCCCTCGATGTTCTGATCGACGCCGATGTCGGCGAAGAAGTCGGCGGTCCGCTCGTACTCGGGCGGGAAGTCGGAGTAGGTCGGCAGCGACGGGGTGGAGTGCAGGATGAAGGCGAGGTCGCGGAACTGGAGGTCGGCGCGCAGGCGAGTGCGGTCGATCTTGACGCGCGCATTGACGTCGCCCGCCTTGCCGATCTGGGTGGTGGTTCCGCCCGAGACCTCGGGGTCCTTGAGGGTCTGGCCGAGCACGGTCGCCTCGGCGGCGACCAGCCAGGACAGGCCGCCCGGGTACTCCTCGGTGGCGAACATGTGGTAGGCGCGCTCCGGGTCGTTCCGGTACAGCTTGTAATCAACCGACGAGGTCACCGGTTCCTTGTGGTGCAGCGCCACCTGCAGCGAGGCGCCGTACAGCCGCACCTTCTCGGTGATGACGTCCTGCAGCTCGTTGCCGCCGCGGTCGAAGTAACCGCCGTTGCCCTCGATGCGCAGCATCTCGGTGAGGTCGATGCCGGCGCCGGCCAGGACGGCGAGCACCGCCTCCTCCTCCGCGGTCGAGCGGTCGAGCACCACGGCCGACTTGGCGCCGACGTAGACGTAGGCCGGGCCGGAGTCGACCTGCAGCTTGATGCCCGGGACCGCGGCGCGGCTGCGCTGGTACTCGGGCGAGCCGCCCCAGGACAGGCGGTAGCTGTAGCCGAGCCGCATCCGGTCGCTCGAGGTGGGGAAGGCGGTGAACGAGACCACCTTCTTCTCCTTGCGGCTCGGGTCGAACCAGCGGGCCACCCGGATGTACGAGCCGGCGTCGCTGAGATCGATCAGGCGCTCGGCCAGGTCGTTGATGCGCAGGACCAGGGCGCCCTCCACCTCCCACTCGGCCTTGTTGTAGTTCTTGTAGAGGACCGCGTGCGACAGGGTCTCGTAGCCGGAGAAGCGCGTGTCGTAGTTGTCGAAGAAGAGCGTGCCCAGCGAGTTGGGCCGTCCGAAGCGCCAGCCCGGGACGCTCGGGATGGTCTCACCCGGCTCGGCGAAGACGTTCTCGTTGGTGAGCGTCAGGTTGAGCCGGATGTCCATGAAGCCGGACTGGCCGCCGGCGCCGCGGTTGATGTCCTCTTTCGGCTCGTCGCTCTGCCCGGCGCCCGGCTCGACCGGCACCTGCGGCTGCGACGAGGTGTCGGCCGGCACCTCGGGGGTGGGCGGCGTCCCGTCCGGCGCGGGCTCGGGCGCCGGCGTGCCGGTCGTGCCCGGCGTGGTGCCCTCCTCCGGCGTCGTGCCCTCTTCCGGCTGTGCCGCCCCTCCCGCGCCCGGCGCCGGCTGCGCCGGCTGGGCGAAGGCGACCGACGACAGGGGCAGGACGAGGACGAGCGGTGCAAACGACGCGGCGAGCGCTGACCAGGATCGCACTGGGTTCTCCGTCTACCGTCAGGGGAGCTCGATGTCCGCCATCGAGCGGGGGTACAGGATCCAGACGTTGAAGTCTCCGCCCGAGGTGTTCACCGGCCGGAGGGTGCCGACCACGCGCGGCATGACCATCCCGACGTAGTCCGCCGGGTCGAAGTCGTTGACCTGGCCGCGGGTGATGACGTTGATGACCTCGCCGTCGTCGCAGCTGCCGCCCAGCATCAGCTTCCACTGGGCGTAGGTCTCGAAGTCATCGTCGAGCGGGCAGATCTCGATGCCGTCCACCGCGACCAGCGACTCCTCGACCTTCTCCATGTTGATGACGTCGGTCAGCCACTCCGGCTGCAGCACGGTGGGCTCGGGGACCATCTCCTCGCTGCCCTCGCCCGACATGAAGCTCTGCGGGAAGTTCACCTCGGTGAGGCCGTTGAACTCGCCGATGGCGCCGGTCAGCCGCTCGACCACGTCGCCGACGGCGATCGCCTCGCCCTCCTCGCCGCGCGGCCGGTTGAAGCTGAAGACGAACACGTGGTCGTAGTCGCCGGTCACGCACGGCGGGGTGCCGTCGGCGTCGGCGCACTGCGTGTCCGACAGGGTGTAGCCCTGGGCGTAGACCCCGGTGACCACCATCCGGCCGCGCGCGCCGTACTGCGAGCCGGTCACGTTGATCTGCTTCTCCTCGAGCGGCGAGCTCTCGAGCGCGTCGAGAGCGCCCTCGTCCTCCGGGCGCGAGATGTCGACCAGGAACGGGTCGCGGTACCACAGGGTGGGCGAGGTGCCGGTGGCGAAGGTCGGGTCGTCGCCGCGCGTGTGCTCGATCCACAGGAAGGTCGGGCCGAAGACCGGCGGCAGGTCGAGCATCACGTCCCCCGAGGTGCCGCTGTCGAGGGGGGCGGTGGTCAAGGGCTCGGACCCCAGGGCCGGGGTCAGCCCGCCGAGGAAGTGCACATAGATGTCGACGTCACCGGTGAAGTCGGCGTCGACCTCGGCGTCCTCGTCGAGCGCGCTGATGGCCAGGGTGACGGCGCGCTGGCTGTCGTCCAGCCGCTCCTCGTTGGAGCCGGGGTCGGCCGGCGAGACCAGCTCGACCCTGAGCGACTGGGTGCCGGTGATCGAGTCGAGCTTCTCCTGGCAGCCGGCCGCGAGGCAGGCAAGGAGACAGCAGAGCGCGGCCCAGTGCGCGTTCCGGGGGAACATCAATCCGCGGTTTTTACGCGCGTTTCGCCCGGCGGCGCAAGACAATCCGACGCCGCCTCCGTCCCGCCCTCGCGCGGCTACAATGGCGTCGCATGACGCGACGGTGGCGGGTGGCAGCGGGGCTCGTCGCGGTCGGGCTGGTGGCCGGAGGCGGCTGGTGGTGGCTCCACGACCGCGATGCGCGGCGCGCCCCGACCGGCGGCCCATCGCACTACGCGACCCGCGCCGCCGCGCGACTGAGGAGCCAGGGCCCGCCCGGCCCCCGACGCTGGCTCGGCCAGGTGGGCCTCGAACCCCGCCGCATCGCCGGCCGCGTCACGCACCAGGGCGCAGCGGCCGCTGGCGCCACCGTCAGGCTCGAGCTGCCGCGCGAGCGACGCCGGGCCGCCCCGGTGGTCGAGGTGACGACCGGGCCCGATGGGGCGTTCGACTTCGGCCCGCAGGTCGCCACCGAGTTCCTGGTGATGGCCAGCGCACCCGGTCGCGCGCCGGCCGGCGCACGGGTCGACCTGCGCGACCCCACCCGGACGCCGCCGCCGGATCGCCTCGAGCTCGCGCTCGGCGACTGCGCACAGACGCTGTACGGCAGGGTGCACGATCACGGGGGCGCGATCGCGGGCGCCAGCGTGCGAGCCGCCACCCGAGAAGAGTCGATCTCCATCGCGAGCACGGGCCCGGAGGGTGGCTACGAGGTGTGTGTCGGCCCCGGCGGCGGACGGATGGCGGTCGAAGCGGACGGCTACGCGAGTGTCGAGCTCGACTTCGGTGGCGGCAAGCGAGTCCGGCGAGACATCGAGCTCGCGCCCGAGGCGATCGTGACCGGGATCGTGCTGGGCCCCGATGACCGCCCGGCCGCGGGCGCATTCGTGACCGCCGGGCCCAGCGAACCGGGCCCATTCGCCATGCAGGGGTCGTCGGACGTGGCCGACGGCGACGGGCACTTCGCGCTCGGAGGCCTCGCCCCCGGGCGCTATGCGCTCGCGGCCCGTGACGCCGGGCAGCGGACCGCCGACGACGTCGAGGCGGTCGCCCTGGTCGGCGGCGGCGAGGACGTGACCCTGCGGCTGGTCGCCATGGTGACTGTGCGCGGCCGCTTGGTCGAGGACGGAAAGCCGGTGGCCGGCGCGCGAGTCGCTCAGCGCACGGGCCGCTTCATGCGCGTCGGGCGATCCTTCGCCCCCTACGCCCAGGCCGTCACGCAGGCCGACGGCGGCTTCGTCCTCGACGCGGTTCCCCCCGGCACGTTTTCGATCGCGGTGGACGAGTACGACGTGCTCGAGCCGGCGAGCGCCGAGGCGGTGGCCCCGGAGACCGCCATCGTCGTCGTGGTCGCACACAAGGCGCGGGTGGCAGGACACGTGACGCGCGACGGCGTGCCGGTCGCCGGCGCCGCCGTGGAGCTGAGGGGCGTCGCCGGCTCGTGGGGCGGCTGGGCCAAGACCGGGGCCGACGGCGTCTACCAGATGGGCGGCATCGATCCGGGCAGCTACGAGATCGGCGCGCATAGCGAGGCCGCGTTCGCCCGCAAGAAGACGATCACGGTCGCCAGGGGACAGCGGCTCGAGAACGTCGACATCGACCTCGACCTGGCCGGCGAAGTGTCGGGCGTGGTGGTGGATCAGGACGGGCGGCCGGTCTCCGGGGTGGCGGTCATCTTCGAGATGGGGCCGGGCGTCGACTGGGGCTTCGCCACGACCGAGGAGGACGGCAGCTTCGTCGCCGGCGCGATGTCCGGTGGCGGCACCTACGCGGTGACCGTCAAGCCGAGCCGCCGCTCGCCGACCGCGTTCAAGGCGGCCCCGGGCACCAGGCTGCCCTCGGTCGCGCTCACTGACGGGCAGAGCCGCGTCACCGGGATCCGCATCGCCATCCAGCTCGACCGCAAGCAGGTGAGCGGCGTGGTGGTGGGCGCCGACGGCAAGCCGGTCGCCGACATCAAGGTGTCGGCGTTCCCGCCGCTGGCATCGGACATCATGATGCGATTCAGCCAGCCGGCCGCCGAGGCCATGACCGGCGACGACGGGGCGTTCGTCCTTCGCGACCTGCTCGCCGGCCAGTACAACGTCGTGGCTCGGGCCGGCACCGGGGTCGAGGCGAAGGCGGACAAAGTGGCGGCCGGTCGCAACAACCTGCGGCTCCAGCTGCCCGCCGCCGGAGGGATCGACGGCGAGCTGGTCGGCTTCAGCGAGCGCGCGCGGGTGTCGGCGACGGGGACGTTCATCGAGCGCTTCGCGGCGCGGGTCCGCGGCAGCCGCTTCACCATCGATGGCATCCCTCCCGGGCACTACATGGTCTCCGCGCGGGACGGTGGCCGTTCCGATCAGGCGTTCGTCGAGGTGGTGGCGGGCAAGCGGGCCACGGTACGGCTGACCAGTCAGGGGACTGCGACCGTCTCGGGTCGCGCGGTGAACCTCGTCACCCGAGAACCGCTCGCCGGCCTCGAGTGTGACGACAGCGGCGGGTGGGAGGCCAACGCGCAGGGCGCGATCACCGACGCGCAGGGGCGCTTCAAGCTCGTGATCCCGGCCGGGCGCCCGGTCACGGTCCATTGCATGAGCCCGACCGCGCGGTTTCGCGCCATCGGCGAGAGCGCAGTCGAGATCAAGCCAAACACGTCGAAGGAGATCCTCGTCGAGGTCTTCGTCGGCCGCCGCGCCGGCCCGGCCGGCGATCTCGGACTTCACATCCAGCCGGGACCGCCGGCGTTCGTCTACAAGGTCGACCCGGGCGGTCCGGCAGAGCGCGGGGGCGTCCAGGTCGGCGACACCGTCCTGCGGGTCGACGGCGTCGAGGTCCGCTCGTTCGCATCGAGCCTGGTCGAGCGGATGATGCTCGACCACGCCGTCGGCGAGAACGTGGAGCTGGTGCTCGGCCGAGGCGGCCGGGAGGTCGCGGCCTCGGTCGAGGTGGTGGAAAGGACACGGAACCGATGAACGGGTGCAGGCTGCGGGTGGTCGCGTGCGCGATCGCCGTCGCTTTCGCGGGGTGTGACGGCAGCGGGACGAAGGGGCCCGAGGCGAAGGGGCCCAAGTCGAAGGGCGCGGCGACGGGGGGCGAGACGACGGGGGCAACGACCGGGCCGGAGCGCGTTGGGGCGGGGACGAGCGGCCGGGCGTTTCCCGCCGATGCGCCGCCGACGCAGAGCTGCAAGGTGGACGCCGACTGCACGATGGCGGTGGACGCGCCGGTCGGCTCGGACCCGTGCTGCAACGTGACGGTGACGGCGATGCCGATCGCGGTCCGCTACGTCCAGTTCATCGACCAGTGGCGCAAGGGCAACTGCGCCGGCGTGTCGTGCCCGCCGCTGTCCTTGCCCGGGGCGCAGCCCGCCCCATGCGGCCTCACGGCGCGCTGCAACGCGGGCACATGTGACAACTCGTGCGGACTGCCGCCCGATGGCGCCGCGCCGCCCTCACGCTGAGAGCGGCGGGCGCGACGCGCGATCAGTTACCGCCGCCGGCCGGGGCCTCGCCACCAGCCGGAGGCGCCTCGCCGCCGGCCGGAGCGGCCTCACCGCCGGCCGGAGCGTCGCCGCCGGCGCCGGCGAGCTTCTTGGCGCACGCCTTGGCCTTGTCCTCGGCGGCCTCCACCTTCTCGCTGATGGACTTCATCTTGGCCTCGTCCATCTTCTTGTCCTTGTACTTGGCATCCATCTCGTCTTCGAGCTTGTCCCACTTCGCCTTCACCTTCTCGGCGCAGGCCATGTCGGGACACTTGCAGGCCTCCTCTGCCAGCGACACGAACTTGTCGGCGTCCGCGTCGGCGGAGTCGCCTTTGCAGCCGGCCAGCGAGAAGGAGAGAGCGAGGGGGAGTGAGAGGAACAGGGCGCGCAGACTCATCGCGCGAATCTACACCAGCCGGCGCGGCGTCTCACTGCTCGGCGGGCATGTTCATCGGGTCGGTCTGCTGCAGCCCCTCGGCGATGGGGGGCAAGATGCCGAGCCGCCGGTAGATCGGGCGGATCTGCCCGCGCAGGGCGGGCAGCTTGCGGGCGAACAGGGCCACCCCGGCCAGGCTGACGGCGCCGCCCACCACGACGGTCATCGGGGCGCCGATCCAGGTGGCGAGCAGCCCGGCCAGGAGGCTGCCGAAGGGCGCGGTCCCGAAAAAGGCCAGGGTGTAAAAGCTCATGACCCGGCCGCGCTTGTCCTCGTCGACCAGCGTCTGCACCAGGGTGTTCGAGGCGGCCATCTGGACCATCATGCCGCCGCCCACCCCGACCACCATCGGCACCGACAGCCAGAGCCAGCGCGACAGGCCGAAGCCGACCAGCGCGAGCCCGAACGTGGCGCCGGCGACGACCACCACCCGCCCGAGGCCGAGCACGCTCGGACGCGCCGCCAGCCAGAGCGCGCCGGACAGCGCGCCGACCCCAGAGGCGGCCATGAGGAGGCCGAGCGTGTGCGGCCCGCCGCCCAGCACCTCGCGGGCGAAGACCGGCATCAGCACCACGTAGGGGAAGCCGGTCAGGCTGACCAGCGCGAGCAGGAGCAGGAAGGCGCGGATGGCCGGGAAGCCGGCCACGTAGCTGAAGCCGTCGCCGAGGTCGCGGAGCACGGTCGATCGCTCGCGCGCCGGCCGCGGCTGGATGCCGCGCATGGCCAGGAGCGATGCGACCACCGCCAGGTAGCTCACCGCGTCGACCGCGAAGCACCAGCCCTCGCCGACCGCGGCGATGAGGACGCCTGCGATGCCCGGGCCGACCAGGCGCGCGGCGTTGACCAGCGACGAGTTGAGCGCGATGGCGTTCGGCAGGTCCTCGCGAGCGGTCACCATCTCGACCACGAACGCCTGGCGGGCCGGCATGTCGAACGCGTTGATGACCCCCTGCACGACCGAGAGGACGGCGACCCAGCCGACCGTGATCGTGCCCGACAGCGCGGTGGCGGCGAGCGCCGCCGACTGCAGCATCGCCGCCACCTGGGTCACCACCAGAGTGCGGTGCCGGTTCCAGCGGTCGACCAGGACCCCGGCGAACGGCGCCAGGAGCGTGGTCGGGATCTGCCCGGCGAAGCCGATGAGGCCGAGCATCGCCTCCGACCCGGTGAGCCGCCAGATGAGCCAGCCGGTCGCCACCCGCGTGATCCAGCTGCCGACCAAGGACAGCCCCTGGCCGGCGAAGAAGAGGCGGTAGTTCCGGTGCCGCAGGGCGCGGCCCATCGCCGCCAGGGTCTTGCGCCGTCCGCCCGCCGTCGCCGTCGCCGCCTGGTGGCCGGGTGCCGACAACGGCCAGTTGTACAATGGCCCCATGGGCAGGGGAAGCATGGGGCTCGTGCTCCTGGCGGCGCTCGTCGTGGCACACGTTGGCTGCGGCGGTGACGACGACGACGCCGGTGGATCGATCGACGCGGCGGCGGCGGACGCCAGTGGACCCGGCCGTGACGGCGCGCCGGCGGCCGACGGCGCGAGCGCTGATGCGGCCGCGTTCACCTGCGGCGACGAGACCTGCGATGCCTCGTCGGAGTACTGCTATCAGGTGCAAGCCGGAGCGCGGGCCGCCGGAGCGCGTCGTGGGTGCAACCGGCTGCCCAACCAGTGCGACGCCCCGGCCAGCTGCGCGTGCGTCCTCGCGCGCGTGCAGACCGGGTGCCCGCTCGACCCGTTCTGCCAGGACGACGGCGGGCAGGTCGTGATCACCTGCGCCCTGCCCTGAGCCGCCCGCGTCGTCACCAGCTCTGCGCCCACGCCGGGGACGGCGCCGGGTCGGGCTCGAGCGGAGCCAGGTCGTGCGACACCTCCACGGTGATGCCGCGCGCGCCGAGCGCCCGTATCTCGAGGCGCCCCTCCTCGGTGGCGCACAGCAGGCGCCCGCGCCCGTCCCAGTCGGCCCAGACCACCCCGTCGAGCTCGCCCGGGTGGCGTCCGCCCTCGAGGGAAAACGTCGGATGGCGTCCCTCGATGGCGCGCTCCGTGTCCAGGCCGTGATCGCGCAGGACGAGGTTGCCGCCGCCGCCCGGCCGCGGCTTGGTGAGGACCGCGGCGCGCCGCTCGTCCCAGGTGTCGTCGGGGGCGCGCGGCGGGCAGGTCTCGTGCTCGACCCAGCCCCGGCGGCGCTCGACCGCGTACTGGACGACCTGCGTCAGGCGCAGCGCGTAGGGCATCGGCCGGAGCGAGCCGACATCGACCTTGGCGACGGCGCGGTCGTGGCCGGTGGCGAAGTGGTAGCCGCGGCCCCAGGTGCCCATCTCGGCCCAGGCGGCCAGCGCCGACAGCCAGGGCGCCTTGCTCACCGCCGAGTAGGTGCCGCCGACGAAGTCGCCCGGGGCGCCCTTGAGGGCGTAGTAGTAGAGGAGCTGGCCGTCGGGCGAGAGGTCCGAGCGGCGCGGATACAGCGTGCCGTGGAACCAGGCGCCCGGCTCGAGCTCACCCGACTCGAGGTGCCAGCGGCTGAGCTGCCACCAGTCGGTCGGCCCGCGGCGAAAGACCAGCGCCAGCGGGGCGCGGCTGGCGATCATCGCGTAGAGCCGGGGCGCCGGCGCGCTCACTCGAAGACAGGCCGGATGCGACCGTCGTGCGGCTCGACGGTGGTGTCGATGCAGGCCACCTCGCCCCAGCGGAACCGGACGCTGCACTCGTTCTCGTCGGTGTCCGGGTCGTCGCAGTCGCGCGGCGCGCTCGCGTCGATGATCTCCTCGCCGCAGAACGGCTGCTGGCGGAGATAGTCGACCAGCGCGTCGCGCAGTGAGATGGTGGTGAACTGCTTCGAGGTGTTGCGCTTGAGGGCGTCGAACCCGGACCCGCCCTTCGCGATGTAGTCGTTGACCGCCACCTTGTAGAGTCCGGTCGGGACCAGCGGCGGGCAAGCGTCCGGGTTGACCGGTCCCGAGGGGTCGCCGTCGCGACAGTTGTCGCCGAGGTAGATGTTCTTGGCGCAGGCGGTCGGGACGTAGTCGTCGTCCGGGTCGGGATCGGGGCACTCGCCGCTGCACACCATGTCGAAGGTGAGGCCGGCGGTCTGCGCTTGCGTCCGGCAGCCGCGCTCGCTCGACTTGCGCGCCACGAAGTCGAGCGTCTCCTGGATCTCGGATCCGCTGAGGTAGATGATGGCGATGGTGTTCTCGAAGGGGAACACGTTGAACATCTGCTCGACGGTGAGCGGCCCCTTCTCGAAGTCTGCCCGGATGCCGAGCGAGTTGGTGATCGCCATGTCCGCCTCGATGCCGGTGCGGGTCTGCATCGAGCGGGCCACCAGGTTGCCGAGCTGTGAGTCGCCGCCGGTGTTGTCGTTGCGGACGATCTTGTCGTCCTCGCCCGGGGTGTCGACGTAGGCCAGGACGCCGTCGAGATCGTATTCGCGGTTGAGCGCCACCGAGTAGGGCCACAGGAGGTCGGCCACGTCGCGGTCATCGGGGATGCGCGAGTCGATCGGGATGTTGTCGTAGCTGAAGGCGGTGATGCGGCTGCGGTTCTCCGGGTCGCCGTTGTTCGCGCCGACGTGGACCACCAGGTCGAGCCGCCCCACGTACTTGGCGAAGGCGCCCGAGTGGGCCAGCACGGTGTAGTTGCCGTGGTCGTCGTTGGGGATCTGCTTGGGTGGGTCGAGCACGATGTGCAGATGGCCGCCGAGGATGAGGTCCACCCCTTCGAGCGGCAGGAGCTCGTTCTGATCGTCGACTTCGTTGCCCGACAGGCCCTCGTCCTCGTCGAGGCCGAGGTGGGAGACCACCACCACCAGGTCGACCGAGGGGCGCAGCAGGCGGACGTACTCCTCGATGACCTGGGAGTCCAGCAGCGGGCGGATGCCGAGCGAGTTGCCGCCCTCGAAGATGCCGGTCATCGACGACCAGTTGCCCATCCCGATGACGCCGATCTTGAGGCCGTCGATGTCGAAGACGGTGTAGGGCTCGACCACGTCGCGCAGCGAGCGGCCGTCCGGGTTGGGCGGGTCCTCGAAGAGGTAGTTGGCGGCCAGCAGCTGGAACTGGGCCCAGTTGTCGATCTTCTCGAACAGGTTCTTGGTACCGAGGTCGAACTCGTGGTTGCCGAGGACGGCGGCGTCGAGCCCCATCTGGCTGAGGGCGCGCATCTCGGCCTCGCCCTTGAACATGTTGAAGATGGGCGCGCCCTGGAAGCAGTCGCCCGAGTCGAGCCAGAGCGAGCGACCGGCGGCCGCGCGCTCGCGGTGGATGATGGTCGCCATCCGCGCGGCGCCGCCGAACGGGCCGTTGTCCTTGACGAGGCCGTCGTCCTGATCGAACCGGGTGGGGACGAACGTGTAGGGGAAGATCCGCGAGTGGATGTCGGAGGTGTGGATGATGGTCAGCCGGATGTCCTGGCCGACCAGGTCCGGCTCGTCGCGCGTGACCGTGCAGGCGGAGGCGGCCGAGAGGGCGCCGGCGGCCAGCGCGGCCAGGGCGAGCGAGCGTGCGTCCACCCGCCGTTTCTACGCGGCCTGGGCCGAGCCTGCAAGACAAAGCTGTGATAGGACTCGGCCACCATGCTGCGCCGAGCCAAGATCGTCTGCACCCTCGGCCCGGCCACCTCCAGCCAGGAGCGGATCGGGCAGCTCATCGACGCCGGAATGGACGTCGCGCGGCTGAACTTCTCCCACGGCGAGCGGGACGTTCACCTGAAGACCCTGCAGGCGGTGCGCGCCGAGGCGGAGAAGCGCGACCGGGCGGTCGCCATCCTGCTCGACGTCCAGGGCCCGAAGATCCGGGTCGGCCGGTTCGCCGACGGCGAGGTCGAGCTGGAGGAGGGACAGACCTTCGTCATCACGACCGATCCCTCGGTGGTGGGCGACGTCCGGCGGGTGTCGACCACCTACCCGAAGCTGGCCGAGGACGTCAGGCCGGGCACCCAGATCCTGCTCGACGACGGGCTCCTGTGTCTGGAGGCGACCGAGGTCCGCGAGGGCGAGGTCGTCACCGTGGTGAAGATCGGCGGTGTGCTCAAGAACAACAAGGGCATCAACCTGCCGGACGTGGCGATCTCGGCGCCGGCCCTGACCGACAAGGACCGCGGCGATCTGGCCTTCGGAGTGCGCGTCGGGGTCGACTACATCGCGCTCTCGTTCGTGCGCTCGGCGGTGGATGTGCGCCAGGCCCGCGCCCTGGTCACCGCTAACGGGCAGAGCATCCCGATCATCGCCAAGATCGAGAAGCCCCAGGCGATCGAGCGGCTCGACGAGATCATCAGCGAGGCGGACGGCATCATGGTGGCGCGCGGCGACCTCGGGGTCGAGATGGGCGCCGAGAAGGTGCCGCTCATCCAGAAGACCATCATCGACAAGACCAACTCGCGCGGGAAGGTCGTCATCACCGCGACCCAGATGCTGGAGTCGATGATTCACCACGCGCGGCCGACCCGCGCCGAGGCCTCGGACGTCGCCAACGCGGTGCTGGACGGGACCGACGCGCTCATGCTGTCGGGCGAGACCGCGGTCGGCGAGTACCCGATCGAGGCGGTGCGCACCATGGACCGCATCATCCACGAGGTCGAGCGCAGCCCGCGCTACCGGCTCAACCTCGAGACCCCATCCATCGACATGCCGGTGCCGGCCAACGCGATCGCCCACGCGGCGGTCATCGCCGCCCGGCAGATGTCGATCCGCACCGTCCTGGTGGTCACCGACTCGGGCGGCGCGGCGCGGCTGATGAGCGAGTACCGGCCGGAGGCGGCCATCCTGGCGCTCACCACCAACGACGTCACCTACCGGCGCCTGGCGCTCTACTGGGGCGTGCAGCCGCTGTTCATCCCGCCGGCGTCGACCATCGACGAGCTGGTCGACCACATCGAGGATCTCGTGCGCGAGCGCGGGCTGGCGCGGCCGGGCGAGTACGTGGTGGTGACGGCGTCGGTCCCGGTCGGCGCGGGCGACACCACCAACACGCTTCGCATCCATCGGGTGGGGGGATCCGGCGTCTTCACGGTTCCGCCTGGGGTCTAGCGGCCCTGGAGAAACGGAACAGAATTCCCGGTGGTTCGAGCCGGAGCGCCGTCCCGTGGTGGCCACTCCGGTAGCCTGAAGACGATCGACCGGAGCGAGCTGTCCACTTTTGGCCCCAGTGGGGTTTTCGCATCCCGGCGCCGCGCGCGCGCCATCGCGAAGCCGCACAGGAAGCGCGAGCACTTGAAGTGGATACGAGAGTCCCGTCACACGACGGCATCGCAGTTGCTTTGTCGGCTCGCCCATGCGGCTGGTGTCGACACTCTTCCTCGCGACTGCATGCGTTCTCGCCGGCTGCACGGCCGGAGCGATCGCAGTGCGCGAGGGCGATGACGAGGTGAGCGCAGAAGAGCGCGCGGCGCTCGAGTCGTTCGACAAGGAGGTCATGCCGATCCTCAGCGCGAACTGCGCCGCGTGCCACGCGACGATGCCGAACGTCGACTTCATGAAGTCGGAGCCGGATGCGCGCGAGCGGATGATGGAGTGGCCCGACCTGGTGAACCTGACCGCGCCGAGCGACAGCCTGCTGCTCAACAAGGGCTCGCACGAGGGTCCGGCACTGACCATCGACCAGGCGACCGTCATCCTCGGCTGGATCCAGCTCGAGCGGGCGGCAGCCGGCGGTGAGGACACCACGGTCGAGATGGATCCGTTCACGCCGATTCCCGGGCTCAACATGGTCGACCTCGGCGCCATCGGGCTCGGCGGCTCGAGCATCACCTTCCGCATGGAGCCGCTGTCGGTCGGGATGTACCTGTCAGAGATCATGCTGTCCGCCGGGCCGGACGGCGCCCACCTGGTGCACCCGCTCTTCGTCGTGTGGCAGGCCGAGAGCCCGGAGCCGGATCCCATCGACCGCTTCGCCGGCATCGAGCTCGCGGTGGCGTCGGGTCAGAGCACGATGGTCGGCGGCGGCACCGCGGTGTTCGTCGACGTCGCGCCCGACTCGATGCTGAGCCTGCACTTCGAGCTGGCCGAGGCGTCCAGCGGCGCGGGCGGCGCGGGCGGCGGCGGCGGTCCGGCCGGCTGCCGGGCGGTGGACGCGTTCACCGCCAGCGCGCAGCCCGCCCTGTCGGCGAATTGCGTGAGCTGCCACGGCGGCGCCAACTCGTCGGCCACCAACGCCACCAACATGACAAAGGTCAATGACCTGACGCCGGAGGGGCAGGCGGCGGCCTGCGCCCAGATCCTGTCGCGGGTGAACCTGGCCGACCCGGTGAACAGCGGCGTCTTCATCGCGCCGGATCCCGGATCGGGCGCCAGCCACCCGTTCAAGTTCAACAACGACCCGAACGCGTTCGGCGCGTTCCGCAGCACCCTGACCCAGTGGATCGACCAGGAGAACGCCCCGTGAAGCAGCGCATCGCATCGATCCTCCTCGCCCTGTCGGCCGCGCTCGCCGCCTGCACCGGATCGAGCGGCTCCAACGCCGGCGGCGCCGACGCTGGTGCGGGCGAGGAGCGCGACGAGTGGGACGATCGACTCGACGAGCGCGAGGTCGACTACAGCGCCGCGCTGCGCATCGCCGCCCTGCGGCTGACCGGCGAGCTGCCCAGCCTGGCCGAGATCGAGGCGGTGGCGGTGGCCGGCGACCTGGCGGCACAGGCCGAGGTCTATCGCGCGCTGGTCGGCGGCTACCTCGAGAGCCCGCTCTTCACCCGGCAGATGGTCCAGCTCTGGCGCGACGTCCTCAAGGCGGGCGGCACCGCCGAGCTCGACAGCGCGGCGGCGTTCGCCGCCCAGGTGGTGATCGAGGACCGGCCCTATACCGAGCTCTTCACCGCGACGAGCGGCACCTGTCCGACCTTCGACCCCGGGGCCAATGCGATCACCGCCGCCGACTGCCAGAACGGCGTGCCGACCCACGCCGGGCTGCTGAGCCACCCGGGCGTGATGGCGCAGTTCTACTCCAACCTGGCCTTCCGCCGGACCCGCTGGGTGCAGGAGACCTTCGACTGCCTGGCCTTCCCGGCCGAGATCGGCGAGCCGCAGGACGTCGGCGGCGCGGCCATGTACAACGGCGTCTGGCCGTTCGAGAGCATCGCGTCGCCGGCCACCGGCGGATCGATCGACTTCCAGGACGTGAAGTCGGTGGTGTGTGCCAACTGCCACCAGACTCTCAACCACCGGGCGCCGCTGTTCGCCAACTTCGACGCCGCCGGCACGTGGCAGAGCACCATCTCCGTGCCGCTGCCGACCGACGGCGCGCCGCCGGCGCGGATGGAAGACTGGCTGCCGGCCGGCGAGACGACGGCATGGCGCTACGGGGTGCCGGCGGCCGATCTGCCCGCGCTCGGGGCGGCGATGGCGGCCGACCCCCACGTGGCCGAGTGCGCGGTGGCGCGCGTGTGGAACTGGGCGCTCGGCAAGGGGGACGTCGTCGACACGCTGACGATCGTCCCGAGCGACGTCATCGCCGCCGAGGTCGCGTCGTTCACCGGCGGCGGCCACAAGCTGAAGGCGCTCCTGTTCGACGTGTTCACCAGCGACGACTTCGTGAGGTTCTAGTCATGACCAGCGGCCATCGATTCGCCCTGCTGTTCCTCTTCGCCGGCGCGGCCTGTGTCGGCGACGCGACCCCGGACGAGGGCGTGGCGCCGGCGAGCGAGCCGGGCGGCGCGTCCGGCGGGCAGGACAACACGTTCGACCACCCGGACATCCAGCCGGACATCTGGGGGCTGCTCGAGCGGATGCAACAGGAGGGTCCGCCCAAGTACACGTCGCGAGTGCACTCGTGTGTGAAGGTGCGGGTGCGGACGATCGAGAATCTGCTCCGGTCGCGCGGCGTCGACGTCGCGTCCCAGGTGCCGGACTCGGCCGGCCTCATCTACACCTCGTCGGCGCAGGCGCTCGGGGCGCCCAACTACGCGGCGCGCACCCGCGAGAACCTGGCGCTGACCACCGCGAGCGCATCGAAGCTGTTCGACATCTTCGCCCAGGCGGCGCCCGAGATCATCGCCAACATGCCGAGCCTGGAGGCCTGCAAGGTCGGCGGGGTGGGGACGACGATGTTCAACGAGCTCGGCCAGTGCACGGCGGCCGGCATCACCTGCCTCACAGGGGTGCCGGCGACCGCCAGCCACGTCGAGCTGTGCAACCAGACGGTGGCCAAGGCGAGCGACCCGGAGAAGGGCAAGCGGATGGCGGTGGCCCTGCTGGCCGCGGCTGCCCACACCTGCGAATAGCGAGGACCCGACGATGCGCACGAAGCGAAGCGAGCGAGACGAGCGCCACCAGCTGAACCGGCGCAGCCTCATCAAGTGGAGCCTGGCGGCCGGGGCGGCGCTGGCCGTGCCGCGCTGGAAGGTGTTCGAGGTGCTCGAGAGGTCGGGCGGCAAGGCGATGGCGGCCGAGGCGGCCTGCCTGCCGACCAACCGCTCGGTCCACCTGGTGGCCGGCATCGGGGGCTTTGCCTGGTTCCAGCTGCTCTGGCCACATAATGATGTGGCGGCGGGGGCGGCGGGCAACTCGCAGATCGCCTTCCACGCCCCCGGCCAGGCGACGCTGGCGCAGGGGACCGACCGGCCGCTGACGCTGGCGCCGGAGACCCCGTTCCGGAACCTGCCGGGGGCGCGCCAGATGAGCGCCTTCATGTGCGGCAACAACGAGACGCACACGGACGCGCCGTTGTCGAACACGGCGCTGGCGGGGAACTCGATCTTCGCGGTGGCCGCGTCGCTGCAGAACACCAACCCGACCGTCATCCCGGTCATCGCGCTCGGGGTGGCGCCGTACGGCAGCGCGCCGGGCGCGCCGGTGGCGTCGCGGGTCGGGGTGCCCGAGGACATCGTCGGGCTGTTCAACAGCGCGGCGTCCAAGGCGGGCGGCCTCCTGGAGAACGTGGAGGACGCGCAGCTCTACCGCGCGCACTACGACGCGCTCGCCTCGCTCAACCGGGCGGCCAACCGGTCGACCACCGTGTCGTCGTATTACACGGCGAAGCAGGCGGCCGGGCTGCTCGGCACCAACCTGTCGAGCGCGCTGTCGGTCAGCCAGGCCGACCTCGACCGCTACGGCATCACCGGCGCGACGCGGGCGAACGTCGCCGAGATCGGGCGCACCCTCATCATCTCGGTCAAGGCGTTCAAGCTCGGCCTCACCTCGTCGGTCGTCATGCCGGCGATGCGCGACGACCCGCACGGCGCGTGGAACGACATGAGCGGCACGCTCGCCACGGTCGCCTCGCTGGGCACCATCCTCGATGCGTTCTGGGCCGACCTCGACTCGACGCCCGACGACTCCTGCGGCGGCTCGAGCCTGGCCGACAACTTCGTCATGACCATCCACGGCGACACCCCGAAGGACCCGCTCACCAAGGACGGCTGGCCCGACGGCACACCGGGCAACGCCAACTGGGTCTACGTGCTCGGCAACGGCATGCTCAAGACCGGCTGGCATGGCGGCATCGACCGCAACGCGTCGGTGACCGGCTTCGACCCCGCCACCGGCCAGGCCGCCCCGTTCGACGGCGCCACCAGCGCCCAGGCCACCACCGCCGCCATCGCCTACGCCGTCTGCCGCGGCGACGCCCGCCGGGTCGGCGACTTCGCCCGCGGCGTCAACCTCGCCGGCATCACCAACCCGGTCCAGATGTAGCTATGAGGTCCGGGCCGCGCCGCCGCGCAGCGCGCGGCCAAGCGCGGCCCTCACCTCGACCCCTTCCGGCGCCGCGCAGCGCGTCTCTCCTCTCCTCTCCTCTCCTCTCGTCATCGGCTGCGCGGCGCCCCCTCCCCCCCCGTCATCGGCTGCGCGGCGCCCCCTCCCCCCCC
>Ga0111538_10004878_pt1 | contig 18467 bp, 17 predicted proteins | sample SoiMethybrSBSTD1_FD_79669 | JGI IMG/M metagenome (GOLD analysis project Ga0111538, IMG submission 79669) | Bulk soil microbial communities from a Populus tree surrounding site in Tennessee, USA - Soil MetaG P. TD hybrid SBSTD1 (version 2)... | ecosystem: Environmental > Terrestrial > Soil >...
CACCGGCACGATCAGACACAGCCCCACGAGGCCCGCCAACGACAACCGGCTTCGGTTCGTCATCATCGCGTTCTCCTATTCCTGCCTTCGACACCGGTTCCGGGGTTCCGGGGTTCCGGGGTTCGGTTCCGGGGTTCAGCGGCGTTTACTCCCAAAAATCGACCCAAGGACGCCCCGCATGATTTCGCGGCCGACGCCCGACCCGACCGACCGGGCGGCGCTTCGTGCCGCCGATTCGAGCATGCCTTCACGCCGGCCGCCACGCGGGCCGGTGGACCCGAACAGAATGTCGGAGAGCGACCCGGCGCCCGGCGTGGTCGTCGTGCCGGTCGGCGCGGGAACGGGTGCGGTCCGCGGCGCCCGCGGGGCCGGCGCGTCGGCCGACGGCTGCCGCTCGTCGGCGCGCGCCTGCAGTTTCTCGTACGCCGATTCGCGATCGACCATCTGCTCGTAGTGCCCGCGAATCACTGAGCGGCCAATGATCGCCTGACGTTCCTCGGGCGTGATCGGACCGATCCGTGAGCCTGGCGGCGCAATCCACGCGCGCTCGACCACGCCGGGCGCGCCCTTGTCGTCGAGCATCGAGACGAGCGCTTCCCCGACGGCGAGCTCCGTGATCACTTTCTCCACGTCGAGCGCGGGATTGCTTCGGAGGGTTTCCGCCGCGGTGCGGACCGCCTTCTGATCGCGCGGAGTGAACGCGCGCAGCGCGTGCTGCACGCGATTGCCCAGCTGGCCGAGCACGCTCTCCGGGATGTCGAGCGGATTCTGCGTCACGAAATACACGCCGACGCCCTTCGACCGGATGAGCCGCACCACCTGCTCGATCTTCTCGACGAGCGCTGGAGGCGCGTCCGTGAAGAGCAGGTGGGCCTCGTCGAAAAAGAACACCATCTTCGGCTTGTCGGGATCGCCCACTTCCGCCAATCGCTCGAACAGCTCCGAGAGCAGCCAGAGCAGGAACGTCGAATACAGCTTCGGCGAGGACATCAGCTGATCGGCCGCGAGGATGTTGACCACGCCGCGCCCGTCGTTTGACGTCTGCAGCAAGTCGTCCACGTCGAGCATCGGCTCGCCGAAAAACTTGTCGGCGCCCTGTTCCTCGAGCGTGAGGAGTCCGCGCTGGATCGCGCCGACCGAGGCGGCTGAAACATTTCCGTACTTCGTCGTGAATTCCCTGGCGTGCTCGCCGACCGTCTGCAGCATCGCGCGCAGATCCTTCAGATCGAGGAGCAGCAGCCCGGCATCGTCGGCGATCTTGAAGACGAGCGTCAGCACGCCGCGCTGCGTCTCGTTCAACCCCAGCAGCCGACCGAGGAGCAGCGGGCCCATATCCGACACCGTCGCCCGCACCGGGTGGCCCGCCTTGCCGAACACGTCCCAGAACACGACGGGGGCGGCGCCGAACACCGGCTCGCTCGCGCCGATGCGTTTGAGCCGTTCCGCGAGCTTCGGCGACGTGGCGCCGGCGGCGGCGAGCCCCGCCAGATCTCCCTTCACGTCGGCCATGAACGTCGGCACACCGAGGCGCGAGAATTGTTCGGCGAGTAATTGCAGCGTCACGGTCTTGCCGGTGCCGGTCGCGCCGGTCACGAGTCCGTGACGATTCGCCATGGCCGGGCGCATCACGAGCTCCACCCCGGCCGCGGTCCTGCCAACGACGAGAGGATCCGGCATGGAGACCATTCTAGGCCCAGGGCCATGGGCCCGGGCCCAGGTAAACACCGCAGCCATTGGACAGCGAGATTACCTGGGCCTTTGGCGCTGGGCCCTGGGCCTAACTGGACGTTCCGGTCTTTCGTTCGTCGAGGGTTTGCACGAAGCCGGCCCGGGCGGCATTGGCGGCCTTCGCGGCGTACAGCGCGCGGTCGGCCGTGCGGAGCAACATCGTCGGCGAGTCGCCGTCGCGCGGGAACACCGCCACGCCGCCGCTGACCGAGAGGATCGGCTTGTCAGGATCGGCCGCCAGTCGATCGGAGACGCGCCTCAACACCGCCTGGCCGCCCTCTTCGGTGGTTTCAGGCAACACGATGGCGAACTCGTCGCCGCCATAGCGCGCGGCAGTATCCAGGGCGCGGCTGGTTCGCCGGAGCGCGTCGCCGACGCGGCAGAGGGCGCGGCTGCCGACCAGGTGGCCGTAGCGGTCGTTGATGCCCTTGAGCCCGTCCATGTCCACGAACACCACCGAAAACGATCGGCCGGTCCGGCGCGACCGCGTGATCTCGACGCGCAGGACTTCGATCAACCGGCGGTAGTTGGCGAGGCCGGTGAGCGGATCGGTGATCGCGAGCTCGCGCAACTGATTCTCGGCGTGCTTGTGTTCGGCGACGACGGCGGCGAGGACGACGAACATCACCGACATGACGCAGATGTACGCCTGCACGAGCACGAGGCCCTCGTGCTGCGTGGCGCGCACGAACGGACCGATTTCGCGAACCGTGCCCCAGACCGCGATGCCCGACAGGACTGCGAGCGCGGTCACCACCTCACGCCGGCCGAAACGAAACGCGGCCCACAGGAAGAACGGCACGCACAGGAACTCGAGTGGATAGTCGTCGATGTCCGACGGGAACTGTCCGGCAAACACGACGAGGCAGACGCCGGTCAGCAGGATCATCAGGATCACCGCTTCGACCAGCTCGGGCAAATCCCGCCAGCGCGGCCGTTCGAAGGGCGTCGTCGTCCAGAGCAGCACGAGCGGCGCAATGACGAGCGTGCCGGTCAGGTTGCCGAGCCACCAGGTGAGCCAGGTGAACGCGAAGTCGCCCAACCCGCGATTCACCAGCGTGACGCTGAGCGCGCCGAGCGTCGCCGTGATGCCCGTGCTCAAGAGGGCCACCACGGCAAAGCGGAACACGGTGCGCGCGCTCCGGAACGCATCGCGCCCGCCGGCCAGCCGCTCGACGAGCATCGAGCCGACGACGGCCTCGAGCGTGTTGCCGACCGCGAGGGCGAGCGAGCTGAACAGGTCGCCGCCGGTCAGAAAATAGACGAAGAAGGCGCCGGCGAACACCGCGCGCCACAAGCCGCGCCCGAAGAGCAGCAGCGCGGCGAGCGCAAAGCCGCTTGGCGGCCACACGGCGGTCGCGCTGAGCTGGACACCACCGATGCCCAGCCCGAGAACCCCCAAGCCGAAGTACATCGAGAATACGGCGGCCAGAAGGAACGGGTGCCGGTCGAGTCGTTCAACCATCAAAAACCTGAGAACCTGAGCCTGTGCCAGGCGGGGCGTCAAAAATCCGACGCTGCAGTCACCGTCTAGCAGTCGTTATGCCACGCACGCACACACGGACCCACGCGTGACTGGCTCGTGGCTCGTCGGCTGGGGAGGCCTGGTTGCCGGTCGCGGTCCGAGCAAGGACCGGATCAGCCTGCGCTGCTCCACTCGCGGATTGGAACGACCCCGCGGCGGCGCGCATTCGCCTTTTCGGCTTTCACGCTATAAAGCGCTCTATCAGCTGCGCTCAATAGTGTTGTCGGCGTACCGCCGTCCCGGGGATAGACCGCCACCCCTGCGCTGACCGAAAGCTCCGGTTTGTCGTGGTCCTCGGCGAGCCGCTCGGCCACGCGCCGGATGACGAGTTGCGCCCCCTCGTCGTCGGTATCGGGCAGCACCGCGACGAACTCGTCCCCGCCATACCGGGCGGCAGTATCCGTCGTACGGCACGCGGCACGAAGGGTTTCCGCGAAGCGGCACACCGCTCGGCTGCCGATGAGATGGCCCAATTCGTCGTTGATGCGCTTGAGGCCGTCCATGTCGAAGAACACGACCGAGAACGGCCGGTCGTTCCGGTTCGACCGCGCGATCTCGGTCCCGAGGACATCGACGAGCCGGCGGTAATTCGGCAGACCGGTGAGTGGATCGGTCACGACCAGCTCGCGCAGCTGGGCTTCGGCGACGGCGTACTCCGCAGCAAGCGCCGCGATCGCGAGCGTCATGACGGTCGTGAGGCTCATGAACCCGACCGTCATCAGGAGCGACCCGCTCGGCGTGTTGCGGATGAACGGGCCGAAGCCTTCGAGCGTGCCGGCAATCGCCAGACTGGTGAGCAGCGTCGCCGCGACGATCGCCGACCGGCGGCCGAGACGGAACGCCGCCCACAGCAACGCCGGCACACAGGTGAGCTCCACCGGGTAGTCGCGCAGCTCGGCCGGAAATCCGAAGAAGACGGCGACGCCGATCAACACGATCGACAGAAACGCCGCGACGGCTTCCGCGGTCTGCCGCGGCTTCCAGCGTCCCTTGGAACCCTGCGTGAACAGCATCACCATCGGTCCGACGATGACGCTGCCAGCGAAGGCGCCGACACTCCAGTTGAGCCAGATGACGCCGTACTCGCTCCACTCGGCGTGACCGAACAGCGCGAGCGCCGCGGTGCCGATGGTCGCGCCGCCGGCGAAGCTCGCGAGCGCGGTGAGCGCCGCGAAGCGGACGCAGTTCTGCGGCGTCTGCAATGCGTGGCGCCCGCCGGCGTAGCGATTGATCAGATACGCGGCCAGCATGCCTTCGGCGGTGTTGCTCGCGCCCATGAGCAACACGGCAGGAACCGCACCGAGCACGGCGGCGTAGAGAAGCACGGCCGCGAGGAGAATCGCCGGCCACACGCGATAGCCGAGTACGAGAAAGGCGCCGAGGGCGACACCGGCCGGCGGCCACACCAGACTCGCCGCCGGGTGATCGAACGAGTATGCGAGGCCGAGCTTGCCCGTGACGACGTAGGCCAGGACCAACGACGCGAGGATCGTCTGCTCCCGGCCGAGGCCGGTGCGAAGCGCCTTCAGCTTCGACCACATAAAAGATCATTCGTCGTTGTGCACTATCTGTGCCAGAGAATCCGCGAAAGATCGCGAAAACAGGCCGAAAACCGGGCCGCTGGCGCTCCGCCCGATCGCGCCGTCTTCGACGGGTCCCGAACGGATTCGGGACCACGATTTCGACTTTGTGTTCGAGGAGTCGAATTCGTAAGCTGGAATTCAGAGGCCTGACATGAGACGCGCGATGGTGACGCTGGTGACGCTGCTCGCGATCACGTCGATCGGCGCGACGCCGGCACAACGCGCGTCCGACGCGCAGGACGCCGTGCGCTACGGCTACCGGATCGTCAACACGTTTCCGCACGACTCGCGCGCGTTCACGCAAGGATTGATTTACCGGAACGGTTTCCTGTACGAGAGCACCGGACTGCGAGGACGATCGTCGCTGCGCAAAGTCCGGCTCGAAACGGGCGAGGTCGTCCAACAGACGGCCGTCGATCCCCTGTACTTTGCCGAGGGCCTCGCCGAATGGAACGGCGAGCTGATCCAGCTCACGTGGGAGAACGAAGTGGCGTTCCGCTACGACCTCGCGACGTTCGGCCGTCGCGGCACGTTCACGTACATCGGCGAGGGCTGGGGACTCGCGAGCGACGGCAAGCAGCTCGTCATGAGCGACGGCAGCCCGATGCTGCGCTGGCTCGCGCCCACGACGTTCCGGGAGACCGGCCGGTTCTCCGTGACGGATCGCGGCCGGCCGGTCGACGACCTCAACGAGCTCGAGGTCGTGGGGAACGAGATCTTCGCGAACGTTTGGAAAACTGATCGGATCGCGCGGATTGCTCCGGCGACCGGACGGGTCACGGGCTGGATCGATCTCGCAGGATTGCTGCCGCCGGCCGACCGCGGCGATCCGGACGCCGTCCTGAACGGCATCGCCTATGACGCCGGGAGCCGGCGGCTCTTCGTGACCGGCAAGCTCTGGCCCAGGGTCTTCGAGATCGAGCTCGTCCGCCGTTGAGACGGTGGCGCCTCAACCCGTCGTGGAAGTCCGCGCCAGGCCGTGGTTCCAACCAAGTGGACGCTCCGGGCGCTTCACACTTCTGCACAGCCGCACGGCCGCACGGCCGCACGGCCCACCGAGACACTAGACCGGAGTACTCACCTTGGCGATCTCGCCGTAGAGAATCGCCGACGAGACGATCCCGTTGTGGAAGTTTCCGAGATCCAAACGCTCGTTCGGCGCGTGCGCATTCTCGTCGGGCAGTCCGACGCCAAAGAGCACGGCCGGGATGTGCAGCTCTTCCTGAAACGTGGAGACGACCGGGATCGATCCGCCCTCGCGACAGAACACGGGAGCGCGTCCGAATCCCTGTTCGATCGCACGCGCGGCGGCCTGCACGTACGGATTGTGGTAATCGGTGATCCAGGGACGGCCGCCGTGCATGCGGGTCACCTTGAGCTCGACCGTTTTGGGCGCGACCTTCTGCGCGAAGTCTTCGAAGAGCTTCCCGATCTTGTCGGGGTCCTGATCGGGAACGAGCCGCATGCTGATCTTGGCCATCGCTTGTGCGGGAATCACCGTCTTCGCGCCCTGGCCGGTGAACCCGGACAGGAGCCCGTTCACGTCGAACGTGGGACGCGCCCAGGTCCGCTCGAGCACGCTGTAGCCGCTCTCGCCGGCCAGCTTCGGCGCGCCGAGATCCTTGCGGTACTTCTTCTCGTTGAACGGGAGCGCCTTCCAGGCTTCGCGTTCTTCATCCGACAGCGGCCGCACGTCGTCGTAGAAGCCGGGAATCTTGATGCGCCCGCCGCGATCTTTCATCTGCGCCAGTACGGACGCCAGCACGTTCGCGGGATTGGCGACCGCGCCGCCGAACACGCCTGAATGCAGATCGGACTTCGAGCCGCGCACGTCGATCTGATAGTAGGCCAGCCCGCGCAGCGAATAGCAGATCGACGGGACGCCGCGATCGAACATCGCCGAATCGGAAATCACGACGACGTCGGAGGCGAGCGTGGACTTGTTCGCACGGATGAAATTGTCGAGGTTGACCGACCCGACTTCTTCTTCCCCTTCGACGATGACCTTGATGTTCAGCGGCAGCCCGCCGCCTTTTTTCAGGTGCGCCTCGATCGCTTTGAGGTGCATGAACACCTGGCCCTTGTCGTCGGCCGCGCCGCGCGCGTAGATCTCGCCGTCTCGCACCGTCGCCTCGAACGGCGGCGACTCCCAGAGCTCGAGCGGATCGACAGGCTGCACGTCGTAGTGCCCGTAGAACAGGATCGTCGGGGCGCCGGCCGCGTGCAGCCAGTCGCCGTAGACGACGGGATTGCCGGGCGTCTCGATGAGCCGGACGTTGTCGAGTCCAATGCGTCGCATCTCGTCGGCCGTCCACTCGGCGCATCGCCGGACGTCGGCCGTGTGCTGAGGCAGCGCGCTCACGGATGGAATCGCAAGGTACTGCTTCAATTCGTCGATGTAACGATCGCGATTCGTGTGGATGTAATCGAGAACTGGGGTCATGACGCGTCAGCATACCGCAGGCAGATCGGTGCCGGTGTACCGACACCAGAACCCGCTTCTTACGTTCGATTCGGTAAGTATTTCGTGATCGTGCGCGTGACGGCGTGACGCGACGAATCCTCGTATCTGACTGAGAAGTAAACGATTACCTACCGGAACGGAGTTTTGGATCGTGCATGGCACGTGCCCTGCATTGTCGACCAGCCGTTCGCGGGTCTCGCTCGGTGGAGTACGAGCGCGCCGCAAACCGCTGGGGTGGATATGAACTGGAAGGCTCGGATCCGACGAGAGATGTGCGCGCTGATTCTTGGAAGTCTCGCGGGCCTGACCGGCATGCACTTCCTTCCCACGGTGTACGCGTCGAGCATGCTCCCCGGAGTCACGCTGACTTTGCCAACAAACGGAGCCACGGTGTCGGGCGTCGTGCTGTTGCAGGCGATGGCGGACGGTCCTGGCGTCGCGGGTTTGCAGTTCCGCGTGAACGGCGTCAACGTCGGATCAGAGATCACTCAGGGCTCTTGCTCGGCGCAATGGAACACGGCGACTGCGCCTGAAGGATCGAACACCGTCACCGCGATCTGGCACGGCGACAGCGGCGGGCCGGTGAGCACGAACACCGTGACCGTGACCGTCACGAACACGGGATCGGTCATCAGCAACGTCGCTGCCTCGAACATCACATCGTCGTCTGCGACGATCAGCTGGACCACGAGCCAGACCGCATCGACACAGGTCGAGTACGGCCCGACGACGGCGTATGGCAGCAGCACGCCGCTCGACAGCGCGCTCGTCTCGAGCCACGTCCAGGCGATCACCGGTCTCTCGGCCAGCGCGACGTATCACTTTCGCGTGCGATCGGTGAGCTGGAACGGCATCCTCAGCGTGTCGCCGGACGCCGTCTTCGCGACCGGGTCGGGCGGATCGACGCCGACGCCGCCGCCGCCGAGCACGCCACCACCACCACCGCCGCCGCCGACGGGCTGCACCGGTCCGGATCCCTTCGCAAGCATGGGAGGGGGCACGTGCTGGAACGGCGGCTGGTGGCCGCCGGGCATGACGCCACCGACCTCGACGCCGAATCCGCCGACGCAACCCAGTTCGATGCCGGTCTCGATTCCGACGGCGCCGCCGCCGGTCCCGGTGCAGGTGCCTGCGAGTACCTGCACGACACCGAACCCGTTCGCGGCCATGGGTGGAGGGACGTGCTACAACGGGGGCTGGCTGCCGCCGGGAATGACGCCGCCGGTCTCGGCGACTCCTGTGACTTCGCCGTCGGTCGTCACAGGGGGCGGGGGCGCATCGCATGTGCCGAGTACGCCAAGCGCGCCAGCCGCGCCCGCCGGACCGAGCACGTGCACGACACCCAACCCGTTTGCGTCGATGGGCGGAGGCCTCTGCTGGAACGGTGGCTGGCTGCCACCTGGACTGTTGCCACCGAGCTCAGCGCCGGCCGCGCCGGCGCCACCGACCGCACCCGCGGGGCCAACGACCTGCGTCGGCCCGGATCCGTTCGCGTCGATGACCACGCACCGTGGTGTCTGCGTCAACGGCGGGTGGGTGCCCGTGCCGCGAACGGTCGCCACGCCGCCGCCGCCGCCGCCGCCGCCACGAAGTTCGAGGTAACTGACGTGGAGCCCGGAAGTCTGCCGGTTGCTATGTCATTCTTACCCGATGTCTCTGACTGGCGGACTTTTTTGGTCGTCACACGCCGGTAAACAAGGTGTGTCGAAACGGCCGGTAAATTGCAACGCTGATCTTTATGTCCGTCCGTCCACCGTTCGGCTTCGCCGCTGAGAGCCCGTGGCTCTTGCACCGCGCAGAAGTCACCGGTGCGTCCGCCGACAGAGAATCGATCGAGGATCCGGAAGAGCTGTTCGTCGGACTCGACGGACGGCACGTCACGGTCGCGGGTCGAAGCTGGCGGCTGCAGGTCTACGGCGCGTGCGACGGCGGCGGTCCCCGATGGGTTCAGCTCGGCCTCACCGGCGCCGCGCCGGTAAGCGAACCCGCCCGCCCGCACATGCTGACTCTCCGCCTGGGACCAGGTGAAGATGTGAGTCACGCAGTCAAAGCGCTCGCCTCCTGGCTGGCCAACCCCTCCAACAAACGAAACATCCTCAGTTACGCCTGAGCGAAAAACCCGCCCGGTACGGAACTAGTTGTACCAATGTCTCCTGTGGTGGCGACTTGTGCGCCATGACCGCGCAATTTCCGTTGCAATTTCGTCACTGAAGCGGGAACACAGATTGCTGACGTGGTGATCATCGTGAACATCCGGTTTACTTCGTCGCTCACCGCCGAGGACGAAAACCTGCTCGCTCCGGCCGTGCTTGCTGCCCTGACGTCCATTCTCGACCTGCTCCCCATCGCCTACATGATCCGGATCGACACGTCGGACTCCCAGGTCTATCAACACAGTGGTACGAAGCGGAGCACCCAGACGGTCGTGGAAGTAGGCGGGCGGAGGATTTCGGTACCGGTCACCTCCGACTCGTAGCGCCCGCGCCGGAGTTGGCACGTAGTTCGCCCCGGGCCGCGCCAAAAGTCGGCCGAAGTGTGCCCTTTTTTCTGGAACTGCGCATTCTCACGCGAGTGGTCTCGGCGGGAGCTGGCCCGCCCTTCGCATAACGTACGTTCACAAATGTCACCGTCGGCCGTTCGCCAGCCCTGGCCCCCCAAACGCGATCCGGCTGAGTCCGATCCACTGCTCGCGTTCGACGCTGAAACCGGCACGCCGGCGACGGTTCCTGACGTAATTGCGCCCAAAACACACGATCGGCGCGGAGTCCCCTGGGCCGCGATCGTGCTCGTCATGCTCTGCCTCGCTGCCGGGGCCCTCGCCTATCTCAGCTTCAATACCGCTACGCCAGCCGAACCCGTCACGGCGCCGCCACCACCGGTCGTGACCACGGGCACGGCAGTGATCAGTTCGCGTCCCGAGGGTGCCGTCGTGCTGATCGACGGCGTGTCGCGCGGGGTCACCCCGCTGCGGCTCTCGCTCCCGCGCGGGGACTACACGGTCGAGCTCCAGAACAGCGGCGCCACCCGCACGATTCCCCTGACCGTTGACGCCGGATCGACCGTCTCGCACTACATCGATCTCGCGGTGCCGGTCTCCGTGGGCCGCCTCGAGATTTCGTCCGAACCGGCCGGGGCGCGCGTGACGGTCGACGGCGTCCAGCGCGGAACCACACCGCTCGTCCTGTCGTCCGTCGCACGCGGCCCGCATACCGTCGTGATTACCGGTGAGACGACATCGGTCACCCGGGCGGTGACGGTGACCGCCGGGGTCACCTCGGTCGTGATGGCGACGCTCTCGACCGGCGTCGCCGCCGGCTGGCTCTCCGTCGTCTCGCCGATCGAGCTGCAGGTCTACGAGGACGGCAAGCTCGTCGGCATGGCCAGTGGCGATCGGGTGATGCTGCCGGGCGGGCGGCACGATCTCGATCTCGTGAATACTGCCCTTGAATTCCGCACATCGGCTACAGTACAGATTCAGACAGGCAGAACCGTGACCACGACCGTCGAGGTCCCGAACGGTTCGCTGTCGATCAACGCGCTGCCCTGGGCCGACGTGCTCGTCGACGGACGCGCAGTCGGGACCACGCCGCTCGCGAATCTGTCGATTCCGATCGGCCAGCACGAAGTGATCTGGCGGCATCCCCAGTTCGGGGAACGCCGGCAGATGGTCACGGTGACAAGACAGACGCCGGTGCGCGTCGGTATGGATTTGAACAGGTGAACCAGCGGCTCGTCATCGTGCTCGTCTGTTGCGGCCTGCTTCTCGCCAGTCCAACGGCGAGCTGGGCGAGGCAGGGAACGTCGGGTACAGCTCGAGCGGATCTCGATGCGGCCAAAGCGCTCTACGCCAAGGCGTCTTACGAAGAAGCGCTCGCCCGCCTTTCGCAGGTAGACGACGTCGATCAAATCAACGAAGTCGAACAGTACCGCGCGCTCTGCCTTCTCGCCCTCGGCCGCCCGAACGACGCGCAACGCTCGCTCGAGCAGATCGTGACGCGGGCGCCGCTCTACACGATGAGCGAAGCGGACGTGTCGCCGCGGCTCATCGCGATGTTTCAAGAGACGCGCAAGCGGCTGTTGCCGCTCGCCGCGAAGGATCTCTACGCGAATGGCAAGGCGAGCTTCGATCGTAAAGACTACGCCGCGGCCGCGACCCAGCTCCGCCAACTGGTGACGCTGCTCTCGGACCAGAGCCTGGTCGAGTCGATGGCGGCCTTGTCGGACCTCAAACAGCTGGCCGAGGGATTTCTCCGTTTGAGCGATGCGGAGGTGGCGGCCGCGGCGGCCAGACCTGCCCCGCCGCCGCCCGTCGCTCCACCTGTCGCGATGGAGACGCCGCCGGCAACGGCACCCGCGCCCCCGGGCGTGCCGGCCATCTACTCGACCACGGACAAGGACGTGACGCCGCCCGTCGAGATCCTGCGCACGCTGCCACGCTGGGTGCCGCCCAATCCGGTCGCCCGCCGCTCCACGTTTCGCGGCATCGTCGAGGTCGTGGTCGACGAGCGGGGCGCGGTCGAGAGCGCGGCCATACGCCAATCGGTGACGCCGCTCTACGATCCTGATTTGCTCACGACCGCGAAGACCTGGAAATTCCGGCCGGCCCTCCGGCTCGGCAAGCCCGTCAAGTACCGAATGATGTTCGAGGTCGTGCTCCAGCCGGCCAGCGAACGGCTCAATTCTCAGGACTAAATCGCTAAGAGCGCGTTTCAGAACTCAGAAGGAGGGGCGGGCCTCTCCCGGAGCCAGAGTTTTGCAACGCACTCTAAGCTAAAGCGGTTTGCAAGCCTTTGGTCCGCCTGTGGGGTAGAAACTGGGCTTGGGGTGGAGAGGGCGTACAGGCCAAGGGCCGCGCACATACGGCGCGGCCCCTGGCTTCGAACAAGGAAGTGCTTACTTGCGGTTCTTGAGACGACGACGAGCCGCGCCAGCGAGGCTGGCGAGGCCGGTGCCGAGCAGGAGCATCGTGCCCGGCTCGGGCACCGTGGCCACGTTCAACTGGAAGTCGAACGGCGGCTGCCCGTTGCTGAGGAAGTTCGTGACCGCGATCGTGTAGAGACCCGTCACCGGCGCGATGAACGAGACGTGCGGATCGCCGAACGGACCCGGGATGTTCGGTGGATCCTGGTCGTCGCCGAAGAACCCGAGCGGCTGGCCGCCCGGGAATCCGCCGACGAACTGGTCCGTGTTCGTGTACGTGCCGGAGAAGATATAGAACGACATGTCGTAATCGCCGTCGAGACGATTACCGAACACTTCAACCGGCGTTCCGGCCGTGGCGAAGAACGACCAGTATTCGGCGCCGACCGGATTGCTCGGATTGCCGTTGGGCTGGTTGATCACGTCAACGACCGGGACGTACGGCGTGATGTTTCCGCTATAGACGATGGGAACCGCCTGGGCCGTCCCGACGAGTACCGTCAGGGCCAATCCCAGTGCGAGAGAAACGACTCTTTTCACAGGCATCCTCCTAGAAACGTTTGACCAACCAGCCATTCACGACCGGGACCGCTGACGGTACCGGCGTGCCAACGCAAGACCGCTTCCGAGCAGCACGAAGCTGGCCGGTTCGGGGACCGACGGAATGCTCGCTGTGCGCAGGTCCAGCGTGATTCCGGTGTTGAAGTGATGACAATCCGCGGGATTGAGAGCGATGATGCCGTCCGCGATAGAAGCGTTCAGTACCTGTCTGACCAAACGCATCAACGTCCTCCAAGCGCTCCGCAACGAGGACGCGGGGAGCGCTTCGGAGCGTGTCCCTATCCAATTTGGCTGCCAAGTCGCCGAAGTTGAGTCGCCGCCCGTTGGATCTTGTTAAATTGTTGAGAACAAATTACTTATCGTGGCGTTAGAGCAGAACGTAATTTGAAGCCAGATCGAATTGGTCGCCACGCAGGCTGACTTTATTCCGCTTCCCGATTCGATGGGCTTGGCTTGACGAACTTTCGACTGAGTGTATCCTCAGACATGCGCCTTCCAAGCTGCTGCCGCAACTGGTGCCTGGCCTTCGGCCTGGTTGCGTCGCTCGCGCGGCCCGCGGCCGCTCAGACCGGCGAGAACGTCCTCGTCGTGATCAACGAAGCGAGTCCGGCGTCGGTGCAGATTGGCGAGTACTACGCGCGCCTCCGAAACGTCCCGGCCGATCAGGTCGTCCGGGTGAAGACGGTGACGACCGACACGATCCAGCGCCCGGAATATGAACGGACGATTGAGGGCCCCATCGGCGTCCGGCTCACCGAGAAAAACCTCCAGGATCGCGTCCTCTATCTCGTGCTGACGAAAGGCCTGCCGCTGCGTGTCGCCGGCACCGATGGCCGGATGGGCGCCGTCGCCAGCGTGGACTCGGAGTTGACGCTGCTCTACCGCAAGCTCGTCGGCGTGCCTGTGCCGCTGGCCGGGCAAGTCGCCAACCCGTACTTTCTCGACACGAAGCCCATCGCCGAGGCCAAGCCGTTCACGCGCTTCCTCTCCGACATCTACCTCGTCACCCGGCTCGACGGGTTTACGGTCGAGGACGTCACGAAGCTCATCGACCGGGGGATCGCGCCGGCGCGCGACGGTCGCATCATCCTCGACCAGAAAGCGACGTTCGTCGATCGCGGCGGCGATCAGTGGCTGCAGGAGACGGCTGACCGGCTGCGCGAGACCGGCGCCGGGGATCGCGTCGTGCTCGAAATGACGCGATCGACCGCCCTCTCGAGCGGCCCGGTCCTCGGCTACTACTCGTGGGGATCGAACGATCCGACCAACAAGCTGCGCCGGTACGGGATGGCGTTCGCGCCCGGAGCGATTGGCGGCATGTTCGTCAGCACCGACGGCCGCACCTTCACTGAGCCGCCGGCCGACTGGGTGCCGAACGACCCCAAACGGCCCGGCTACGGCACGCAGTCGCTCGCGGGCGACCTGATTCGCGACGGCATCACCGGCGTGTCGGCCCACGTGGCCGAGCCGTTCCTCGACGCGACGATTCGTCCCCAGGTGCTCTTCCCGGCCTATCTGGCGGGGTTCAACCTCGCCGAGTCGTTCTACCTCGGGATGCCGTACCTCAGCTGGCAGACCGTGGTGATCGGCGATCCGCTCTGTGTGCCGTTCCCGCGCAAGGCCCTTGGGCCCGACGAGATCGCGAAAGGCCTCGATCCCCAGGTCGAGCTGCCGACGCTCTTCCTCGAACGGCGCCTCGCGGCGGTTCAGCGGACCGGCTTCAGCGTCGACGCGCTCAAGCAGTCGATTCGCGCCGACGCGCAAATCAAGCTCGGCAACATCGCCGAGGCCCAGAAGGCGCTCCTGCGCGCGACCGAGCTCGAGCCAAAAATGGTGACGGCGCACCTGGCGGTTGGATCGCTCTTCGACCAGGCCGGCGACCATCAGAAGGCCATCGAGCGCTACCGGACGGTCCTCGCGCTCGAGCCGCAGAACGTGGTCGCGCTCAACAACCTCGCGTACGGCCTGGCCGTGCACATGAACGATCCGAAAGCGGCGCTGACGATGGCCGAACGGGCCTACGGGCTGACCAAGAGCCCGGTGATCGGCGACACATTGGGCTGGATTCACCATCTGCTCGGCAATGACGAGGCGGCACTCCCGCTCATCGATCGCGCCGTGGCCGCCATTAAGGGCGATGCCGACGTGCTCATGCATGCCGCGGTCGTGCATGGCGCGCTCGGCGACCTGACGAAAGCGAAGGTGGAGCTCGAAGCGGCCGAGAAGATCGATCCGAAGATTGCGACCCGGCCTGAGGTCGTTGCGCTCAAGGCACGGATCAAAGGGCTCGTCCCGGCCGGAGAATGAAGAGCGAAGCTCGGGATGTCTGCCTGTTCGGGATTAAAGTCAGCTGAATCGCGATCTTTAGTTTCGCTCGTGGGAGAGCTTCAGACGGACTTCCGGTCGTAAGTCGCTCCGCTGTCACCACTTGCGGTCAAATTGCGCCATCCGCCGGGATCGGGCCGCAGATTGCACCGTAGTAACGTCGCCCCGGTCTCCGGCAGGTTTGTCCGGTCCCGCAGCGGCAATGGATTCGCCGATGACCTTGGATGTCAAGAAACTGTCAGCCGTCGCCCTGCTCCTGTTCGGCATCGCGATCGTCTACTGGCAGGTCTTCCAGCGCCTGATTGAAGCGTGGATCGTTGACGGCAACTACTCGCATGGCTGGCTGATCATCCCGCTGGCCGGCTACTTCGCCTGGGAGCGGCGCGCCCGGCTCGCCGCGACGCCCGTGCGCTCGAGCTGGTTCGGCCTCGTCGTCCTCGCCGGCAGCATTCTCGTGCTGCTGGCCGGCCTCTACGGATCGGAACTGTTCCTGACGCGCGTGGCGCTCGTGGGTACCGTGGCCGGCATCGTGCTCTACCTGTACGGCTGGGCGCACCTGCGGATTCTGGCGTTCCCGATCGCGTTCCTTCTGCTGATGATTCCGCTGCCGGCGATCGTGTTCAACAAGATCGCGTTCCCGCTGCAGCTCTTCGCATCGCGCGTCGGCGAGTCGGCCATCTCGGCCGCGAACATCCCTGTCCTGCGCGAGGGCAACGTGCTCATCCTCGCGAACACGCAGCTCGAAGTCGCCGAGGCGTGCAGCGGCATCCGCTCGCTGGTCTCGCTCGTGACGCTCGGCCTGGTCTACGGCTACTTCTCGGATCAGCGCTTCTGGGTGCGGGCGGTGATCGTGGCCTCGACGGTGCCGATTGCGATCCTCGCCAACGGCGCACGCGTGGCGGGCACGGGCATTGCCGCCCACTACTTCGGCCCGAAGGCCGCCGAGGGCTTCTTTCACGAGTTCTCCGGCTGGGCCCTCTTCGTCGTCGCGTTCGTGATGATGCTCGTGGTTCAGAAGCTCATTCTGCGGATCGCGCCCGCGCCGACACAGCACGTGCCGGTGCAGCCGATCGCCGCCGTGTAGTCAGGATTCGACATGCGTACACGCATCATCGTGGTTTTTGTCTGCTTGATGGCCGCCGCCGTCGCGGTCGCCCGCGCCGATCGGTACGAGGAGCAGCCGCTGCGGACGTCGCTCGCGCTCTTTCCGATGCAGTTCGGCGACTGGAAGGGATATCAGCAGCCGCCGTTCACGGATCGAGTGCTCGAGGTCCTCGGACTGGACGACTACCTGACGCGGGCCTACGTCACACCGGATCGCAAGGGCGTCGGCCTGTACATCGGGTACTGGAAGAGCCAGCGGCAGGGCGATTCGATTCACTCGCCGCTCAACTGTCTGCCTGGCGCCGGCTGGGAGCCGGTCTCGCAATCGATGATGGAGATGCCCGACCCGCGTTCGCCGGGCGCACCGCCCGTCGTCGTCAACCGCTACATCGTGCAGAAGGGCCTCGATCGGCAGCTGATTCTGTACTGGTACCAGAGCCACGGCCGGATCGTGGCCAGCGAGTACTGGAGCAAGTTCTACCTGGTCGCCGACGCGGTGCGGTTCAATCGCACCGACGGCGCGATCGTCAGGGTCGTGGCATCGATTAACGGCACTGGTGCCGATGCCGAACCGAACGCGGAGCGCCTCGCGCTGCGCTTCATCAACGAACTTCTGCCGAAGCTCGACGCGTTTCTCCCTGTGTGAGGTGCTCATGTCCGTCGCTGTCCGCCGTATCCTGGTTGTCGCTCTGCTCGTCGCCGCCGGAGCCGCATGCAGCAAGCCGAACGCTGACGAACACGCGAAGAAGGCCGAAGGCTACATCGCGGAATCACGCCTCCCGGAGGCGGTCATGGAGCTCCGGGTGGCGCTACAGGCGGATCCGAAGCGCGGGGATCTCCGGCTGAAGCTCGCCGACCTGCTGGTCCGCCAGCGCGAGATGGGCGCCGCGCTGGGTGAGTACGTACGCGCGGCTGACCTGCTGCCCAACGACGCGAACGCGCAGGTGAAGGCCGGCGGCCTGCTCTCGATGGCCGGCATGTACGAGGACGCCAAGACCCGCGCGATGAAAGCGCTGGCCATCGACCCCAAGAACGCCGAGGCGCAGATCATCCTCGGGAACGCGCACGCCGGCTTGAAGGATCTTGACGCGGCGATCTCTGAGTACCAGGAAGCCATCGCCCTCGATCCGACACAGGACGCCGCCTACGCCAATATCGGCGCCATTCAGGTCACGCGCGGCCAGACCGCCGAAGCCGAAGCCACGTTCCGGAAGGCCGTCCAGGTCGCCCCGAAATCGATCAACGCGCACCTGGCGCTCGCCAACTTCCTCTGGTCCTCGGGACGGGCCGCCGACGCCGAGCAGACGCTGAAGTCGGCGCTCGCGCTCGATCCGAACAACGCCGTGGCGAACCGCGCGCTGGGTGGGTTCTACCTCATGTCGCGACGCGCGCCGGAGGCCGAGCCCTACTTCCAGACGATCGCCCGCACGGCCAACACCCCGGAGGCCAGGATCGGCCTGGCCGACTACTACATCATCGTCAAGAAGTACGACGATGCGCGCAAGATTCTGCAGGAGGTCGCGCAGAACAGCGCCAACTACGCCACAGCGACCATCCGCCTGGCGTCGGTCGACGCGGCGCAGGGCGACCGCGCGAGCGCGATGGTCAAGCTGCGCGAGGTCGTCGAGAAGTACCCGAAGGACATGACGGCCCGGCTGCTGATCACGCGCCTGCTGATCCTGGACGGCAAGCGCGACGAGGCGTTCACCGCGGCCAACGCGATCGTCAAGGACGAGCCCACATCGACGGCGGCCCCGGCGGCCTACGCGATCATCGGTGACATCGAGGCCTCGCGCGACCGGATCGACGACGCGATCAAGGCCTACGAGGAAGTGCTGAAGCGGCAGCCGACGTCGGTCGGCGCGAATGTCGCCCTCGCCGGCTTCTATCTTGCGAGCGGCAGCGTCGACAAGGCGCAGACGTTCGCCCAGCAGGCCCTGACCCAGCAACCGCGCAACCCGATGGTCCGCGTGCTGATGACCCGGATTGGCCTCGCCAAACGCCAGCCCCAGGCGCTCGAGGAACTGGCGGCGCTGCAGAAGGAGTACCCGAACGCGGCCCCCGTGCTGAACCTCGTGGGCGCCCAACAGACCGTGGAGAAGAAATACGACCTGGCGCGCGTCACCTATCAGAAGTCGCTCCAGGTCGCGCCGAACAACCTGGAAGCGCTGACCGGGTTGTCCCGCGTCGATATCCTCTCGGGCAAGTCGAAGGACGCCGTCAGCCGCGTCGAGTCGGGCCTGAAGACGGCCAAGCC
>Ga0111538_10004882_pt1 | contig 18465 bp, 13 predicted proteins | sample SoiMethybrSBSTD1_FD_79669 | JGI IMG/M metagenome (GOLD analysis project Ga0111538, IMG submission 79669) | Bulk soil microbial communities from a Populus tree surrounding site in Tennessee, USA - Soil MetaG P. TD hybrid SBSTD1 (version 2)... | ecosystem: Environmental > Terrestrial > Soil >...
CACCATCCAGAAGAAGCACGAGGTCGACCTGTTCAGCGGGCTCAACGGTTCGCCGGCCAACCAGCTCGCGGTGACCGACACGGTCAAGTTCGACGCACTCGGCCGGGAGACATTCACGCAGCTCCCCGTCACTCAGGCTCTCGCCGGGCTGACGTCGTACCGCACGATCCAGGACGGCGAGGCGGGGACCGCGCGTGCGTACGACTTCCTCGACCGGGTGACCTCCGAGACGAAGCCGGACGGCCGCGTGACCTCGACGGCGTACGGCTTCACAACCGACCTCGGCACCTCGCTGACCACTGCCGAGGTTACGGACCCGATGAAGCGCAAGACCAAGACCTTCATCGACACGCGCGGGTTCGTGCGAGCCGTGAATGACATCGCCGTCGACCACTTCGACGCGCAGCAGAAGCCCGTCTACCGCGAGGCGTTGCGGACGCTGTACGACAACGATCCCCTAGGCAGCCTGGTGGATGTTTTCTCTGCGGGCCGCACGCAGGTGCACAACACCTACGACCTGCTGGGTCGCCGGACCTCGACCACTACGGAGGACGGCGGGCTGACCACGTACGGCTACGACGCGTCAGGCAACCAGGTGTCGAAGCAGACGGCAGCGCAAGAGGCAAGGGGATCGCAGGTCCAGACGACGTACGACTACTCATTCGGCAACCTCGTCCACATCGAGTATCCGGAAGGCACTCCCGACGTCACCATGCAGTGGGGCGGCCTGAACGGCGCACCCTCGAGCGCCAACGGCGCCGGCCGGCTGGTCGACGTGAGCGACGGAGCACGTCACCGGACGCTCGGCTACGACGTCCACGGCAACGTGAGCACCGAGGCCGACGAGATGCTCGACGACCACTGGAAGGACGGCACGCTCACGACGCGGTGGAGCTACGACTGGCTCGGTCGCGTCCGCACCATGACCTACCCAGACGGCGAGACGGTCACGAACGACTACGACCGTGGCGGTCTGCTGTCAAAGGTCTCCGGTGCGAAGGCTTGCACCCAGGTCGGCACGCTGTCCGCCTCGGTGAACCTGACCCAGACGACGATCGCGGTGCAGGAGACACCTCACGCGGTCGACCCGACGACGCCGTTCACGATCAAGGTCGACGGCGAGACCATGCAGGTGACCAACCGGGCGGCACAGCCAGCATCAACAGGCGTGTTCACGTACACCGTCGTGCGCGGCTTCGGTGGCTCCACGATCACCACACACGCCAGCGGCGCGAGAGTCACATCGACCAGCGGACTGCAGTGCAGCTACCGCTACGTCGACCGGCTGGAGTACGACGTGTTCGGTGCCCCGCAGGTCCAGCAGGTGGGCAACCGCAACCGGACGCAGTACTTCCGCAATGCGCTCAACCAGCGGCTGGACCGACAGGAGACAGTGTCGCCGCAGCAGGGCAGCCGCGTGCAGCAGAACCTGACCTACTCCTACGACGACGCCGACAACGTCACCAAGTATGTCAACGACCTGCCGGCGGACACCTCTGCACTGATGGGCGGCAAGGTCACGCAGAACTACCGGTACGACCCGTACTACCGGATCCTGCACGGCGACGGGCTGTGGGAGACGGCCCCCAAGACCGACAGGCACTACGAGTACGACCTGACATACGACGACCTGACCGGCAACGTGAAGACGAAGACACAGCGCGACTGGCAGAACAAGGCAGGCTGCACGATCAACTGCAACGAGTTCCTCTTCGACGCGACGACCTACTCGTACGCGAACACGTACGACGGCGGTAACCAGCACCGGGTCGCGCAGCAGGGCGGCGACACGCTCACCTACGACCCGAGCGGCAATGTCACCAGCATCTTGTTCGCAGACGGCGACCTGCGGGAGATGAACTGGAACGACGACGGCCGGATGACGATGATTGTCGACCGACCGAACGGCACGGGTGGCAAGCCGAGCTTCTACACCTACGACATGAACGGCCATCTGGCGATCGAGGACAAGGAGCAGGGCCGCAGCTGGTTCGTCAACCCGTATGTGACTGTCAAGGACGGCACGATGTGGAAGAACATCTGGGCTGATGACGACCAGGTGGGTGTTAAGGCCAGTCAGCAGGACGTCCTGGAGCAGAAGGTCTACTTCATGCACAAGGACCTGCAGGAGAGCACCAGCATCGCCACCGACACGACGGGGAGGATCTTCCAGCACCACGAGTACTTCCCGTCCGGGGAGGTCTGGGTCGACGAGAAGAGCACGATCTTCCGGACGCCGTACCAGTTCGCCGGCGACTACAACGACGAGGACCACGGCATGCTCGACCTTGGTGAGCGCTGGTACGAACCGCGGCGCGAGCGAATGCCCAGCGTCGACGCAGCAGTTGCCGACAGCCCTGCGGAAATCGTCGACGACCCGACGATCCTGGCGGCTTACAGCTACGTGGGGTCGAACCCGCTGAGCTACGTCGACCCGGACGGACGAAAGCGGCTCTACGTCAGCGCTGCCGTCTTCCGGTCGCTGCGCGCGGGCGGGATAAGGCAGAAGTTCCCCGACTACCGAAGCAGGGTGAAGCAGTACTTCGACACTCACGAAGGCCTGGGCGCTCGCCTGAGCCTGTTCGTGCTCCAGAACTACAAGGGTCTGGCGAAGCTTCAGTCGTTCTCCGAGAAGATCGACACCCCGCCGCTGGTCGAGTTCGAGTTCGACTTCACCAAGTCCGGCTGGAAGGTCAAGAACGTGAGAAACCAGAAGGTGAAGCTCCTCGGCAAGAAGGTGCCGCCGAGGAAGACAGCCGGCGGAAAGTCGGGTTCCAAGCCGTAAGCCTCCGCCGCACGGGATCCGCCCTGCCGGGCCGATCGTTGGCCGGCATGGGCGGTCTCGTGGGCTGGCCGAGCACCCGTCGGATCGCGCCGCCCACGTGCTGCGACCCCCAAGATCAATATCGACGTCGCATCGAACCGCCCCGAACGGTTTCGAGACTCGTCTGGTTCGGCTCTTCCACGTGGCGCGTCAGCAGCCAGTCAGGCCTGGTGATCAGCGAGTACGCGCAGACTGATAGGTGCCGAGGACGCGCGTGAAGGTCGCGTGCTTGCTCAGCTCCGCCAGGGCCTCGATCGTGGGCGGCGCTCCGGCCGGCGCATCGACGTCGGCGTAGAAGACGTATTCCCAGGGACGGCCCGCGCGCGGACGTGACTCGAGCTTCGACAGGTTCAGGTGCCGCTCGGCGAATGTGCCCAGACAGCGGTAGAGCGACCCGGCGACGTGGCCGACGCCGAACACGATCGACGTCGCCGTCGGCTCGGCCAGGGGGTCGGACCGCCGCGACAGCGCACCGAAGCGGGTGTAGTTGTCGGGGTACGTCTGGATCCGTTCGGCGAGGACGTCTAGCCCGTACAGCTGGGCGGCGCGCTGCGAGGCGATCGCCGCCGTCCCCTCGAGCCGCTGATCGGCGATTCGCTTGGCCGCGCCCGCCGTGTTGTACTCGGCTCGGACGTCGACTTCCAGCGCGTTCAGGAACTCCTCGCACTGTGCTAGCGCCTGCGGATGAGAAACGACCTCGCGTAGCTCGTCGAGTGTGGAACCCGCGAGCGCGAGCAGGCAATGGTCGACGCGGACGACAGTCTCGCCGACGAGGTGGAGCCCGTGCTTGAGAAAGAGGTCATAGGTCTCGTTGATGCTTCCTGCCTGCGAGTTGTCCAACGGGACGAGCCCTCCGTCGACCTTCCCGACCTCAACCGCCTCGAAGACCTTTCGGATCGAGGGGAGTGGCACGTGCTCGCCGTCCGGGAAGAGCGTCCGCGCCCCCTCCTCGCCGTACGCGCCGGGCTCACCCTGGTAAGCGACGACTGCGGCCATCGGAGCGAGGATAGTTCGAGCCTTCGTCCCTGGAACGAAAAACCGCGCCCGGCGAGAACGCTGCGGTCACGTTGTCGGAACCATCAACCTTTGAGTCGGCGTGATCCATCCCGTAGTAGGTGGCACGTCAGCGTCGACGGCTGGATCGGCGCGCCCCTCCAGGCGTGGGTAGCAGGAAGCAATTTGGGCTCGATCCGCGTGCTCGAGAAGTGCGGCTTCGTCGCCGTGGGCTCACGCACCGAGCACGACGAGAACTTCGGCCGGCCGGTCGAGGAGCTCCTCTACGAGCTCGCCTAGCGAAGCTCGCGATAGCGGAAGCAGGTCGTCGTGTGGGCAGACAGGAAGAACGCGCGCCTTTCATCCCTTCCGCACGATGCCCCCGGATGCGCTTTGCGGTGCAATCGGTACGCGCACCCGGAGAGGGAGGACGGCGATGGCCCAGACGACCGCAAAATTCTTTGAACAGCTCGCGGAACGTGAGCACGAGCCCCTGTTGGAGAAGGTGACAGGAACGATGCGCTTCGACGTGAAGGACAACGGCCGGACGGCCCGTTGGCTGGTCGCGATCAAGAAGGGCGACCTCGCCGTCTCTCGCGCGAACGACGCCGCGGACTGCGTCATCCGGACCGACCGCGCCACCTTCGAGAAGATCGTCGCCGGGAAGGTGAACCCGTTTGCGGCGATGCTCCGCGGGACAATCGGCGTCGAGGGCGACCCCGAGCTGGTCGTGCAGTTTCAGCGGATCTTCCGAGCGGAGCAGTCATGAGCGATCTCGTCCAGATCCTCGACGGCAACACTTTCGTCGTCAGCGACACGCGCGGAGACATCGAGGCGTCGCTCACCGATCCGACCGGGCTGTTCTCGTTCGACACCCGCTTCCTCTCGAAGTGGATCCTCACCGTGGACGACGAGCGGCTGAATCCGCTCTCGGTCGACGATCTCCAGTACTTCCAGTCCCGCTTCTTCCTCGTTCCCGGGACCGGAACCGTCTACGTGGACGCCAAGCTCTCCGTGATCCGCACGCGCGCCGTCGGCGACGGGTTCCACGAGGAGCTGACGATCCTCAACCACGACGAGAAGCCCGTCAATCTGACCGTGCGTGTCGAAGCGGGCTGCGACTTCGCAGACCTGTTCGAGGTCAAGGACGCGCTGAAGAAGAAAGGCAAGTACTCCACGACAATCGAGAAGAACCGCCTCGTCCTCGAGTACACGCGTGACACGTTCACGCGCGCGACCATGATCTCCGCGTCGGCCCGCGCGAAGCTCGACGAGAACGGACTGACGTTCAAGGTGCGCGTCGAGCCGCACGGCTCGTGGTCGACCGACCTCGACGTGGTCACCGCCGCCGGCGCGGGCGGGAACTACGTCCGTCCCAAGTACAGCCGAGACGGCAGGCCGCGACCGAACATGGAGCGAAGCCTCGAACGCTGGCTCGACGACGCCCCGAAGGTCGAGTGCGACTGGGACCCGCTGAAGTCGACATATCGACGCAGCCTCGTCGACCTCGCCGCACTCCGGTTCTCGCCGCCGGTCGCGGGAGGCCGAAGCCTCCCCGCTGCGGGTTTGCCGTGGTTCATGACGATGTTCGGCCGCGACAGCATCTTCACGAGCCTGCAGGCACTCCCGTTCACGCCCGAGCTCGCCGCCACGACGCTGCTCGCGCTCGGCGACTGGCAGGGGGTGACCGTCGACGACTTCCGCGACGAGGATCCCGGCCGGATCCTCCACGAGATGCGCTACGGCGAGATGACGGCGTTCGAAGAGCGGCCGCACTCGCCGTACTACGGCTGCGCCGACGCGACGATGCTCTACGTCGTGCTCCTCGACGAGTACGAACGGTGGACCGGCGACCGCAAGCTCGTCCGCAGCCTCGAGCGCGAGGCACGTGCAGCGCTGAACTGGATCGACGAGTACGCCGACCTGATGGGGAACGGATACGTCTCGTACAAGCGCCGGAACGAGGAGACCGGTCTCGAGAACCAGTGCTGGAAGGACTCGTGGGACTCGATCTCCTACCGGGACGGCCGGCTGCCGGGCTTCCCGCGGGCGACCGCCGAGCTCCAGGGCTACGCCTACGACGCCAAGGTGCGGGGTGCGCGCCTCGCCCGCGACATCTGGAAGGACACCGAGCTCGCCGACCGGCTGGAGAAGGAGGCCGCCGATCTCAAGCGACGCTTCAACCGCGATTACTGGGTCGCGGACGGCGGCTATTTCGCGCTCGCGCTCGACCCGGACGGCAACCAGGTCGACTCGCTCGGCTCGAACAACGGCCACCTCCTCTGGAGCGGCATCGTCGACAAGTCGAAGGCGAAGTCGGTCGTCGCGAACCTGATGGGGCCGCGCCTCTTCTCCGGCTGGGGGGTGCGGACGCTCGCCGAGGGCGAAGGGCGCTACAACCCGATCGGCTACCACGTCGGGACCGTCTGGCCGTTCGACAACTCGTTCATTGCCTGGGGCCTGCGGAACTACGGCTTCAAGGACGAAGCCGCGACGATCGCGGCCGGCATCCTCGATGCGGCCGAGTTCTTCGACGGTCGTCTGCCGGAGGCGTTCGGCGGCTACGAGCGCTCCGCAACGAAGTACCCCGTGCAGTACCCGACCGCATGCAGCCCGCAGGCATGGTCGACCGGCACGCCGCTGCTCCTGCTCCGGACGATGCTGGGGCTCGAGCCGCTCGGCGACCACCTCGTCGTCGATCCGGCACTGCCGACGGGGATCGGGCTGCTCGCGCTGCTCGAGATCCCGGGACGCTGGGGCCACGTCGACGCGTTCGCGCGTGGCATCCGCGTCGAAGGAAGCTCGAGCGCGCAGCTCGGGCCGCAGACGAACGGAAAGGCGCTTACGCGGGCTCGCGCCCGCGCGCGGTAGATGGCTGAAGGGCTCTCGGCCTCAGAGGTCGGCAAGGAGCTCGGGGAGTACGTGACGAAGCGGCCTCCGCACGAGGAGCGGGACCGCCTGCTCTCGATCAGCGAGGCGGTCCTGCTCTCGGTCGTCGCGCTGATCGCCGCGTGGTCGGGCTACTCGGCGGCGAAGTGGAGCACAGAATCGCGTGTCGGCCTCGCGAAGGCGTCGGCGCTGCGGACGCAGGCCAGCCGCGCGAACCTGAACGCGTTGGAGGTCCGGAACTTCGACTCGTCCACGTTCGGGGCGTGGTTCGCCGCGTACACCGCGAAGAACGCGCAGGCGATTGCGATCGCCGAACGGCGCTTCCGGCCGGCCTTCCGCGTTGCCTTCGACGCGTGGCGCGCGACGAACCCCGAAACGAACCCGAACGCGCCGCGCGGCCCGACGTACATGCCGCAGTACCGGCAGCCCGAGCTCGTGCATGCGCGACGACTCGACCGCCGTGCGGACGAGGCGTTCGCCGAGGGCGCGTCGGCGGGCGTGAACGGTGACAAGTACGTCCGAACGACGGTGTTCCTCGCGACCGTGCTCTTCCTCGTCGGGATCAGCACCCACTTCCCGCTCCGCGGCGTTCGCTACGCGCTCGTCGGGCTCGGCGCCGTCCTGCTCGTCGTCGCGCTCGTCCAGCTCGCGCAGCTTCCACGACCACCGGACTGAGCCGTTACGTTCACCTGATCGACGCCGACGATTGACGCGGCTGCGAGCAGGCGACGACGAGGTCCACCCCGGCACCCTCTGATTCGGCTGCTAGACGAGCGCTGCTCGGGGCTCGGAGGCCGTTTCCTCGCTCCCCTTCTTCCTCCCCTCGGTTGCGGAGGAGATGACGACCGCGCCGACGAGTGCGACGCAGAGCCCGCCGACTGCGACAACCGCATGCCAGGGCGGATCCTTCTCGAGCCGCTCCTGGAGGACGAGCGCGCCGAGCATCACGCTGACGATCGGATTGACAACCGACACCGCCGCCACCGAGGGGACCAGGCGGCCGGTCGAGAGCGAGAGCTGCTGGAACACGAAGCCGACGCCGCCGGCGGCAGCCATGACCCAGAGCTCCCAGCTTCCGACGACCTCGCGGATCCCTTCGTCGTGCAGGGCTTCGACGACCGGCTTCATCAGCGTCGCCGACAGGCCGTAGAGCATGCCCGCGACCGCGCCGAGCAGCGCCGCTCTCGTCGAGAGGCTGCCGCGGTTCGCGAAGAGGAGGAGCGCTGCGCAGGCTGCGCCGATGACGAGGATCGCGGCGAGCCAGTCCGATCCCGGAGCGTCGTCGACCCCAGCGGCGGGGTCGCCGTAGGAGGCGAAGACGATGAGGCCGGCGACGATGATCGCCGCGCCGACCATCTCGCGCAGACCGATCGTCTGATGCGTCAGGAAGTACCCGAGTGGGAGCGCCCAGATCACTGTCGTGACGAGCAAGGGCTGGATGATCGAGACACGGCCTCGATCGAGTGCGGCGGCCTGGAGGACGACACCCGCGATCTGCGCGCCGAGTCCGACCAGCCAGATCCCCTGGGTGAGCAGGACGAGCAGCGACCTCGGGTGCCGAACCGAGACGCCCTCCATGTCGAGGGCTGCGCGCTGCCACAGCGTCGCGGCGAGGGCGAAGCAGACCGCGGCCAGGATGGCGAGGATCGCCGCTATCTCGTCCATGTCGCGACTCTACGCGGCGGCGATGACGAAGCCCGCGCCCGCTAGCCGGAGCTTCCGACCCGTTGCTCGGCCACGCTGGCCGCTGCCGCGGGCTCGACCTGCTTCTGCACCCCACCGTCCATGCCGCCCTGCAGCCGACGCCGCCAGCCGACGAGGATGGCGTGCACGCTCGCGGCACCGAGGATGGGGCCGGACGGCACCTCGAGCTCGGCCGGGTGGAGGATGAACGGCCGCGTCTGCGGGCCGCCGATGCCCCCGTGGAAGCAGATCAGCTCCTCGAACGCGCATCCCTCCTCGAGCTCGGGGTCGTAGAAGCTCCCCACCATGATGTCCGCGACGTGCTCGAAGCCGTCCGTCCGCAGGAGGTGCTGCGGCGCGTGCGGGGAAAACGCCGCAAGCGGATCCTCGCCCTCGACTCGACCGTCCGCGAGGTAGTGGGTGCCGTTCGCGCCGAGCGCGACCGCCCCGTGCTCGGACGAGCGAACGAGCAGCCAACCGATGTGCGGATGCGAGCGGAGCGCCGGGATGAGCTCCGGGTGCCGCTCATTGATCTCCTCCAGCGTCAGCCGCCGGCGCTCCTCCATCAGGTAGACGAGCCCGAGGTTGCCCGAGCCGAGCACGACGACGTCCCGGTCCGAGACGTCGTTCTTGGGCCGCTTCGCCTTCTTTCCGGTCGCGTCGCTGACCGCGTTGCCGACCATCGAGCTCTGTTCGTCGCCACCCGCGATCCCTTCGACGTTGCCGGACGTGAGCGAGCGTTCGACAAGCTCGTCCAGGCCGTACCCGTTTCGCTGCTTGAAGGTCGCACCCTGCGTCTGCCCGTGGTCGGAGAGAACGACGATGTCGTATGGCCTCGGCGCGTAGCGGCGCGCGTTGTCGATCTCCGCGAACTTCCCGTCGAGCTTGCGCAGCGCCTCCAGCGTGTCGGCACGCTCGAGACCCGAGTGGTGCGCGACTTCGTCGTAGCTCGAGAACGTCGCGTAGACGGCCGGCCGACCGCGCATCATGTCGGTGAGGACGCCTGAAACGATCAGGTCGCGCACGAAGACGCAGAGCGCCCCTCTCATGAACGGATAGATGCCGCCCCGGTGGCCGCGCGGCCGCACGTCCCGCCGGCTGGCGCGCAACGCGGCCGTCCACTCGAGAAGGACCTCCCAGACGAACAGGACGAGTGTGCGCGTGGCATTGTCGCCGTTCGCAAAGAACCCGCGATAGCCGGGGTTGGCCTTCTTCTCCTCCTCCATCCGGCTGACGGTGAGGATCACATCCTGTGCCTCGCCGGAGAGCAGGTTGCCGCGGCTCGCGCCGCCGTCGACGAGCAGGCCGATACCCGTCGCCCGCCGCCGCTCGATCTCCGCGCAGTCCGGCGGTGCAGAGCACGTCATCAGCGTGGCGGTCTCCTTCTCCACCCAGCGGAACGCGGAGATGTCCTCGTTCGATCCGAGGAGGATCCCGGCCTGGCTGGCACCCGTCTGCGAAGAGAGATCCGTCTCCCACTCCGTCAGACGGTGCGTGTCTTCCGCCAGCCAGCGCGCCATCGTCGGGGCGTTGCCGTCGCGCATCGCGCGGAGCAGCACCGGCAGCGCGAGCCCGTCGATCTCGAGGAAGACCAGCCCTGGAACGTCGGTGGTGGCGATGATCCCCTGCCGGCGCGCGATGCGTTGCGCGATGCGCATTGCGTACGTGTCGTCCGAACCGAGGAACACCGCGAGCACGACGCTCACGGCGGCGACGACGAGGGAAGCGAGTAGCGCCCAGCCGAAGTTGTCGACCGTGAGCGCCCCGTCGGTCAGGTTCAGGTCGGCTGCGATGAGGAGGATGAGGGCGTCCGCGATCAACACGAGCAGAAAGCCGAGGACAAGCGTGAGCGGCAGCCGCAGCGCTGCGAGCACCGGCGGAATGACTGCGTTCAGGGCCGCGATGATCGCCGCCACGAGCAGCGCACCCGGGAAGCTCTTGACATCGACACCGGGCAGAATCCCTGCGGCCACCATGAGGGCGACTCCCGTGGCGAGCCACGAGACGAGCAGAGGGAAGAACCGCAGCCGGGGACGCTCGGGGCGCCACACGGAATGGCCGTACGACGGCTCGGGGCCGTTAGTCATCGGACTCTCCTCCTCCTTGTGGCGTGGCCGGAGTCGCGTCCTCCGAGTCCCCGTCGTCGCGGCGACGGCGGAACCGGCTCTCTGCTGACGCGGCGCGCTCCGCTCTTCTCTCCGCCTTGTTCGCCGCGCGCTGAGCCTTCTGGTCGGCGACCCTTCCCTTGGCGTCCACGTACGAATCCGTCACGAGCTGCTTGCCACCTTTCCAACCGAAGACCGAGACGACCAGAGCGACGCCCAGGATGACGTTCCAGGCAGTCGTGATCAGCTGCTGCGCGGTGGAATAGTCGACGGCCACGGACTTGTCGACGCCGCAGCAGGTGTCGAGCGCCAGCGCGTTCGTCGCCTGCGTGATGCCGACCGCGCCGGGCGTGAAGGAGACGACGTTGGCGAGTGAGCCCGATCCGGCCACCCACAGGATCGACTCGATGGTGACCGGGATCGCAAAGGCCGCCAGGAAGACCCCGATCACGGCGAGCTTGGAGAGCCACGAGAGGAACGACGGCAGAAACGCGCGGGTGAAGTACTGCTTCGGGTGGGAGAGAATGGCCCCGCCCTTCTTCGCCTTGGCCCAGAGCTTCTTCACCTGCTTCCAGAAGATGCGGCTGAGAACCACGATCCCGACCGCGAGCCCCGCCGCGATCAGGATCGACCTGGCAGGGTGCTCGGAGACGTTCCCGAGGTTCTCGTTGAACGAGCCGGGCACGGACAGGAACAGATAGAGGTAGACGAACGTGCCGGCGATCGTGAAGAAGATCTTCTGCACGAGGTAGGCGGCGAGGGCCCCGGGGAACGTTGCGGCCGGGATGATGGCCGTGAACATGACCAGCGTCACGAACGTGCCGATGTTGGCCGGAAGGAAGTTGTTCATCGCCACGCCGACCGCGTACGCGGTCACGATCGGCCAGAACTCGACCTGGCCCGGGTACGCCGCGCGCAGGATGCCGAAGTACGAGAGCCCGGCGAAGAACGTCTGGGCCGTCTGGAACGTGAGGCCCGCGACGATGTAGCCCGGAGGGACCTCCTTGATTTGCTTCCAGAGGTCCTTCAGCCAGCCGATGACGTCGACTCCGAGCAGGTTGAGGACGACGATGAGGAGCGCGATGCCGACAAGCCAGGCGGTGACCTTGACCAGGCGCCGCGGGCGGGACGGGTCGTTGAACGGGACTACTGCCGAGGGGGCGGCGGTCTCGGTCATCGGCGCACTACCTGTGCCGGTCTTCTCTGCGATACGTCACGATCGCCTCGCATCGGGTGGTGTCATGTTCCCACAGACCCGCGCAAGTCCTGGCGCGGTGTCCGCAACTGTCGCCTCACGGAAACGAGAACGCCTCACCCGGATCGAATGAACTGCCCGCCCGGCACGGCCGAAGGCTTGTGAGCGGCACGCCTCGCTCGATTACGGTGGGATAGACGACGATGGAGCCTCCCGAGCACATGAACGCAGAAGGGCCGCGGCAGGTCTCGCTGCTCCTGCCGATGCGGACGGTGCTCCTGGTTGCCGCGACGGCTGGTGTGCTCGCGGCCTTCTGGGCGATCGGCGAGACCTTCCTTGTCGTCTTCATCGGCATCTTCCTCGCGCTCGTGTTCGAGTTCCCCCTCCGTTATGTGATGAAGAGGACGGGCATGTCGCGCGGGCTGGCCGCGGCGGTGACGGTGATCGGCACTGCGCTCCTGGTGACGGTGGTGGCGCTCATATTCCTCGTGCCGCTTGTCGGCGGAGTCCGAGACTTTCTCCAGCAGCTTCCGACGACGGTCGAGCAACTTCGCGAGTCGGACGAGCTGTCGTCGGTCGGCGACACTGGCGCCGCGGAGAACGTGCAGGCGGGGTCCGAGCAGATCGCGGCGTCGGTGCCGGATGCGATCAAGAGCGTGCTCGGCATAGCGGGCGGGTTCGTCTCCACCTTCCTCGTCTGCTTCACGATCATCTTCATCTGCGTGTTCCTGCTCAGCGACATCGCGAATCTGAAGCGGGCGCTGGGCAGCGTGCTCATGCCCGGCGAGGAGGAGCGCTGGCTCGGCGTGTGGGAACGCGTCACGAGCTCGATCTCGCGCTGGGCGATCGGCGTCGTCGTGATCGCCACGATCGCCGGAACGACGCAGGGACTCACCGCGTGGCTGCTCGGATCGAGCTACGCCCTCGGATTGGGTGTGATCGCAGGGCTGCTCGACATGATCCCGAACATCGGGGCGACCCTCGCCGGCATCATCCTCGTTCCGGCGCTCTGGGCAGAGGAAGGACTGACGGCGGCGATCATCATGCTCGTCGTCCTGCTCGTGTACCAGCAGGTCGAGAACAACATCCTGACGCCGAAGATCCAGGGCAAGGCCGTCAGCCTCTCGGGGTTCTTCATCATCGTCGCCGTCACGCTCTTCGGCGCGCTTCTGGGGGTCCTCGGTGCGCTCACGGCGGTCCCGCTGGCCGCGACGATCCAGATCTTCATCCAGGAGCTGACGAAGGCCCGTCGTGCCAAGGTCGCGGCGGCAAAGGCGGCGCTCGAAGGTCCGGTTGGGCAAGAACCCGCGTTGGACGCGCCAACCGATCAGGGGCAACTGACGGCGCCGGCGTAGCGACCCGACGTCTCTTAGCGTTGGAGGTCGTCGGAGGCGACGACCTCGAAGGCCTCGGAGACGTCGTAGCCGAGCGCGAGCCCGAGCTTCGGCGCAGCGGAGACGACCCGCGCGACGCCGACGGTCGGCATGACGGCGATGAGCGTCTCGACGATCTGCTCCAGCGAGAGGCCGGCGTCGAGCGCGGCGGAGACCGCGCTCATGTACGACGGCGGCGCGGCGTCGACCGCGATCAGCGTCGCGATACGAACGAGCGCATGGGCACCGGGATCGAGGCCCGAGAGGGCTGGGCTCGCGCACTCTTCTGCGAGCAGCCCCTTGATGTACAAGTCGTCGCGCAGAGCGAGCCTGCGCAGTGTGAGCTTGTAGTCCTCCACCCAACTCCGCTCGATCACTCATTCGACGCCCCACGGGGCGCCGGCGCATCATCCGTTGCGGGTGAAGTCGAGCGGTCGGGCGGCCACCGCCTCGTCGACGAGGCCGAGCTCGATCGCACGCTCGATCGCCTCGCTCCGGCTCGTGGCGTCGAGCTTGCGGTACACCGAGATCGCCTGCGTCTTGACGGTGTTCCTGGAGACGAGGAGACGCTCCGCGATCTCCCGGAAGGAGAGGTGCGTCGTGAGCAGCGGCAGGAGCCGCAGCTCGGCGGACGTCAGCGTCGAAGCCCAGCCGGACGGGCGCGCGTTGAACGCGGCGAGCTCCGTCCGCAGCTCCGCGACCCGGCCGCCGAGAGTGCCGACGTCCGGTGTTCGGTGGAGGACGTCCTCGGCCTCGAGGCACAGCGTCCGCGCACCGTCGCCATCCTCCAGAGCGAGATGCGCTTGTGCGAGCTCGATCGACGTCTGGACCGCCAGCCAGGAGAGCGACCGGGTGAGCATCGGGCGCACGCGCTGCGCACCGAGCAGGTCTTGGCGCGCAGCCGCACCGCGTCCACGTTCCAGCCCGAGCCTCGCACTGACGGCGTGGAGGAGCGCAACCACGACGTACTCCCCGCGTGCGTCGTCGCCCACGAGGCGGCGCGCAGCGCCGAGCCGACGTTCCGCACCGTCGACGTCGCCCCGATCGAGCGCGACCAGCGCAAGCTCGCAGTTCGCGATCACGCCGGCGTAGGTGGAGTCTTCGAGCGTCGCGGCGTCGGCCGCGACCACCAGCGCGCGTTCCGCTTCGGCAAGGTCGCCTCCGAAGAGGCACGCAACGCCACGGAACATCAACGCGAGGGGCAGCAACGGGCTCCTGGGATCGAGCTCGGCGATCGCGAGCTCCGCGTCAACACGCATCTGCCCCATTCCGTGCTTGCAGAGGAGCGCTCGCACGAGCGCCGCCCAGGGGCGTAGCGAGCTGCTCCCGTCCGGCATCACGCCGTCGTAGCTGGAGTTCTCGACCGCCGTCGCCCAACGCTCGGCGGTGTCGGGCCGACCGCGCTGGGCGTGGATGAACGTTCCGAACACCCCAACCGCCGGGAAGCGATCGAGGAGGTCTGTGTCGTCGAACGCGCGCAGCCATCGCTCGACCGTTGCGACTCGGCCCGTGCGGATGAACGGAATGGCATTCGTGCCCACGAGCGCGCTCGCCGATTCGAGATCCTCGGCGGCGAGCGAGTGCTGGACGGCCCAGTCCTGCATCCCGTTCGCGGCGCACCACGTTGCCGCACGGGCGTTGAGCTCCGGCACGATGTCGGGCTCGCGCCTCGCGAGCTCGGCCTGCAGCAGGTCGCGGAAGAGGTGGTGGTACCGGTACCAGCCGCTGCGGTGGTCGAGCGCGACAACGAACAGGTTCGCGTGCTCGAGCGCTGCCAGCGTCTCGGCGGAGTCCGTTCGGTCGAGGACCGCATCGCACAGCGGCGCCGTCATCCGGTCGAGCACCGAGGTCCGTGTGAGGAACTCGACGTCCTCCGGCCTCAGCTGCGACAGGTGCTCCGAGCGCAGATAGTCCGCCACGAACCGATCGTCGCCGCCGAAGCCCGCAACGGTCTGCAGCTCGGGCGACGCCTGGAGCGAGAGCGCGGCGAGGTAGAGCCCCGCCGGCCACCCTTCGGCGCGGGCGTTCAGCGTACGAGCTTCGTCAGCGGACACCTGCGCCCCGGCGGCCGAGAGGAGCAGAGCGGCTTCGCCGTCCGTCAGCGCCAGCTCGGCGGGCCCGAACTCGAGCAGCTCGCCGTTTGCGCGGAAGCGGGCGAGGGGGAGCGTGGCCTCGTCGCGCCCGGCGAGCACGAGCTGCGACCCCGTCGGCACGTTCAGCGCAAGCGCGTCGATCGCGTCGAGCGAGCGCGAGTCGGTCACCTCGTGCACGTCGTCGAGGACGAGGACGATCGGGGTCGAGACCGAGGCGAGCGCCGAGCCGAGCCGCGGGACGGCCGCCGACCAGAGCGAGTCGCTGCCCGCGGCGATGGCGCGGAAGACGTTCTCGTCGATCGGCTCGACCGCGTTCAGCGCCGACGCGATGTAGCTCAGCATCACGACCGGGTCGTTGTCGGAGGCGTCGAGGGAGACCCACGCGAAGCGGCGGCGGTCGCGCGCCGCCCACTGCACGATCAGCGTCGTCTTGCCGTAGCCCGCCGGCGCGACGACGCTGACGAACCGGGCGTCCCGGCCCGAGCGAAGCGACGAGACGAGCGAGCTGCGCCGGAGCGTGCCGCGGCGAAGCGCCGGGACCGCGAGCTTCGACGGGCAGAGATCGAAGGCCGCGCCCGTCCGCGAGCCGGTGCCCGTCGCGGCCCGGGGCCGCCGCCGAACCGATGACGCATGGCTATCTACCCGCTGTGCGATGCGCGCAGCGACAACCTCGTGACAATGCCGCCTCCCAGTGGCCCCTGACGAACCTTTCCAAGCAGCCTAGTCAGGCGACTTTCGGCTCGGCAAGCGCTGAGCGCTCAATCACCCGGTTCGGGCGAGGAGCAGTTCTTCACCCTCTTTTCACCCGCTGCCGTGTCAGTGCGAGATGGCTGCCTTGAGGCCGACGAGCACGAGCCCGAGGCCGACGTTGAGCCCGACGACGACGAGCGTCTTCGAGCGGCCCAGCTCCTCGATCTGCGAGTAGCGCCACGCCTGGACGCCGAGCGTCGCGACCCCGAGCGCCAGCGCCAGCCAGATCGCCCGCGACTCGCGCAACACTCCCAGCGCGCCGAGGCTCAGGGCGACGATGGCCGGCACCGCCGCCAAGGGGATCGCCGCCTCGTGCCGCGCAACCCGCTCCAGCGAGACGATGTCCAGGCGGCGCCCGGACCGGATGCTCTCGTCGAGGCCGCTCGCGTACACATGCGCAAACCAGAAGACGATCGCCGAGCTGGCGACGAAGCCCGCGAGGCGCCATGGATCAGGGGATCCTGTCCCGCCGGCGGCCGCGATGACCGACATCGCAAGGATCGTCCCGTAGACCGTCCCGCCGATCGAGCGGCCGGAGCCGAACAGGAGCCGGTCGATCCGGCGTGGCTTCGGCTCCGACACCCCGGCGATTCTCTCAGCTTCACCTTTTTTGGGCGATTGCGCCTGCTTGGCCCGTTGGGCAAGATCCCGCGGGATGGCCGCCGTCCGCCTCGCACTCGTGTCAGCGGTCGCCGTGCTCGCGCTCTCCGCGGCCGGCTGTGGCGGGAACGACGACAACGACGCGACCACCGAGTGGGCGGGCGGGGTCTGCTCGGCGATCACGACGTGGCAGTCCTCGATCACGTCGGCCGTCAACTCCGTCAAGGACAACCCGACCAAGGACGGCATCCAGAGCGCCGTCGACGACGCGAAAGACGCGACGACGACGTTCACGAACGACCTCAAAGGCCTCGGCAAGCCCGACACCGACGCCGGGCAGCAGGCCCAGGACGCCGTGAACGAGCTCTCGAGCGACGTCGACGCGGGCGTCCAGCAGGTCCAGCAGACCGTTCAGGAGGCGGGGAACGCCGGCGCTGCCGGCGCGCTGAGCGCGATCTCCGAGGTAAGCGCCACGCTGGCGACGCTGACGAGCCAGGTGACGACGACCGTCACCCAGCTCCAGAGCCTCGACGGAGGCCAGGAGCTGAAGGACGCCTTCGACAACGCCGACAGCTGCAACGACCTCACGACTTCCACGTCGGGCTGATTGTGAGCTGAGCCGCTTTCGGCTTAGGATCGTGCCCTCCCGTGGCCGCGATCCTGTCCGTCGAGCACGTGACCCGGACCTTCGGCGGACTCGTCGCGCTCGACCACGTGTCGCTCGCCGTGGAGAAAGGTGAGATCGCGGGGCTGATCGGGCCGAACGGCGCCGGCAAGACGACCGCCTTCAACGTCATCACCCGGCTCTACAAGCCGGACTCCGGCAGCGTCGTCTTCGACGGGCAAGACATCCTCCACAAGCGCGCCCACAAGGTGGTCGGGCTCGGCATCGCGCGCACGTTCCAGAACGTCGTCCTCTTTCCGACGATGACCGTGCTCGAGAACGTCCTCGTCGGCACGCACTCGCGGCGCCGTGTCTTCTCGGAGCGTGCGGCGACGAAGGACGCGTTCGAGTCGCTCGAGTACCTCGGGCTCGCCGAGTACGCCCCGCGCCCTGCGGCCGGGCTCCCGTTCGGAACGCTGAAGCGGATCGAGCTCGCGCGCGCGCTCGTCTCACGCCCGAGGCTGCTCCTGCTCGACGAGCCGGCCGGCGGACTCAACCACGAGGAGGTCGGAGAGCTCGGCTCGCTGATCCAGCGGATCAAGGCCGACTACGAGCTGACGATCCTCCTCGTCGAGCACCACGTAAACCTCGTGATGTCGATCTCCGACCGCGTGCACGTGCTCAACTTCGGCCAGAAGATCGCCGAGGGGACGCCCGCCGAGGTGCGCGCGGACCCCGCGGTGATCGAGGCCTACCTCGGGACGGCCGATGCCGCTGCTTGAGCTCTCGAACGTCGAGGCGCGCTACGGGCAGATCCGCGCGCTGCACGGCGTCTCGCTGACGGTCGACGAGGGCGAAGTGGTGTCGCTGCTCGGCGCGAACGGCGCCGGGAAGACGACCACCCTCCGCGCGATCTCGGGCGCGGTGCGCAAGTCCGGCGACGTCGCCTTCGACGGACGCTCGATCGCGAAGCGCACGCCCGAGTCGATCGCGAGGCTCGGCGTCGCGCACGTGCCCGAAGGACGTGGGCTCTTCGGCGAGCTCTCGGTCTGGGACAACCTGCGCATGGGCGCGTACGTCCGCGGCGAGCGGAGGACGTTCAAGACGGAAGCGCCCCGCGTGCTCGGCTACTTCCCGTGGCTCGAGGCACGCAAGAACCAGCAGGCCGGGACGCTCAGCGGCGGCGAGCAGCAGATGCTCTCGCTCGCGCGCGCGCTCGTCTCACGGCCGCGGCTGCTGATGCTCGACGAGCCCTCGCTCGGGCTCGCGCCGACCGTCACGCAGGAGCTGTTCCGGATCGTCAAGGAGCTGAACGCGGAGGAGGGGCTGAGCGTGCTCGTCGTCGAGCAGAACGCG